>Ga0065711_1009607_pt1 | contig 15280 bp, 15 predicted proteins | sample Hoacrofraction12_FD_59098 | JGI IMG/M metagenome (GOLD analysis project Ga0065711, IMG submission 59098) | Hoatzin crop microbial communities from Cojedes, Venezuela - Epithelial fraction 12 v2 (version 2) | ecosystem: Host-associated > Birds > Digestive system > Esophagus > Crop | place... | reverse complement strand
GCGTGCAGCTGAGAGATCCTATGAGAGCTTGGTCCAATGGCTCACGTTGTAAAAAAACCCTGTGCACTAAGTCACTGCAAAAATTGGGTCAATGCAGGCAGGCCATATGGTTTTACCAAGGTTTCGCATCTTCTGCATTTACATTTTGGGAGCATTTGTAGGACATGTACTCCTCTTCCAAACCGCAAAAATGAAATATTTAGCTCAAGTCAAACTTGTACTGAGCTTTTCACTCTTTCACACACTGCTTTGCAGGCAGAAAAGGACATGTTCTAGCAGATTTTTCTAGTTTCTGTTCCCCTCCAGACGACCAACACCTCACTTTGAGAACTGTCATTCTGACACAGATTTTACAGTCAAGTATTTAGTCCATTTAAACTTCAGAAATTAACAGTGTTCTCAACTTTGCTGCTGACAGTAGTAAAAAGCATATTGAGATCATGTCGTTGTTAAAAAAAATAGCAGTTGAACAGGTGAAATAGCATGGGAAAATAAAAGCCTGAAAACCAGCTGTAAAAGCGTCATTATTTTTCACAGTCCTAATTTTTCCTTTGGTCCTCTTCTCTACTATGTACTGCTTTAATGCTTCAGCATCCCTGATGTACAAGGTGGGGCACCGTGAGGTTCAGCAAGTGTGGTTTTAATATTTCTTTGGGGGATTCTTTTTATATCTCCTTACATAAGTAATCTTGGCAACAGTAAAAGCATGGCATTTTTTCCTTCCCTGATAAAAGGAATTGTCCTTCCCAGTTATAGCACTGCTATTGCAGGATACACACGAGTGAAGGAGGAGGCTGTAAAGCATTAAAACAGCCCACTGGGACTTGCCAGTGCTTATCTGTGAAAGCAGCATTTACTGGAAAACTTATTTTCTATTTCCTTATGAAGGAAAAAAATTAAAAATACTACAAGAATGCCTGGAGGGATAAGAAAAAGACTGAAAACCAGTTAAAGGGATATTAGCAGAAAAGATCAAAGTGAAAAGATAAATCTAGCCTAACTGGTAGCTTTAAATGAAACAATGGATAGCTGATAGCTGTCAGAGTGACCACATATGTTTAAGAAAAAAAAATACTGAGCAGATAAAGTATCAGGGTTGCAGAGACTGAAATGCCAAAACTATTATGGGGTATTAGAAAACAATGGGGATTTCTCAGTTAAAGCCAAATGAGTTCAACAGAAAATGCTTCAAAGAGAAAATATGTGTGTGTGAAAAAAGAAATCCAACCTAGAAACTCAAATTGCTTCAATATGTATGCCAGTGTCACAGAAAGCCCAAGAAGAAGATTATGTGGAATGAAGTAAAATTTGCCACCTGCCCATCTGTTTGGCCAGTATTTCTTCCAGTACCTTTTTTCCTTTTTCACATGATCCTACTTCCCTGTTCTCCTGCCTTGTTGTCCTTTTGCTTCCATTTATTTCACTGATGTACATTGTGTATCTTGTAAAGCAACTCAGAACGAGGTTAGTATTATGTACTAACTGCAGCAGCTATGCCTTTGGACATGGGTTTCAACCACTTGCAAAAAACTCCAGCTTATCTGACAGCCAAAGACTGGTACCTACAAAAGTGCTATACGCTCAGGCATGCTTGTGTGCAGGCTTGTAAGCATGAGTGTCACAGCTGCTCGAGGAAGGGCAAGAGTGATGTCATGTAGAGTAGTGCGTGCATATCTGTAACTGGAGGCAGGTGAAGAAGTGTCAATTCTAGTCAATCTGGTCCTGTGGGGAGCTTCAAAGTACCCCTTGAGAGAAAAATAAAGTATAACCAAATACAGTACTAAGTTAGGCCCATACAGAAGCCCTTGCAGGACATCTATAACCAAATAATTGTAAAAGAATTTGAAGAGGGAAGTAATAGATGTGGAGAATACAAAGAGAGCAAAATAATACATCTGAAATAATACAGTGAAGCAATTTCACACTCTTGAAACCATGAAGCTATAATTATTTGCTTGTCACAGGAGCAGCTTTTGAATGTCATGAAAACCATCCTGCTGGCAATATCTAAGTTTGTCATCTGGGATACCCAAAGATCCATGAGATGGGGGGCTGGGCAGCTATCCGCTGCTTAAAGAAGCCCAGAGGATCCACCTACAAACTGATGCACCTTCAAAGGCTATCATTAATAGAACTGGTGCTCCAGTACTGTAGTTTGTCTAATATAGAGAAGGGTACTCACAATCATCTAAAGCAACTTGAGACTTTCTTTTCAGGGGAAAGGGAGTTACTTCATTATTGCTACTAATAGATGACATTTTAACATCACTGTATTTTAAAAAAGGGGAAGAAGTTCTTTATTAAAACACCAGTGTGTCCATCACCCTCTGAATCCTACAGTAAGACTTTCTGTTGCTCTTGTGAAACACCTTCAGTTAAGCCATATAACATGTGCCCATGACTCTTATACAGATTGTTAAAGTGATCACATTATGCCTTACAGGGCTAAGATGGAGTCGACAAATGAGAGCTGATTGAACGCTGTCACTGTCGTGCCTTACCAACAGCACGTTTTACTTCCGTATCAGCCACGCAACTGCTGTTCAGCGTGTCTTGCAGCTATGGCAAAGGAGCCCTTTCACAAAGTGTTTGCCCTTCAAGACAGGCTATTCTAACATGCAAAGAAAGAGTCAGCATAAAACAATTGGTGGATAGGGAAAAAATGTGTCCCTGAATGGCAGTCAGCTTTCTGGACTATCACCAGTCACACATGTAAACAAGAGATTAGAGGTTGTAAGTGGTTAATTCCCAGTTTCGGGGCTCTTAAGGATATCCTTCAGCAAGAGGGTGGTTGAATCACTTATTTAAAAAAAATACATTGAACTGGCAAATATTCCTTCACTGTCACCGTCTGCTGCAATTACATTTTTTTTAAATGGCAACTCATTTCAGCTAATCAGGATTTAATGGTCTCCAAGATTTGCTGTAGAAGATGTTTGTTTTCCAGTACTGAAATGGTTGGCTTGAGAAGCTAGAGTTCAGAGAGTGTATGACTGGATGCGGGAGATTATTTTTTCTCAGAAATTTTTTTTTTATTTGTAAGACTACTGTATTTTGTTACAAAAATTCTGTCTAAAATAAATCCTAAAATGCCTGAAGTGTAAAGAGAGAAGCAACTATTACATTTTAAAATAATATCTAAAACTTTCATACATTTAAGCTAAGGTATAATGAAAACTGCAAGAACAAACATATTCTTTTATGAGTTTCCTGTCTGCTTCTCATAGCTCAACAAATAGGTGATGATAAGTTAACCTTCTGAAATATTCTGTTTTAAAGCCAATCCTAACTAATGGATTAACTACGCAAATTGAAGGGGTAAACACGTACAACTCTGAAGCCTTATGTCAGAGGGTATTTTACACAAAACCAGAAAAAGACCCCCAGGGAAGCCTAGGACAGGTTTTTAAATCACTATTGATCTTGTGTGAAAGGAGCTCAAAAACATCCATTGTGATCTGGCTGTGCAAAGCCCTTAAACCAGACTAAGTAAGGTATACTATATACCTTGGTAAAGTGTATAATCATAGCAAAACAACTCCAAGACTTTTTAGAAGTTTTCCCATCACTGCTACATCTGCAATCTGAATCTTCAAATGCAATTATTTGCTGTTGCCTATTCTAGTCCATGAAAACTTTTGATCATAGAAAAACTCAGTTTGTGTTGTGCCAAAGCCGGTAGATTGCTATGAAAGGTATGAGCGGAACTTTTCTGCCACATCTGCCTGATATCCAGCTCTGAAAATAACTCACTGAACACCCATAATAACAAAATAAGACAATTCCTCAATAGAAGGCACAGCACAGTGCATTTTATGCTTACCAAACTATCCACATCTATGCTTGAGTTTACTGCCCACTGCAAGGTTCCCATAATATTCATAGCTAAAGTAAGAATAATGCCAACTCTACCTGGTCCATCACCTGTGGAGAAGAAAAACACATTCAATTTACATGCATAATAAAAAGACAGTAGAAATCACAAAATTATCATGTATATCTTAAAATACATATTCACACTCTCTCCTCTTCTTTCATGGAGAAAACATGGATTTGTCAATTGTACAAAGGACTGAGACCTTAATCATCATTTAAACATCTGATTTTGGCACTGAATTCACTAGAAACCCTGATCTTGCTTTGGCAAGAGAAAAAAATTAAATCTTGGTACTTCAGCTGTAAACAGAATCAGGCCTCTGCAATCTTGATTTCAATTTCCTTTTTTGAACACATATGAATTCGTATAATGAATCTTATCTGACTAAAACACCACAGTGGACAATTTTAAAATTCAAAATAGTTGTGCCGGTTTACTTTTTCATTTCTTGGACAAATAGAGGACATGTTCTCCTTACTCTTCCACAAAGATGCAGATATAAATTCTTTTGCTTGAATTGTGTGCTGTAACAAGCATGGGATTTTCCAGGAATTTTCCTTTATGAGTTCATACAACACAATATAAGCATTTAAACTATCCCACTGTTAATTTTTAATCTCATTGTGTGTTAAATAGAACTGAGAATTTAAGCCAAATGCCTTTCTATGATTTCTCCACTTCTTCTATGGCTTTCTTCAACAAATTTCATCCTGTTTTGCTTATAGATAACTTGGTATCAAAGTAATTACAGAAGTAAACAATAAAAGCAAAATATTCCTCCTGAAAGCTGACAGATTAAGAAAAGGAATTTAGTGTTGCTCCAAGGACCTATTACCTGTAACAGTACGGTTTACAATGGTGGCAAGATGACAAATTTTCACGTTTTTAAAAAGTGCTTCTAACCCCTTTTGTCAAACAAAATATCCAGGAAAACAATAACACAAGAAACAGTTTTCCTAAAAAAACCTAAACTACTAAGCACACAAAGTAAAAAATGAGAAGGACAGCAGGAGATATTGTTTCCCTACGAATTGTAGGAGAACTTAAAGTCTCTTTTGTAACAAAAGATGCATATTTTCATACAGAAGTATTTGCGTGGTTGGATTATTTTCTTTCTAAGGATCAGGAGAGCTCCTTATACAAGAAATAGAAGATAGCACTTCATACATAATACAATATCTGATAAAAGGTACACTTTTATATAACTCCTTTTCAACACTGAACTATGATCAAATGAAATTTGGATATTGTTAGAACCAAAAACCTCCACAAAATCAGCAAATTCTTGTCCATCAGTGACTATAGAACTGAAACTGCATCCAGATCGTGCACACAGAGTTCTGTGGAAAACTTGGGAGAGGGAGAATAATGCCTAAGAATCAAAATCAAAAAACATACATAACACAGTGTAGTGAATTAAAAACTTAAAAACTTAAAAATTTGAAGTAATCTGTAGCTAAACCTGCTGAGTTTTTCCACAGAACTGAATTATTCCAACATTTTGGGGACATTATTCTCCTATGCTCTGCTTGTTGGAGACTGGCTACACCTAGCCAGCCATGGACAGCATTTTAAGTACAATTAAGAGAGAAAGGTATAAAGTGATTCTCATTCATGTGCTGGGTTTACTAACAGTGGTGAGCCATTTTTTAAGGGGATTTTGAATGGAATTTGCAAAACTTCACATCGGAAAATGCATCAGTAGGTTGGGAATTAGACAACTGGATGACTATTTCTGCTGTTGGTGTGGCTTTAAAAGATCACTAAAAATTTGCATGCCTTGGCCATTTGCAAATGAGAGCAACATTAACCTCCATTTACAAAAAAACTTTCAGCTATACAGTAAGTAATCAGCTTCTAAGCTTTTCAGTATACTAACATGGTTACATTAATGTGGTTTAAAATACATGACATACTACTTTTACAGCAATTAGTCAAGAAAAGGAAAGTTCTGTCCATTCAGATATTATTTTCATATTAATCTCTTTAATGAGTCCTCTGCAACAGCAGATTGCAGATAATAATGGTGTAATTTCTGTTTTAATTAAATTGTGTTTACTATTATGATATACTTAAATCAGTGACTCCAATGTACGCTAAATTTTGCAACACTTTATTTCCCTCAGAAGTTTTTAAAGCTGAGTTGTTAAACAGAAGCAGAAGACTTCCATTCCAGTACTCCAGTAAAGTCACTGTACCTGTAGTTATGATAGAGATGAATGCCACAGCAATAAAAAAGACAATAAAAATAATTTCTATCCTCATCTGGAACCAGCGCAGTGTTGACAGGTAGAGGAACCAGTTTGCTGTGTGTAGGTTCAAGGCTTTGTGAAATAAGGTCTCAAAATACGGCTGCCGCCCAAAAGCTCTCAGTGTCCACAGCCCTTTTAAGCTTGTAACAAGATGGGTGAATATCGGACTCCGAGCTGTAAAATGTTTAAATTAGAAACATCATAAACACTCATAAGCAAATACCTTTGATATAACACAAATACACACAGCCTTATGCTCTACCTCACAGCAGTATAATTATCATCAGTGTTTAATTTACATATGTTGTTGGAGTACATGATTGAAGTAATCCTGGCACAGGATATACAACAACAGTTTTTGCATGAATAGGTTGAAATTCCATTCAGTGCACTGCCAAGAAGGGTTCACATTAAATCTTCATAGTTAACATGCGACTTGGGGAAGCTCCTGGCCTGCTGTAAGATGCCACAAGAGAAAGGCAGCTCCTCCCCAGCCACAATGAAATCCTGCAATTCAGATAACTCCATCAAGTGAAGTTTTTTTAGCACAGACAGAGTACTTCAATGCTCTGGATTCCACTGTACTAACATGGAAATTTTAAGCAGACGTTGCATTATATAAAAAGTGGTGAGCCAATGCTGGATCCCTGTGAACATCAAAGACATTTAGATTTAGATTTAGATCTGAGGAACTTCAGAATTACACTTAAGTAAAAGGGAAGATGATCATCAATGTTTAAGACTCGGGACTGATTTGCTGAGGATCTGTCAGTTTGTTGTAAAGCCAGACCACAGTGCCTGATCTGCAAACCCACACTTCAGAATGAGGTTTTACATTTTATTGGGAAAGTGTTAGTCTCTTAGTGGGGGGAAGAGGAAGGAAATTTAGTTGAATAACTTATTCAGAAATAAGAATTCTTTGCAATCAAGATATATCCATTCTAAATTTTTTTTATAAAGAAACAAACTCATAGGGCACATACCAAGTCTGACCACAATTTTTCAAGTTATGTTTACTTTCAAGAAAACTGTATGTCAGGACTTTATTTGTTTTCAGCTGCAGTGGTGATAAAGCCCAGCTTTAAAAAGATCCTCTCCATTGCTCTTTGGCAGCAGAGCACTCAGTATTGACTGGATCAGTAACAGCGCTGGCTTTAAGGAGTTAAGTGTTCTGCTCCCAGAGACAATGGCATCTTGCAAGAGAAAAGGCAAAGAAAAGGTGAAAGGGTGAATCACTTCTCAATTGATTTGTTGTGGATTTAGAAGTCTACCAATTTTGCTGCTCCTACCTTCAGATTCCAGTTGTTTCAGCTGCTGAGAAGTGTGGAGGAAGTATGCCCTTAACACAATAAAGGCTGCTATCACAGGCACTGATGCCAGGAAGATGTAGGGTTGTAATATTGAGACTACTGTTATAGCGCCAATCACAATCAGTATTAACTGTAGAATGAAAGAAAAATACTATTGATATAGTAAACTTGTCATTTTATAGACTAGAGATTGGTGATGAATCTCCTTCCCATGGCAACTACGTATTGTTTCAACAAATATAAAGTGCTAACCTAAGTAGGATTTGCAGCTGAGAACAAACCTCCATGAAAAGATCGTGAATAACTGAGACCAGATCCATAACCTGTTGGAATAAGCTGCCATCTTTTCTAGTAGATGGAAGAAGCATTTTCTGTAGTACAACCAGTATTGCAGGCTTCTGAATTATGAAGCCACACAAAAACAACAGCAGCTAGGCACTCAGTCTCCACTTAAAATCATACAACACTTGCAATACCTGCAGCCACCTCCCAGACCTAGCGGTGCTGGCCCTGTCTTGTCTGGACTAGGTGTGCCAGACTGTCAGGACCTGAGTGCCAGTCTCCTGCAGGTTCTGGGCCAAGCAGTTTTTCTGAGGGTCAGAAAAAGTGGGAAGTTGCACATCATCACTTGCTCGAGGGACTGTAACCCACATACGAAACTAGCACTACTACTCGTCCTGATCAGAAGACAGGAAAGAAGTCGTAAGAGGACTTGTGGCATCAAAAATTAGCAGTTTCAGGAGAAAAATAGATGTTTTATGGTGACAGATGACTCAAAAGGAACAAAACCATTCCAGAGTTAATCTATTTAACCCACCAGAGACTACTACCATTCTCATTGGTCTCACAAGACCTCGTCCCCAGTAGCTCCAGACAAACTGAGTTAAATCAGGCCTTGGTCTTTACTCTAGAAGCACCTTAAGCACCTAAGACTGTTTTTGTCTCACACCTAAATCTCTTGAAAAGCAAATATGTCAGCATACACAGAACAGCAAAGCCCTGCCTTGTATCAAGGTGTTACCTTTCACACTAAACAACTACTTCAAACTTCAAACTTCTCATCCTGAAGCAGCTGCCAACAGACAACTTAGACAAAATGATATCGCATTGACGTATCACTGCAAATGACCAGTCAGCAAAGAAACAGACAGAAAGCAAAATTAATTTCACATTAGGAAGAAACCTGCGTTTGGTGCTTTTGCTACTACATCCACATAAACTCAAGGAAGGATTTAAATTCCCGGTACCCCAAGTCAGATGTCTTTCATGAATGGGTAAGCGTGTTCCAGGTTTCCTACCCTTTGTTTTCATCAGAAATCTGAGCAATGCAATAGCAGCATCAAAGTTTATGAAAAAAATTACTGTAACAGCTAAACTAATTAAAGATTTCTTTCACTGTTTTGCTCCTTTCCCTTAAAAGAATGGTGACAGACGTGGGTTATGCTTGTGCAGGCTGTATAGCACTGGTCTGTAGCAATGCAAGAATGGATTTGTGTTTGCTCATCATTTCAAACTGCAGAATTTAGTACCTCTTGTGTCTCGAATTGTTAAGAAGCAAATGAGCTGTTCAGTTGGTACTGAGCCAAATTATACAGCTCTCACATTACTTAAGATTACAGTCACACAGTGACTGTTTTAATTCCTGTTTCCATCATAATTTTGCAAAGGCCAACATGATGCCATGTGTTCTCACTGCTGGTGCAACAGTTCTTTCACTAAAAAGTTGAATATGAAAATTTGTGTTGTCTCACAGACTCCAAAGTAAGTGTAAAGTCAAATGGAAGATGATACTTTATCTAAAAAGGCAGTAGCAAATATCAACACACAAGCCGGCTCAGTTGGCTCAAGTAATGGCAGCAGAGGGCCCATGCAGGCCAGTCAAGAGCCACAGTGCTGCGCTGCGGTGACCCCAGGTCCTGAGTTTTCAGGCCTGAGACAGAGGCCAGATGGGGTGCTTACTCTGTGTCACCAGTTTGGAAAATGCAGCTGGTGGTGGAGACAGCAATTCAGCAAGGGTTCAGGGTGGCTGCAGCAGCCAATCTTGTTCACCAGTGGGGGTTTATCATTTCAGGAAAGGCAGTCAATGACCATAGGTACAAATGTCCAACGAGTTCAATATGACCTTTTGAGTGGGACTATATTAAACCCTAGGATGAGCATGTCACACGAAGGATCTCCAAAAAATGACAGCCCTACTGTAAGCACTGGTAGAAGACTGAGACGGATGTTAAAACTAGGGGCAATGTTACTGCCATCATTTGCTGGCTACAATTCATGCACAAGCTATACACAAGCAGGTCAGATGGCCGTCACAGAAAACATCACAGTTGCAATCTCTTGTCATTGATGCAAAGATTAATACCACTTCTTCTTTTATGGGCAACTGGCTACATCCCAGTGACTGAGGAGTAACCCTGGCCTCTTTCATCTTGAAGCCTCATTCATCCTGGATGAAAAGCACTGCTCCCTAAAAGGGAAGCTCCCCTGACATGCCTAATATGCATAAAAGTCCTAAGAAAGGCTATGTCATGACATCCACAGCTGCAACAGAGGAGGCGGTGCTCCTAAACGAGGAGTTAGCTGGAGTCATCTACCAGCTCTTTCTCATAGACGAGGGAATAAAAACCAGCTCCAAAATTTTGCATCAAATTCTTGCGAAAAGCTCAGAATTCAGAAGGACGAACTTTCACAAACATAAACCGAAGGTTAGCAGAGACCAAGTCTCCATCGCCACAAGACTCAGATTTAGGCATCCCAGTACATTTAGAAGCTAACCTTTTCTGCAGATCTCTGCACTTGGGAAGGAAAAACCACGTTCACCAGTACAGGCTGGAGGCTGACTGCCTGGGAAGCAGCTTTGCAGAGAAGGCCTTGGGGGTCCTGGTGGACCATGAGGCAGCGATACACCCCTGCAGCAAAGGAGGCCAACAAGGGCAGGACTGTCAAAGATCCTTCCTCACTCTTCAGCACCAGTGAGACTGTGTCTGGAGTGGTATCTTTAGCACAAGGGAGATACAGGCATACTGGAGTGAGTCCAGTGAAAGGTCTTGAATATGGCAAAGGGACTGCAGCGTCTCACACATGAGGACAGGCTGATAGACCTGGTATTGTTTAGTCGTAAAAGAAGGCTTAGGAGGCTCTTATCACTTTGTATAAGTATCTGAACGTATTTATTCCATTTATATAAATTATAAATTTCTGCATATATGCAAATAATTTTTATAAATTCTACACGTTTAAAAATTATATTCTATTTATATAAATCCCAATAGATATTCGGTGTGGAGCATTAAGCCTGAGCCAGATTCTTCTCAGTGGCACCCAGTGGGATGATAAGAGGCAATGGGCACAAGCTGAAATGCAAAAAATTTTATTTAAATATAAGAAAAAGCACTTTTATTGGGGGATGGTCAAACACTGGTACAGGTTGCTCATAGAAGTTGTGGAGTCTCCACCCTTGGAGATATCCAAAATCCAACACAGCCCTGAGCAACCTGCTCTAGCCGACCTGGCTTTGAGCAGAGGGATTGGAGAGGTCCCAGGCCCTAGGCCCAGAGGTCGCTTCCAACTTGAACCATTCTGTGACTCCGCGATAATAGCACAGAAGGGGAAAGTCATGGGTATAACTTCTCTGTATCTTTCAGAAGAATCTGACTTTGTTCATTACCAGAGTCTATGGAAGTCTGAAGCTGCCAAACAAGCCTGAATCTATGGAGGATAGTAAGAAATGTCTTACGAAGGAATAACTGGCAAAAAGCATTGAGGCAGGTAGGTTCAATGATCCTCACAAGAAGAATCTGGAAAAACAAGGCAGCTTATGCATGTCCAGTAGCTCCTGCAGTTGAGACTGAGGAGACATAGGTGAATCTATGGGACACCAGCCTATAGGTTAGCCTCTGAAAGGCATCAGAACAGAAAAGCCCAGTCTAGGGATTTTCCTTATCCTTGAAAGTCTGAAAAACTAGTCAGTTTCTTGAAAAGAGTTTGAGATGTAGGGATAGACTAACTAAAATAATTTTGGAATAATATTCCCATGGCAGATCCAAAATATCAGAAATAAAATTGCTACACCAGAAAAGACAGTAGTGAATTTTGATCATACTGAAGGTGACATTAATGATTCAGAGAAGGTCTCAATGTCCATGTTTACTCATTCAGCAAACCTTCATGACATCGGCAGGACATGAAGTAGAGCTGTACTGTCCTTGAACCTTTCATGTGGAGCTGCACTGGCCTCTCTAAAGCCATGAGCCAAAGTTATCAATTACTAACAAAGATACAGGGAAAAGCACTAGGTTTTGATCAGACCATCATGTTGGTAGGAATTGTAAAGCACAGCAAACTCACAGATGGAGAAAGGCAATCGGTGCAGCAGAGTGTTTGGGCTGATGAAGTTGGGCCTGCATATCTCCTAAATAAAGGTAGAGAGGAACAGGAGGGCCAGGGAATCTCTTGCTTTTATTTTTCAAATGTTCTGGGAACCAGCTCTATCTGAAGAAAAGCTGGCATTGCAGCCTTAGTGGTGGGACATTTATGAGGGGTGCTGGGATCCACACATAGCCACAAAGTCTCAGAATAAGCAGGATGGGGAGCAAAAAAAGGCATCCTCCTTGAGGAACACTGGAATTGTCTCTGTCTTTATATTTCTTCAATGTTCTCTTCAGTGTGGATGAGTTGAAAGGTCATTCAAAATTCAAGATTTTGCAACGCATGAAGTTTCCCAGGAAGTATGCTGGAAACAAGCCTTTCCATTCAAAAAATAAAAAGTTTGCAGTTCTACAGCTCTTATAGATGTAAAATTTCTCCAAGGAGTGGAGTCACCTAAAGCTCTCCTCCATCACAAATAGTTATCAAGTGCCTGACAGACTCAGCTTAAATCCCAGGGACAGGCAGGCCTTGAAGAGTTTCCACAGAAGATAAAAGAACAGAAAAAAAACAAGAATATATTCAACAAAAGAGAAGAAGGAAATTAAGGGTGATGTTAGCAAACTGGAAACAGAAGAGGCTAAGGAGGTACAGTCATGAAAATTACTGAATGCAATGAAAGGACAGCATGAAAAAAATATTAATCTTGAGCCAAGATAACTGAAAAAAATAAAGGAATGCCCTTTGCATCTTTGAATATGGGCAGCAGCAGGGATACTTGTACTGTAGGGGTCTGCAGGGCAAAAATGTCTCTGAGCCCGAGTACTATAAGTGATTTGCACAAACAGCGGAGGTACACGTACAGGCAAGTACTCAAAAAAGAAGCAATGAAGTTGACTTACAAGATAAGCAGCTATATAAACAGATACACAGACTGAAAAAAATGAAGAGGGATTTCATTCCAGTTGTTATGTCTTCTTATTAATATGATTTCTTTTGCATGATGTACGACTGAAACTTTACAGTGCTATACGACAGCAAAATTTAGAACTTTTATTCTACAAACCTGAATGAAGTCAAATACTGTAAGTGGAAGTAAGTCATCCAGTATTGCCGTGTCTTTTGAGAATCTGTTAAGCATACCACCTATGGATTAAGGAAAAAAAAAAAAGTCAAACTTTTGAACACCCCCAAAATCCTACATTTATTGTGTTAACAAAAAGTACAACTTTTTTCTGAATATAAAATATTAAGGATAAGCATAAGATTTTGTTCTAGCACAAGCAATTCCATTTACAGCTTCTTTCCCCAGGGAAGAATCTGGCTCCACGGCTTCTGTTTCAGCTCTTGAAATCTCAGAAAAAAACAGGAAAATGTAATAAAAATAAAGAAACATAATTAAACAAGACAGAAATAGAGGTACAAAGCATCAAGTCTGTACCCCTTATGCAGAAGGCTCTGCCGACACACAGATAATTTGCACATCAGCATTTGTATGAGTTTGCACACCAGCTTCTTAGCTTCTGAGCAGAATTACTGTATTAATCTCCAGGTAACAACAGAATTAAGAATATAATGGCAAAATGAAGGAGAAACCCTACGTTGTATTGTCATTTACCAGTGTTTCCTGCGATCTAGTACGCACCACTAAGAAGGGTGTGGGATTGGAATTTCATGTACAACGGGAGATAGAACTTGTTGTACCAGATATATAATGAACTTTGTATCAACTCCAAAGCCAAATTTGAATACGCATACCTTTATTCACACTGACTGATGTTTTATGCCATTTTTGTAGGACTACTCATGAAATAAAGCACTATTTATCATCCACACGTGACTCCTTGTCACTCACCACATAGCTGACTATATTTTTCCTACGCAGTTTTAGATAAAGTCTATTCATTAGAAGTTATTCTGGTTTTATTGCCTCAAACAGTTAACAATTAATTTTCTTTAACTTACAAGGTGATATTTCAGAATCAGAATTGACAACTGAAATATGTCACACAAAGTGCAATCAAGGTTCATTAAAAGATTCACAAATTACTTTATGTGGCAAACTTTTAACATTCAGCTTGACTGAAAATCTAAATCGAAAGCAACACTATCCTTTAACAGAATGAAAACTGTTTAACTGAAATGAAACCCATACATGAGTCACTCGGTTCCCATCTCAGTTACCTGCTTTCCAAGAGTTGAATGCTGACATAGGTGCATGAAGAACTGCGTGCACCATCTTTTGATGAAGAGTTTTAGACACCGTTATAAGTGTATGCACAAGGGGCAGACCCCTGAAGATCCCCATGGCCAGCAGGGTATCTGCCACTCCCACATAGATATAAATGATGTAGTAGGCGCTAGTGTCAGTGACGATCACGGGAGGTTTGTCAGAGGTATCGTTTTCCAACTGTGTTGCGTTTGCTTTCAAAGCTGTCCTGCATGAATGAATTTAAAAACAAATGCATTACTGGAAATTGCGGATTTTCTCTCTTCTGTTTCCTCTATTAAACACATAGTACTGCAATGTTAATTTGTTTTAAATCTATGTTAATGGTTACTTATGTATATTTCCAGTAATTTTTAAAATTGTCCTGTGTGCATGAAATATAAGTTATGAACTAAGTCTAGTTCTTACTAACTAGTCAGCGTCTAGTTCTTACTAACTAGTCGGTGCTGAGTCTAGTTGAAGGCTGGTAACTAGTGGTGTCCCCCAGGGGTCAGTACTGGGCCCAGCCTTGTTTAACTTCTTCATCAATGACCTGGATGAAGAGTTAGAATGTACCCTCAGCAAGTTTCCTGATGACACCAAACCGGGAGGAGTGGTAGATACACCAGAAGGCTGTGCTGCCATTCAGCGTGACCTGGACAGGCTGGAAAGTTGGGCACAGAGGAACCTGATGAGGTTCAACAAGGGCAAATGCAGGGTCCTGCACCTGGGGAGGAACAACCCCATGCATCAGTACAGGCCTGGGGCGGACCTGCTGGAGAGCAGCTCTGCGGAGAGGGACCTGGGTGTCCTGGTGGACGACAGATTGACCATGAGCCAGCAGTGTGCCCTGGCTGCCAAGAAGGCCAATGGCATTCTGGGATGCATTAGGAGGAGCGTGGCCAGTAAGTCGAGGGAGGTTCTCTTTCCCTTCTACACTGCCCTAGTGAGGCCTCATCTGGAGTACTGTGTCCAGTTCTGGGCTCCCCACTTCAAGAAAGATGAGGAGCTACTGGAGAGAGTACAACGGAGGGCTACGAAGGTGATTGGGGGACTGGAGCATCTCTCCTACAAGGAGAGGCTGAGGGAGCTGGGCTTGTTCAGCCTGAAGAAGAGAAGGCTGTGAGGGGACCTAATATATACTTATAAATATCTGAAGGGTGGATGTCAGGAGGATGGGGCCAAGCTCTTTTCAGTGGTGCCCAGCGACAGGACAAGGGGCAATGGGCACAAACTGAGGCACAGGAAGTTCCATCTGAACATGAGG
>Ga0065711_1042590_pt1 | contig 15281 bp, 16 predicted proteins | sample Hoacrofraction12_FD_59098 | JGI IMG/M metagenome (GOLD analysis project Ga0065711, IMG submission 59098) | Hoatzin crop microbial communities from Cojedes, Venezuela - Epithelial fraction 12 v2 (version 2) | ecosystem: Host-associated > Birds > Digestive system > Esophagus > Crop | place... | reverse complement strand
AAAAAAAAAAAAAAAAAAAGAAAACAGGAGAATTTCCACACTGGAAATTCTTACCCCACCTGTGCAAATACCTTTGTATCCATTGGCAAAAAATCTGGAAGGTCCATCTACCTCCAGCCAACACCCCAACACCCACTGATCCAACCTCACATGCTCTTACTCTATGCCCCTCATTTTGCCAGATCATAGAAAAGGAGGAGGAGGGAGAAATCCAGTGGGGTTACTCAGTCCCTGAATGCAGCTTTGGATCTGCTTTGTATGGTCTCAGACCCACCCCCTTGGCTATATAAACAATACCTTGTGCTGAACAGGTGATTCTGTACAGCCCGTGGAGAAGAAAAAGGGGAGAAGGAAAAGGAGAGAAGAAAGGATACCGACAAACAGAGACAGTATACAGTTTAGGTAAGCATAATACAATACTGGCAGAGTTTGTATTTTATGCCAAAAAATCCCACCAGCTTTCTTTTCTTTTATACTAGAAATTGCTGAAGTTAAGGGGCAGAGAGGAATTTTACAGACTCTGACTTGTTTTGCCAAATGATAGAGCAAAAAGCTTGGAAAACACCTTTCACATTTGAATGTACAAAATAATACATCTTGTGGTTTGTATCAGCCTGGCTTTCTACATGCCTAGGATTTAAATGTAAATCTTTGCCAAACATAAGGATTCTTAAGGGTGTTAATCACATAGCCCTTTTTATAGAGCGCAAAGTGATTTGAAATCATTGGGGAGCATTAATACCTTGTGGGTGAGTTCCAGGTTAGAATACTGCAGTTTGCAGTGCTGCTAAGACATATAAATCACTTCAGCTATGGTGGAATGTGACGATTTGAGACCATCAGGTTTGGAAATGGAAAAAAGATGTGATCTTGAAAGATTCAAACCACTTTGAATATGCTGAGCCCAGTCCTACAGCTCTGATTGAGACATGTTCAACAAACATCAAAGTACAAGCTGCAAGATCAAATACTTTCTGCTGGAAAATTTCCAGTAAAACTTATCCTTCCCAGCTCTGCATAGATTTTGAAACACCGGGCGTAATTGTACAGCAGTTTGCACTCGGTGTAATCATCTGCTGTTGTGCAAACTGAGCATAAAACACCTTTTCTGATCTAGTAATAATTGTGCATCATTTTGCAGTCTTTGTGAGGTGCAAAACCACAGTGGATGCATGCTTTTTTCTGCAAGGAGAAAGAAGTTGGAGAGACAATGGTCTTGCTTCCATGAAATTGCCAGGCTATAATAAACAGAAAAAGACGGCAAAATGAAGGGCACCCCACAAAATTGTGGCAGTTGCATAAAATGGAAGTAGAAAACGAATGGAAGTGCAGCAGCTTTATTCCTACAAGCAACATCAGCTGGAGAGTATGAAAACATTGTAATCTCTACCATCTTGCATCATCTACCATCTTGCAGATGACACCAAGTTGGGCGGGAGTGTCGATCTGCTTGAGGGTAGGAAGGCTCTGCAGAGGGATCTGGACAGGCCAAGGCCAACTGTGTGAGGTTCAGCTAGGCCAAATGATGGGTCCTGCACTTCGGTCACAACCCCATGCAGTGCTACAGGCTTGGGGAAGAGTGGCGGGAAAGCTGCCCAGCGGAAAAGGACCTTGGGGTGCTGGTCGACAGCCGGCTGAACGTGAGCCAGCAGTGTGCCCAGGTGGCCAAGAAGGCCAACGGCATGCTGGCTTGTCTCAGGAACGATGTGGGCAGCAGGAGTAGGGAGGGGATCGTGCCCCTGGACTCGGCACTGGTGAGGCTGCACCTTGAGTACTGTGTTGAGTTTTGGGCCCCTCACTACAAGAAGGACATTGAGGTGCTGGAGCGTGTCCAGAGAAGGGCAATGAGGCTGGTGAGGGGTCTAGAGAACAAGTCCTATGAGGAAAGGCTGAGGGAACTGGGGCTGTTCGGTCTGGAGAAGAGGAGGCTGAGGGGAGACCTTACTGCTCCCTACAACTACCTGAAAGGAGGTTGTAGCGAGGTGGGTGTCAGTCTCTTCTCCCAAGTAACAGGCACCAAAACAAGAGGAAATGGCCGCAAGTTGCATCAGGGGAGGTTTAGATTAAATATTAGGAAAAATTCCTTTACTGAAAGAGCGATCAGACACTGGAACAGGCTGCCCAGGGAAGTGGTGGAGTCACCATCCCTGGAGGTGTTCAAAAAATAAGTAGACATGGCACTTCAGGACATGGTTTAGCAGGCATGATGATGTTGGATTGATGGTTGGACTTGTTGATCTTAGAGGTCTTTTCCAACCTTAATGATTCTATGATTCTATGATCTTGTCCTCTAACCTTGCTCACAGGCAGTCTTGAGGATTGGAGGGAAAACACAGCTTGCATCCAGTTTATGTATTATTCACGCTGGACCTGCACTGTCTGAGACCTAGTACCATGCTAATACGAAATTTTGAGAAAGGAAAGTTCTAAAAAGGATTTAGGAACAAACAGTTGCCAATTGGTGATGCTCAGTAAGATGTGACTAGTGACACTGGGTCAGATGGGATGCTTTTAAACATTACACTCACTTCTAACAGCCATTGTGTATTCACAGATAAAAGAATGAAATATATTTCTAAGTTTACCCAATTTCTAAGCATACCAAAATCATTCTTCTGAAGCAGTTTTCCTGCCTTTTGCCATGACTTAGTTCAGCAGTAAGAATGGTATGAGAGAGTAAACTGGAATGGTATGCACAGGTTGTGAGGAGCTGCATATTTACCTTGATTAATATTTGCTATTGCAAAAGATATCTGACCTTTTCTGGAGGAACTCGGTTGCCACCTCAGCTTCGCAGCAAGCCTTTGCACGTCTGTAGGGGAGTGGCAACAAGCGCTCTGTCTGCCTTCCATGGAGCCCCATTTGAGCGTGGACGACAAACAGCTTTTTTCAGGTTGCCGCGGTCCTTCTGCCATCTGCATTTGCACCGCCAAGATCCTGCCAAACTAACTGAGCATGAGGCCTGCTGAAGGGCGAGGATGGAATGTGCTACCAGGAACAACTCATACATGGATCCAGCGCGAGGCTCTGCTTATCCACCTTCCTCATGGAGGACTTGTATATATAAATGCCTATCAATAGGGAGATATGCTTATCAATGTGTATATATGCTCTTACATACAGCATTTACATAATATGCTCTAGACTGAGGTTAAGCACTCTAGAATTATAAATAACACCTTCCATGAAGCCTTAATTCTGTTCCGTGTTTATGTGCAATGGGAGATAACATTTAATTAAATGTTCTTTTCTTTTTTTTTTTTCTTTTCCACAGGGATCTTGTCATATGGTGCGAACAGCGATAGGAAAAAGAAGCAAGATCGGGAAGCAATGAGGCTCCTTGCTTCATTTGCTTCACCATGTAGAAAATGAAACTTCTGCAAAGAGCAAAGGCAGGAGACTGCAGGAGAGAGCAGGTCTTTTGGAACAGTGAAATATTACAAGTGAATATTACAAAATAAAACTTAGTCATGTCCCTGCCGCTGCTGCAGGCTTCCTCCCCAGCCGTAACCACTGTTCCCTCAGTCTGCTTCACGGACAGTGAATCTACTGTTCGGACCCGACAGGGCGGAAGAGAAGCGTGCAGGTCCGTATAGCACGGGCCAACATTAGAGTGCCTGGCAGCCTTGAAAAAACAGAAGAGATCAAGTCTTTGTAAGAACAGGAAGGCGCAGAAAGAGGACATGACACTCAGTAGGGTTAGGTACCTACTAATATCCTAACTCTGTGTAATATGATATAGTTCTTCCACAACAGAAAATTTGCATTTGGCAAAATTTCCCTTGGGACAGTTTTTAAGCTCCACTCCAACATGTGAAACACCCAAGTTTTCTGAAAGACCAGTTACTGTGCTTAAAAACCACAACAGAAAGTACTTCCCCAATTTTTCTTCCCATTACTGCCAGTACGTTACATGACTTCATTTCGGACGTGAGCGAAGGAGCTCCTTAGCAGCTTGTTAGAAGGAATAAACTAAAGATTTGACAGCATCTGGGTAGTGAACCTGACTGCTGTGCATCAAGGAGTCAGTCACCCACGTCACAGCAAACCTGAGCAGCCCCAGGCCCGTGCTGTGCTGTGCCCACAAGTCCAGCACAGCCTTCAGCCTGCGTTGGGCTGTGCCCGCACATCCAGCGTGGCCTTCAGCCCATGTTGGGCTGCACAGAGCCCTCGCCGGTGGGACAAGCCCGGCCACCTTGCTATAACAGAGAAGCCCATGGGCAGCTCCAGCTGGGCACCGGCCATCGTGTCTACCACCTGGCCTTGCCTTTATCTGAAACCGCAGCGAGAAGGTCTCATGCAAACATCCTTTAGGAATAGAGCTGTTTTTATTCAATTATTTAATACCTTGAAGGACCAAAAAGGAAGAATCTCTCCTTGCAGGGATCTGCCATGGGAAAATCCACCTGGGGCCTGTCCAATGCTGCGCAAAAGTGGGGTGCCCAGCGTCTGAAGGGACATAAATATTACAAAGTATCTATGTTCCTCTCTTTATTCTTTCTTATTAAAATGGCTATTTTATTAATCTATTTGTTGTTGGGCCTTTCCTACTGAAATCCAGAAAGAGCCCTGCACCATCTCTCTCTCTCTCTCCATCTCTCTCTCTCTCACCTTACCACCACGCCTGGTGAAAAACCATGTCTTATATGGATTTTTTTAAAAAACTTTTTGCTGTATTTGTGGGAAACAAACTTTGACAAGAAAAAATTACTTGGAAAGCTACTGAATCTAAGTTTAGAAGATACTATCATTTGCACCATTACATCAGAAAAGTGGATGTTCCCGTCAGGACTACGTTAGTGGTACATAACATGCATGGACAAATTCAGAGAAACAATCTACTCTAGAGAATTTCCACCAAAAAGCTCCAGTGCTACCTGGAAAGCCACAGGGATGGGCTCTGTGATCAGCTGCCTTTGCAAGAGGTTTTTCTAGGATTTATGAGCTAAGACCTCTCAAAATGTTATTTCGCCTACCCATTATGCAAAGATGGAGATATTCTGCAATATAATGAGCAGGGTCATGCTGCTTGGGCTTTAGGGAATGGAAGAGAGAAAGGAGGGATAGAATTCTGTTTAATTTAAATGTTTATCCTAGAGATGTAAAATCAAACAAAAAATAGAGACCTGTAAAATGGACTGTTGCTGTTACAGAGACACAGACTCACACTTTACTTTCCCCAGCGAGGGCAGAGACCCTTGGGTGTTTCAGCCTGGGCTTCTCTCCCAGGATTGCTGCCTTCCCGCAGCTGGGGCACCAGGTCGCCCAGCAGCCTTCACACCTCTACCAGCCCCATGAACCTTTAAACCTGAAACACAGCTCATGCCAGGTGCATTTTTTTAAACTATAACGTTGATGGGTTGAAACGGTAATGTAAACCTCTCTCACGAGACAAATCTAGAATACGATTCTGTGTCCAAGCTGTGGCCTTGGCACCATCTGGTCAATGGTATGATGTCACTAACTACTGTGGTCATGAAGCCACAAGATCACAGAATCACAGGATGGCTGGGGTTGGAAGGGACCTCTGGGGATCACCTAGTCCAACCCCCCTGCCAAAGCAGGGTCACCTACAGCAGGCTGCACAGGACCGCGTCCAGGCAGGTTTTGAATATCTCCAGAGAAGGAGACTCCACAACCTCCCTGGGCAACCTGTTCCAGTGCTCTGTCAGATCATGACATTATGCCCGAATGGCTCACCAACTTACCTGTGCTGGGGATGGGAACGTGCAGAAATAGTGAGTTCAGTGATGGGACCTGTGATCTTTACACTGATTGCCCCCTTGCTTCTATAGCCACGGCCATATATGTAGCTTGATCGTGTGTGAACTGCCCCACTGATTCCTAAACATTCGCAAAAGTACAGGTCCTATGAAATGCAAAAGCATTCTCAGAAATTTGATGCAGAAAAATGTATTTCTCTTGTGGCCTCACCTTAACCATAGAATACACTCAGATTTTAGATTTAATAAAAAAACTTGCCCTTGTACTGCAGACAGTGGCTTGGAAATACGACCCAATTGCAGCCAGAATAAAGGAAGGCAAAGAAAAAGCATCTCAAGCATTCTTTATAAAAGAACTTTCCAAAACCTCATCTTTACATCAGCCTCTCGATGTTTTCGCAGCCTGACTCATAAAATCTTGAGTGTGTGTGGGAGAGGTAGAGTGGGAGTGAAGGGATGGCACTGCCATTTTAAAAATGACTATAAATAGATAAAATGCCAACTGTCTGCATTTTACCCTCAAGATACCATTAACTGGCCAAGATTATTGCCGTCGTCTATAACTAATAATGCAATCATGATTAGTTCTGTTTCTTAAATTTAAAGGAGAGCGTCATGAGACTTGACAGCAACACATGCAGCTTGCAAGGTACGGCTCGAGTCAGGACTTTTCTAGACAGCTTCAGTGATGTTTCTTTTTTTGTTTAAAATGGAGATCATCAACATAGCAATTTAGAATATGTGCTTGCATGCTTATTAGCAGTCTGAGTTACAGCAAGACAAGAACGCACGGCATCATTTGCTTTGCGCTGTTTACACTGTTCACTTCCTCTTGCTTCTGCTGGAGCGAATGGCTTTCGCTTTCCCTTCTGCAGCTGGTCAGGGCGTGTTTCGCCCCGGGCTTTCACCCACCGCCCCGTCCTGCCAGCACTCAGCTCTGGGCTGTGCCGGGGATGGTCTGGCTCGGGCACCCGGGTGCAAAGCCTGCTGCTGTCTCTGGCGGGTTTAATAACGTAAGGGAAGCACGCTGGGTACAGGCCTAAACTTTGTGAAGACAGTGGGACTGTGGCATTTTTAACCCTTCGTTTTCCAGGCCGCACACTGTTATACTTCTAAGACCAGATGTGTTCAGTAACGCCAACAAAGCTGTCCGGACCCTTACCGGGGTGCACACCTGTGATGAGTGGGGTCCCAAGCACGACCGGGAGCGCTTTTTCTCACTGTGCAAGGTATCTGAGAGGGAACCAAGCTGATGTGTGCTACAAACTTACGGGTCCCTTCCAACTTGAGATATCCTGTGATTCTATAAACTGCCCAGTGTGTTTATAGAGAAGAAAACAATTCTGAGAAGTCCCACTCCGGCAGCTCCCCGCTACCGGGCCAGCTGGCCGCCTTGCTTCAGTGCAATAGCAGACACATGTCAGCACAGGCAGCGCACGCTGCTTTCCACCACACAGAGTGAGACACAGGCTGGGGAATCCCGCTCTTGGCTGCGAGCAAACCGTTCAGCCTCGGCGTTGCTGACACAGAAGCACAGACCAGCTCCCCAAGGAGCCCGAGGCACCGTTTATTACCCGGTGGCTTCTCTCCATCTGCTGCCATGTTTTTCAGCACGCCCCGTGCCATGCAGGGGGTAAGCACGCAGGGCCTAGCAGCAACCTGTGCCCCCCCTTCAAGCCAGAACCATTCACCAAGACAACGAAAGCTCTCTTAGGAAAAAAATTCCAGACATTTCTCTACAGGGCTGAGGACTACTCAGTGCCCCCGCTTGCCAGAACAGATCCTGGGGGAGTTCAGGTGTGTGTGCTGATCCCCTGTGGACAGCAGTCTGGGACAAGCGCTTTGGTGTTGAGCAGTGCCTCTGGGTATACGGAGGCTCACACGATTTTAGGTTCCCAGTAAAGTTTTCCAATCAAACCTTAGATGCCTGTGGACTTGGAGCTACCTGAGTACCTTGCAGATGTTCTGAATCACAGACTTGACTTCAGGTACTCAAATGCCACCGAAGGTACCTATAATGCAATTATTTCCATCTTTGGATTTTGACTTGTGTGGCAGCTGTTACATTGTGCTGAACTCCTGCTGAACAATGGTGTCTTCAACTGCTGTGGCCTTTATGTCTATTTTTTTTTCTCAGAAAACCGGAAGCAGATTTTCAAGAAAATCATACTGTGTTCCAAAGCACAACTTTATAAAGGAAGCTTTTTAGAACATTAGCCACAGAGACAGACCAAGGGCTCTTGACTAATAAAGACCTGGCAATAACGTCTTCTCTCTCATCAAAGCTTCACAAAAGACCTAATTCTGCAAGACATAAACTCTCGATTACTCTAAGGTGATCTTCTGTAGCATTTAGCAGACTTAGCAAAGACCAGAAAATGCAGCTCGCTATATTCCCATTCAAACATAATTGTCATTTACTGAGTGTTTCCCCACTGGGAAAAAATAGTCAGTTTTTCATTACATGTTGTATCGATATGTATGCATAATATGCATATACAAATGCACGGTATGTATCACTGTCCTCTCTGGGGAACAGCTTTAAGCATGGCAAGGTGGCCTTAAGACTCTTAGTGTCACTCAGCTTGCAGTGTTTGTGCAGGAACAAGCTCCAAAAAGGAGCAAGGTCATGGACATAACGCTGCTTTATTTGTGAAAATGCTATACTGGAAAATGCCCGGGTCTGACTCTGAGCATCTCTCTGAAAGGAGGTTTGATCTGGATCTGACCTGACAAGATTCTGGAGTGCATTTGCAGATCGCCCTACTCCCTCCCCAGGTACCAGCCTGGCATTTAACCTCCCCGAGTTGCTCAGGTGCTCTGGCAGATATAAGCATAATCTGCGATGACATCTAGGCTACACCGCAAGGTAGTGCTGCTTCTGGTGCGTTATTCAAAACACCTGCCAGCAGACTAGCTTCGGCTGCTTAAATATGCATCTACAGTGCATTTGTGGCTAAAGCCGCACTCAGAGTGGCGGAACTAAACTGAACTGCCACTCTCAGGAAAACTCTATCAGAACAATTTCACATTACGCAGTTTATGTAACTAGATCTTAAATACACCGGCTTTCTACAAACACTGTTCAAGCACTCATCCTCAACTAACCCATTCAGCTTCTTTTTTAAAGAAAGGAGTATCTGGAAATATTGACTATACAGATTCCTTGAAATCATTGCACTGGAGCAATTCTTCAATCTGCTGTTTTCTTTAAGAACACCATTTCAGACTGAAACGCTGAAGATATGTTGCCTTGAAAATCAAATCCTTAGGATATCTAAGTTGGTATGGCTGCTGGACCTTTGAGTAAAGGGAGACTGTTGGTTTTTAGCATCAGCTTTAACATTAACAGTCTTGACTTGGATCCTTCTGCATGTATTGGAGAGCACAAGGCAGCTCTTTTGTCCTTGTCTTTTTCTCTGGTGCATAATAAACGCACCAAAGGGGAGAGTTTGGGTCTTCTTCTTAAGCTTAACGGACAGTTTCCAGAGTAAAAATGGACTGGTCTGTAGGGAAGCAGAAAAAAAAAAACCAATCCCAGAGTATTTTGGCATATGCCATCATCTTTTGGGTTGCAAAACAAAGTATGTCATACTGACTTTTGTCCTGAAAGGTATTCAGCCTTAAATACGTCACTGGGTCACCAAATTCGTATTCTTCAACCTAGTCAGGTCACCTGTTCCAAATAGCTGTCAGAGCACTGAAATGTATTTTTTCATCCAGGGGTTCCTTTTCCTTCAAATTGATTTGTTCGTGTTTAGTTCTACCCTTCGTGGCTGGCTTTGGAATGAATCACTTTCTTACATCAGAAAAAAAGATCCATTACAGACCAAATGTCCCATATTTGCTTGAGAAGCGCATGAACAAGAACATGAATTTTGCAAAATTATTGACTTTGTCAGCTTCCAAAAGAAATGCATGTTGGGCTTTTTTATCTTTTTGAAGTCCTTGAAACCACGATTCCCATCATACAATTATCAGACAGAAGATTTTCAGGCAATACCAAACATGAATTATGCTGCAGGGTGTAGACCAAACCTTTAGGACTGTTCTATACCACGTGGAGGTGATACAAAGATATAATTAATGGTTAGTGTTTTGATACGGAGCCGTAAGTCCAGTCCTGTGGTATTCACTAGTTCATGCTGTGTCACCTTAGCAAAGGCTTTCCAACTGTTTAAATTCCCCCAGGCAGTACACAATCACACTTCTCTCTGGTTGTTACAGATTTGTTTTAGTGTCAAGTTTCTCTGTCTCTTGCTACATGGTGTTCCCAGAAGCCCTGAATACATTTATTAGCACCATTAAGAGGATAAATCCAAAATGAGAGCGACATAAAAGTCTCTTCACAGTTCCGTTTCAGCTCCAACCCAGCACTGTGCCTTCAATTTACTGTTACCCAAATTTTCAAGATGGAGGCCCCTTCAGTGCTGAGAGAGCTGTCGTGACCACGGACAGAGAACCTTGTCCTGGCTGGGGCAGGCTGGTGCCCTCCCGCACCACAACCAGCATCTCGGGCGATCACAGAGCGCTCGGCATCTGACAGCGTACTCAGGCTGCCCTTTGAACCCACACAACAACTCTGTCTGCCAACAAAACAGAGGCAGAGAAAAAAACAACTGTGGTTACGCAGTAGCGCAGAGCCACCTGGTCTCACACCTCGTGCAGAAGGCCTGGGTCTCGGTCCCCCTTGTTTCCACGCGTGGGGCGCAGGGGTGCAGGCGCTCGCCAGCCCCAGTCTGGCAGCAGAACGGCGGCATTGGAGTGAAAGGGCACTGTAGCCACTACACCGTGCCGAGCTCCGGCTCTGCTTCTCCACTCCAGCTGGCCTGCACCCAGACAGCTCAAGTTCCCCTGCGTATCACTCCCCTGCTCTCCAGATTCTGGGGCTGGCTCAGGCAGAGGCAGCCCAGATCTGTTTGCTCACGGGATTTAAGTTGTCCTCCTGTTGCACAAAGCAGAGCACACAAAGATGAAAGGGGCAGCAGCTGGAATTACACAGCTTTGTAGAGATTCCATAACTGTGCATGTATTTCCTGCATCTGGAACTAAGGAGACACTTTTCAAGCATTTTGCACTTGTAATAGGCTACTAAGTAAAGGGAAATTCACCCATCCTGCAAATTTAAGAGCTGCAGCATGGAAGCACAGAGCAGCAAGTGGTTTGCTTACCCACTGCTGCTTTCCCCATGCAGCAACTCTTTCTCCCTGCTGGAGGGAGCATTTTCACCTGCAAGAATTAGCAGTAAGCTAGAAAACAATCAAAATGGCTTTTTTTTTTTTTCTTCTTTTTCTCCTCTCCCACTTCCTGCCTGGTGCAATTTAGAGGAAGTACGATTTCTGTGAGCAAAATAATCACAACCTGAAGCTGCTGTACCATCTTCTGGCTAGCACTGCATGAAAGCATTCAGGGAGCTCCTCGCCCACTTCCTTCAAAAGTCTAGAGGACAAAAAAATAAAAGCATATCACACTGCCAGAGATGAATGAAGTACATCTATCATTTGTGGCTTTCTGTGCACAATCTGGTCACTCTGGAGGACGGTCATTCTTCAACTGAATCATGCTGCAAAATTACTTCTATCTCGTTGTGCTTTCTGTACAGTTACTTAACTACTTTCCTTACAGGAATTCAGTTTGCTTTCATTTCACATTGCAAATAAAAAGAGAAACAACAGCAAGAAGAATTGCATAAATTTAAGTATGTACTTTTATTTCATACTTTCATGGCCCATTTTGATTTGTAAACATTAAATTACCAGTCCCCTTCTTCACATGTTAAAAATAACCACCAGACATCTGAGAGCATTACCTGAGTTTGTTGTGTTTTTTTTTTTAAAAAGAGAGATCTGGCATCTTTTACCTCAGTCACATACAGTACCATTTTAGGAAAATTACAAAAGGGAATGTTTTCCAAAACAGGACAGTTTCCTTTTGACTACAAAGATACAGAAAATACATCAAAACACCCTGGAATGATCAGCCTTATTCAGAGGATGTTGCAAGTCACTGTCTCAAACAATTCCATTAATGCATAGCTGAAACACTGCATCAGTCCTGCAGTAGCATGATATCAACGTTGTCATGAACACCTTGTAAAAGCAGCTCCCCTTGATAAGCGACAATCTTCCGTCGTTTTGCAGCTTTAAGAGTTCCCACTAGGGCTTCAAAGAGGTTGGCACACTTTTCATCAGCAAAGAGCACACCAAATTTCACGCTCACTTGTCCATCAGCATCTAAATCAAAGAGGTAACATGAAAACATATGCAGATTTTCTTCCATTTAGGAGATTATCAGGGAAACAACGTGACCCGTGGTCAAAATGCTGAAAGTAAACCCCATGGTGTTTCCCAGTTTACTGGTGAACAGATTATGACTGCTGACAACAAAAGGTAAGCAGAACTCCTGCCTACAATCACTTTCCCTTTCTTCCAGCGACTCGTATCAAGGACCACATATCTGCTATGTATATTTTTACTGATGACTTTCTGAAACCTATGACCAGCACACGCTATTCAACCTCTTCAAAGCCTAAGGAGGAAATTAGTTTTAAATAATTAAAATGTTAAAATTATTTTTTTCAAATAATTTTTTTCACTTACTAATATTTAAGGTTCACATTGAAAAAGCTGCAACATGAATTCGTTTCTCACACAAAGCAAGAACTGTAAAATACATGTTAAGGTTAGCTAGGTTATTCCTAAAAGGCAGATGCAGTCATACAAAACGTGAGACGTATGTCTCCATTTAGGTTTTGAAAAATAAATGGAACCGAATGAAATTGCATCAGAACTGAAACATATGAGCAGATAGCACATCCACAAATTGCCGAAGTCTTTGTAAAAAAGAGGCATTTTAACAATGAAAAACGATCTTAAGAGAAAAGGCTACCTTCTAAGCAAGTGTAAGGAAGGCTGGGACTACACCTGTAACTCCTGGATTAGTTTTAGGCATACAGATCAATTCCTTCCAAATAATACTATGATGAACAGAATTGAAGCACACGAATTCTGAAGTTCAGATTTTACCAAGGAAGGAAGTGGAAGGAAAAGGTGCAACTTTCTTCTTTGATGGCTGTAGCGAGTATTAGATGTCTAAAGAATAGGGTAATTTTGCAGTTCATTTTAGTGGGAGCAAGATTTCAGGCCTACATCCTCTGTTCTGCAGAGGCTTAAAAGTGTAACTTCGTAACAGAACTACTTTAAAGGACGGGACGCAGGAAATACCATACAGTCCAACATTAAGTATATAAGCAAATCACCTGAGCCTGCTTAATTAAATTTGCCAGGTTCATAGGTTGATATAACACGACTACATCTGTATGACATGTAAGTCATACACATACATGTATGTGTAACACCACTATGTCAGTACGGTCAGAATTATTACAATACTTACTTCTGGTTCCCAGCCGCCGAATCTCCTCAACTAAGAGGCTAATTTCATGTTCCACATTCATTGTGGTCTAAAAAGCAAAATAAATTTTGACAAAGTTATTAGGAGACCTGTAAATCCTTTGCGGCATGCTGGCCCGTTCTCACTTCATCAGGAACGCCACAGCACTTTGTAAAACCCATCAGCCCTGAGACACATGGATACAGGATAATCTGAGATTTCAGTCCTGAATGGATAAAGAGCCTCCACACCTGAAGGGAAGTGAACAGAAACTACAACCTCGGTACATTCTAAACACAAATATAAGGGACTAATCTGAAAATATGAAAGATGTGGGATGGTCCCTGGGAGGAGTCGTTTGTTTTGAAGAATGAGCTCAGGCTGTCACAAAATCAGAGCACCCTGGTAACATCACAGGTCTTCAGGGGCTCTGCAAGTTTCTATCAATGCCCTGAATAAAAAGTGAACATCTTCCTTTACATTCCCCCCTGGGACATGGGATACAGCCTCAGCCTGTTCGTTTTTTCAAACCATACCGCAGCTTTCCACTTTTCCTGGCAAGATACCACAGACACCCAGCTGGTCACAGCAGCTACCGCACATCTGCTGCCCAGAGTGGAACTGAACGAGAGACAAACCATGGATGTGTCCTAAGAAGGCCAACATTTACTTCCATTCACAGGGATCCCGAGGAACTACTACACCGCCAAACATACCCCGTGCGCCTCTCCACTGTGAAACATGGTGATTTTCACCACTGTGCACCAATGCCTTGCAACAGTTCAACCACAGGCAACTTCGTAGATGGCAAGAGTCACACAAAACACCACCTGGCTCCAAAGCATCCGTGGTTAATAACTGCAGGCATCTGAAAAGAGTTCTGGAATCTATGCTACGCAAAGCGGCATCAACACAATGAAAACTTTAGAGGTGAAACTCCTTAAGCAAAACCTGGGATCAAGGCAAGCACATGAAACCAGACCCCACAGACACAGCAAAGCCTCAGATGCAGCTTCCACAGGTGCTAACGATGCAGCCTGGAACAAAAGCTATAGAGAGAGCTTCTGGGGCTGAGCGCTGCCTGAAAGCGGCTCAGTGAGCACTGAGACCCTCTACTGTTCAAGAAACCAGGATTTCTGCACCGATCCGGTAAGGAAGTGGAGTTAAAAAATTGACATCTGGATGCATCACAACTCTTCCTAAGAGAAGGGCTTCCCCTTCTTTCCTTCTTGATTGAATTAAAAGCGGTAAGAGTGATGCAGTTCCACCTCCTGGCCCCCCACGATTTATCCAAGAAGCAAAAAACCTCTGTAACAGCGTCTGATTTTCAGATCCCAAATTCACTTGCAAAAAAATCTCTCTTTTTAAACACGCAAAACCAAGCAAGCTTAGTACCAGCATGGGCTCCGCTCAAGCCCCATCAAACCCCAGCCTCGCCCCTAGGGCAGGGCGGCACCGACGGCCGAGCGGGCAACACGGCCACGCAGCCCACCGCAACACGGCACGGTGGTAGGGTTTTATCCGCCCCGGACGACGTCTACAAACTTCTAGATTTTGTTCGACTGAGCACTACAGGTGTTTCCACAAGTCACCGAGGAAAACACAAGCCACCTACCATAAAGCTTATGTTACCATTATTCACTTGTCAGAGTGCCAGTTTTAGTGTCGGTCACTACAGTGGCATGATGGGCTTCTCTTTAACGGGGTTCTTTTAACTTTGAAGGCTTTTTTACTTTAACTCTTTGAATTCACGTTAATTTAAAATTCTTCTCCCTCGTACACAGACGCTGCCAATTTAAATAGCAACATTTAGAAATAAAACAAACAAACAAATCTACATTATTCTGCAACGCTCTTGAGATCCGCGAACCGCGGCTGCGCCCGGAGCAAGGAAGCAGGGATTTCGGGCACCTTGGGCACACCTCGGCACCCGCTTCATCGCGCCACACGCCCGGCACGCCAGCTATCCCAGAAGCGCGGGCCGGCTATTAAACTCCAGGGTTTCTGCCGCCAGCACCCCGCGGGAAGGAAGCCGCATGGGTTTTCAGCACGTAGCGCGGAGACCAAACCTCCCTTCACCCTCTGGAAATCCACCCAGCCGTTCCTCAGCGCAACCGCCTCCGCCCGGCCGGCGGCACCGGCCGCTCCCGCCGCACGCACGGCCAA
>Ga0065711_1042589_pt1 | contig 15281 bp, 10 predicted proteins | sample Hoacrofraction12_FD_59098 | JGI IMG/M metagenome (GOLD analysis project Ga0065711, IMG submission 59098) | Hoatzin crop microbial communities from Cojedes, Venezuela - Epithelial fraction 12 v2 (version 2) | ecosystem: Host-associated > Birds > Digestive system > Esophagus > Crop | place... | reverse complement strand
GGAGAACCTCCCTCGTCCTGCTGGCCACACTCTTCTTGATGCACCCCAGGATTCCATTGGCTTTCTTGGCAGCCAGGGCACACTGCTGGCTCATGGTTAACCTGTCGTCCACCAGGACACCCTGTATCATAATCTGATACTTTGTGGGTTTTAAACAAATCTGTGGTCTCGGATAGCTCAGAAGAGGGCTAGTGACTGCTTGCAGCGATTACAGCGTGCCTCTCCTGCTGGCAGCGCGCGGAGGGCGCCCTGGCACCCCACCAGGGCACTGCTCACGCACCGCCAGTGAGGCAGCCGCTGCGCTTGCCATGTTACCTCCCTCAGCCGTGGTTCTTCCCCTTCCCTCTTCGGTCCCTGAACGTGGTTCAGAGGGCTCTGTTCCCTGCGCTGAAGTGCAGCGGTGTTATGGACTGTACACTCATCTGGGAACAGGGCTGCGCTTTTCCCCCAGCCCTTGTTCAGCAATCAAGCCAGAGAAAAGCTTTAATTGTCAAGCTTCCACACATGCTTAGGTGAATTCACAAGGACATTAATGGCCTGTGCTCTGAGCTCACATTTTGCAACAAAAAAGAGGATCTGGGCAGTGAACCCAAGGGCACAAAAAGTATATTTGCCTTTGTAGATTCGTAATTGAAAACTGACTTTAAGAAATCAGAGGTAAACTGCATGCAAGCAGAAGTGTCTTCGACTGTCCCATCCTTCTTCAGATGAATTCTATCTATTATCTAGGAATAAAAAAAATGCTGAGTACTCTTATGTTTTCTTGAAACACAGGTATTTTATGCATGAATATGCAGAACAGAAAAAAAAAAGAAAAAGAAACACACCAACTGAGAAAAAAGAGGGTGAACTCATCTGCTTGTGACAAAATTAATCTTATTTTTAGGACCAAAGCTTGCTCTGGTTTTACTGGACATCTTGCTTCCTTCTTCCCTAGAATCAAAGAATCATCGAATCGTAGACTCATTTATGTTGGCAAACTCCTTTAAGATCATTGAGTCCGACCGTTAACCTAGCACTGCCCAGTCCACTACTAGACCACGTCCATCAGTGCTACATCTCCACATCTTTACATACCTCCGGGGATGGTGGCCCCACCGCTTCCCTGGGCAGCCTGTTCCAAGCTTGACAATCCTCTCCGTGAAGAAACTTTCCCTAAGACCCCTCTGCAGGGTCTTCCCACCCTCCAGCAGATCGACACTCCAGGCCACCTTGGTGCTGTCTGTGCTATTCCAGTTCCACCAGACATTTCACCTGCTTTTTTCCACACCTCTTGTTTATCAGTTCTGTTTGATTCCCCGCACCCTGTTTTGTGCGACTGTGCCACAATTCCATTTCCACATTTGTGGGTATGTATCATATACGTGTTTATGCTTAGGTATGCTAAAAGAAACTTGTCTGTGTATGCAATGGCTGGTGTTACAACGCTACAAAATGCTTTCACGCTGTCACCCGTTACACTATTTTTGTGTGCTTTTGTTCAGGTACGAGAGAAGCAAATATGCGCTGTGTCTTGCTTCGGCTCTGCTGCCTGATGGGTGTAAGGGGCCTCTGCTTTGGCTACAGGGGGCTCCTCCTGATGTCAGAAGGCACACAAATGCCAGGCGTTTCTCACCTTTCCAAACAAACAGGAAAGCCATAATCAGCTTTTTTCTTTTCTAAAAGGTGAGAAGCAGTATGTCCCCTGCAGGGACACAGCAGTGAGATTGCAAGCGCTTTTCTTGCACAGTGCAGATAGACTCCGTTTGCAGCCCTTAATGTCAGCTTGGCTATTGCTGCAGTGCTTTGAGAGCTCCTAAGGACACCAGCCCTTTCAAGACTAAGCAGAAGGGCATGTTAATGCTAATCTGTCACAAAAGATAGCCACACTTAAGCCCAATTATGTGATCATTTCCACACCATATGTATTCCTTAGTCTAAAATTTGCCACCTGCAGACTCATATGCAGGTACATGTTTGGGATTTGTTTGGGATTTGCTTACTAAGGAAGGAAAGCACCTATAAGCAGTCCCTCGACACAGGATACTTGAATTTCTTCTGTCAAATTCTTCATCCTAGCAAATCAATTCATTAATTATTTAATTAAAGTTTATTTAGGATGGCTATAAATAAGAATAAACGGTGGCTGTTAAGAAAACAACTATAAGAAGAGGCAGATTTCTAAATGGGTGCAGACAGGGGCTGCCACGCTCTGATCTCAGTTCAGACGCCCACTGCCCTGCAGGGAAACGTGGGCAGCGCGCAGCTGGCTACCGGGAGCTGCTTTCCAGAACGAAGACTGAAAATGCTTGTGCACAAGGCAATAAACGACTGCAGAATTAGGGTTGCACAAAGTGAACCTGACTCCTCACAAACGGGTATCGTGTACAACAGAAAGTCATAGTCACAGGCAAAAAAAAGTTTCGTATGTATTAATTACTTGTAAGAACAACAGTAACAAGTGCAATTACAATATCAGAGTACAGGAGCATTATCAGCCTGTTTTACATTTCTTTATGTTCCTGCTACACTGTATATCCTTTCTGTATAAACACATGCTTTATATACTTCCTAAGCAGTAATATTTCCAAGAACCAAAAATGCTCCACGGCCTGGCCTTTCTTTTCCCTTCGTATTCAGCAGAAGCCTCCTCTGTTTCAGTCTACATGTACTGTCTGTTGCGTCCCCACCACGCACCTCTGTGAAGAACTCGGCCCTGCCCTCTCCATCCGCTGCCCACAGGCAGGGTGGCTTCTCCGAGTCCCTCCCAAGCCTTCCCCGCCCCAGGCTGGCCAAGCCCCACTCCTGGGGTCTCTCCTCCCAGGGCAGGGGCTCCAGCCCCGACTGCCCTGGGGACCTCCTCGGCCTCACCCCAGTTTGCTGACATGGTATCTAGCTGCGATCTAACAAGGGCTGAGCAGAGTGGGCTAATTCCCCCCTCAATCTCCTCGTCATGCCCTTGTTCATGCCACCCATGATACTGCTGCCCTCAGTGCTGCCAGGGCACTGCATGGTCCCCCCCCCTCTTGCTGCCCGCAGGCCCAGGAACCTTCCTGCAGAGCTGCTCCCGGCCAGGCAGGTCCAGCCTGGATGGCCGCTGGGGCTCTGCCTGCCCAGGGCACGGCTTTGCACGTGTCCCTGCTGAACTTCATCGGGTTCCTGTTGCCCTGTTCCTCCCGCTTGTCCAGGTCCCCGTGGGAAGAAGCCCTGCTCTTGAACTACCATCTGGACCCCACAATTTTGTGTCGTCTGCAAACTTCATGAGGGTGCATTTCAGTACCTGGAGGAGGTTCTCTGACCTTTTGAGCCATGCTTGAGGCATAGTCCTCTAACTTTACTTTAAAAGTTGATGGAATTTGCTGATGACAGAGGGAAATCTTGATGCTTCTGGTATTGCAGTTGGTGCGCACGGAGTGGGAATCCAGGCCTCTGCGTGGTCTGTATCTTTTCTCATGGCCATCTTGTGGGAGGAAACAAAGGACAATATTTAGCTACCCAGTGTGTCTGCATAACCACGTGAAAGATACAATGGGTCTGTAAGGATCAGATAGAATTCTTAGTGGTCTTTACTGCTCTGTAGAATCATGAAATACATATTATAAACTAGCCCTCATTATTTTTACACAAATGTTTATTATGAAGCTGTAATGACTGGATATTCCCTTTAAACAAAATGAACCATTATAAATCAATTTGCAGAAGTTAAGACAGCAAATTAATAATTTACAAGCTTTCATCTCCCACAAATTATGGTTGTCCATTTCGTCATGCAATATTTCACTTAACAACTGTTTCCAAGAAAGTCTGCATCTTAATCCAAAATCCAGGATGACCACTTCTTTCTGTAAATGATCAAGGTTATAATGTATATTTAAAATATTTTTGCTTCCTGTGTTTCGCTGACTCAAAAATAAACCGAATAAGTTTTAAGGTTGTTTTACATATTTGTTTTTTACTACCTATCACAAATAGGTCATCCAGAAATTATTTATTTAAGGATGCAAGCTGTAAACCACTGATTTTTCTTTGTGAAAATGAAAATATAGGCACTATTTTAGAAAAGTGTCATGTACTCATGCTCACAGTTTCTTATGCTTTGGCTAGTTTTCCAGTACTTTTCTGGATTATTCTGAACACAAGGGAGGTGTACTGTGTGTATTTTCAGAAGGGTTCTTTTGGGGTGTTTTTTTTTTTTTTTACTTCTCTGAGTCAAATATTCAACACATGAAATATTCAACACATGAAATTTTATTTGGATCATGTTTTCTGACAGTAATCCATTGTCAACAAATACCTTAACCAGCCTCATTGATTTATGCTATCCATTGACTCTGAAATCCATAGGAGTAATTGTTGACTAGGTACAATGCAGTGATCCCTAAAAATAGCACTGTTTAGAAGTTGGGGACAGTTGATGTAATTTATACAATATATATGATGTCTATAAAAAGGCAAGCAAGAGAGGCTACTACTCAATAGGTTACTGTATATTTAATACTGTATTAAAAATTATTTTGCAGTCTATGAAATCGACTTGGCAAAATATTGTGAGCTGATTTTGACGAAAGAACATCGACTGTGGAAAAAACCACCTCCGAGAAGTCCTGTCCAGGAGTGGAGTGGTGCTGGCTAAGATCTTCCTTCAGTCCATTCCATCCAAGGGTTTAGATTACCTCTCAGGAAGAACATAAGACAGTTTAGTTTACTCATACATACATCTTTTGTGATGTTATTTGCAGCTCTACAAACAGGTTCTTGATTTTTTTCCTTTGACAAAATAGAACACAAGTAATATTTTACCTTAACTTTGTCTGCTGTTGACAGTGACCTTGGTTGAAACTGGTGAACACAGAAATATTGTTTTTCTGAAAGTATTCTTATAAACTCAGGTAGGCAAACAAAGGTATCCAGGTGACCTCAAACCCAACAGGGATATCAGAAGATGGATTTCTAGAATGGATTTCAGATTTCTGAAGCAAGCAAGCATCCTGAGAAGCTGCAAACGTCTCTTTTAAAGCAAACGTTACTGGATGCTGGATTCTAAAAGCAATATCCTCTGGGTAAAGGCAGGCGACAAATCTATGCTCTTCTATCAAAACAGCGAATGTGTTGCTCAAGATAAGAAAGGGGTGGATGGGAAGCAGTAATATGAATTCAGTATGGATTCTCCAATTTTCACTATTACTTTTCAGAGGCACAGTTTGTAATATGCCTCTGCCTACTCTTTCCAGGGCAGGAGCACCCCTGCCAATGGAATCTTTGGAAGTAAATCTTTTGGTTCGGTAGTACCCAGATTAGGTGTCCGTTATGCACTCTTTGGCTGGCTGCAGTCAGGGATAGAATGAGCAGTCTGTTGGTGAAGTCATCTGTTAAAAATCACATACATGATATAATAAAGTACATTTATCCAAAAAGTCTTCATAAGATGTGTTGCTTTCTAACTCAAACCCAGTGATTACAACAGCAAATTCTGAGGAATAATACAATAAATTAGGAAGTAGGAATACAATTTAAAAGCTCACCATTGCAGAGTATCAGATTTTGTCGTGTTAATGTAATCTCAAAGAGTCAGTGTTGGTGTGCTTTGCTAGTACGTTGTTCATAACTTTCAAGACCTTGTCTATGCAGTTTTCACTGCATTAATTAATTAATGACAGAATGTACCATACACCGTTACAGCCACAGACCACCTGTAGTAAGTCTGTAAGCCTGTGTGATTTATGAAGTCGTTCTATGTATTATCTTTAGTCCCTACGTACATTTTTAATAAAAATCAGAGAAAATGTTTGACTGCTGGATGCTATTTCATGACCCATATGACATAATTCATGACCCCGTTCAACTTCACACTCTCATCCATTGCTGCCATGTGGTGGCAGATTTGATAGAAAATCTTTGAAAAACCAATGTTCTTTTAGAGCGGTAAATGAAAGATAGCTGGGATGCTCAAACATATTCCAAAGAAAACTCGAGACTCTCTTGAAAATGGTGTGGTGATACACAGATGAAGTTAATTACATCTCAGGCTTTGTTGGATTGAGGTCTAGAGATAAAGAGCCATCTGGTAGATTTTCATTACTTATCATAATATCTTTGCTGAAAAAAATGATAAAAACTCATTATGGTGTACATTCTGTAATATTAAAATCTAAATTGCAGAAAACATAAGAAATTAGAAAGTGTAATGAATATAGCACACTGCAGTTAAAGATGAAATTAAATGCAAATCGGTTGTTAAAATGATGAAGTAATAGAGCACATTGTTGTACTTAAATTTTGGGGAAAAAAGTTACCGTAAAAACCATTGTATCAACCATATAATTATCTATAGATTGGACAAGTAGGGAAAATAATCAAAGTTTAATATTTTGTACTGCATATGCACATAGTAGAATAACAGAATTATAGTAGAATAACAGAATCCTGTTATTCTACTATGAGGTGGAGTAATAGCCTAATGAGGTTACTCGTAAATTTTTACAGTTATTTTTAAGAACTTTCATTTAGGTTCCAAATGATTTATCAAACTAACTGTTGCTTGAGAAGTCCGGTTAAAAAACATAACTTGTAGTCATGGAGTAATTTGTTCTCATTGCCACAAGCAGTCACACCTGGAGTGGACAAGATGCAAAGATGCTGTTCTTCCCCATTCCGATGTCTAGCCAGCACCGAGGCTGAGCACGCGGGCCCACTGCACGTTACAAGGGACACTGGGTGCACGAAACCCAAATAAAGAAACAGTGAAAAATTCCCAGGTTAATTCATCCTGTAAGAAAATAGGTGACAAAGATGTCAGTGACTACTGCTTTGTGTACCATTTATTAGTGTTAAAGAAGTTATTCACATGAACTATTTGACTTTTTAATGCAGGCTAGTTCTATAAACATTGAAAGCTTTCTTTAAAATATGCCCCCATTGTCTTCATAAGGTAAACCTTCCTATTGTTTCATAAGGGTCTCAGCTGATGTGATACAGTATTTTTTTTAATATAATGTATATGCCCGCCGGCAATGTTTCCTTTAATCTAAAAAAGTTTGAACATAATATCATTTTGCAAAGATAAAGAGAAAAAAAAAAAAGGGAGTTTTGGAAAGAAGAGACTGAGGAACAGACAGATAGAGAAAATAACTGGCTAGTACCAGGTTTGATTTGCCATCAACCAGCTGAAAAAAGTGACTGAGGTGAACAAAAACTGTAAGCCCCATCATTTAAATCAGCTTTTGCACTGAAGAATGCCAAGATAGTAACTACATTCTAAAATCATAATTGTGAACCTGCTCAATATACTCCAGAACAGCGTAAATTAAATGGAACAAAAACTTAGGCCATGTTATATGAGAAAGTTATGTAAATTTTCTGACAAGAAGCAGCCAGAATGGTCTCTGGGAAGGAAAACTATGTCCCAATAAATAAGTGCTTAAAGAACAGGAGTGGCAGAATGAGAGATTCTGAAGAAGTCTCTTATTTAACACTGTCTCAGGTACAAGGTGTCCATTTAAGCAAAATACGTCTTTGGTCTGAGCAGACAAGAAGTGATGCTTTTAAAAGTCTAAAACCGAAAGGCTTAGTGAAAATAGATTTGAGGGATGGGGGACAAGACAGCCCCCAAACCCTCGAAAGCAACAAACTTGATAATAGAGTTTGTAACAGAATGCAGGTTTCTAGATTACCAGTACAGATGTTATAGCGGAGAATATACGTTCTCTTGTAACATGTGAGAGGGACTTTGTCCTTATCCATGCTCATGTATTCCCCATTTTCATTTTACATTGAACCGATACATGCTACTGGAGAATATCAACCACAGTATATTATTCTAGGCAAATAAGTGATCTAATCCTGCATGTTGGAGAAAAAAACAGAATGCAGAAACTGCAAATGTAATCTTGCTGTATATAATTGTCAATGATATTTTCAGTGTATTAAAGTCCAGCCTTAGAGGTTAATCGTGCAATCAAGAGTTGCATATTCCTCTTATTATGATGAGAAAGGCTCTTGTATTTTATGAAGTAGGAAGGATTAAGAATAAAAGTAAATTGCTCCTGTGAGGATATCTTGAAGGAGATGAAAATAATTTCTCTGGGTTTTTGCACTTTACTAGCGTATTCTGGAAGAAAAAAAAAGTAATCTTAGAATATTGCATTTTCCTTACTGTTTTTTTCCTTAATATTTTCTAAATAAGTGATTATGGTAGTAATAAAACTGTTAAATTCTTGTACTTAGACCCATATATATTTACTTATTAGACAGCTACATGAACTACATATGTGAACCACTACATATCAATATCTATACTTAAACATGAAAGTCTACAGTACTTTTTACACAAAATTTACTACAGTAAAATAAACAGAACACTAGGAATTAAACGCAAATGTAGCTTCTTCTAAATGCCAGTGAGATCACCGATGTCTTGACTGCATAGTTTGAACAATGCTAAAGAAGACACATTTCTCCAGAAGCACACGTACCCTAGATAGACATTTTGCCTAAATGGGGAAATCGATCTTTAAGTGTCATCAGGACAGTTACTGAACGTCCCAGGATATTGTCTGAGCTGCAAACAGACCAAATGTCACAGCTCAGTCAATCAGGCTCCCAGAAGGTTTATTGATTTATAGCAGTATTACACACTGGAAAGGCGTAAGAAGTGCACAGATTAGCAGCATCCCAAGCACAGCGGAGTTTCATTTCAGGTCTGATCTTTATCATGCTGAAGGCATCATTTCTGAAGGAAGATGTTCTCGCACGTGCCAGTGAGCAGTCTGCTCAGACGTGATTTCATGTCTGCATTGACACTGCCCAGGTGATGATTTTTTTACTGATTTTAGTGACTCATTGATGGAGATTATTTCAAAATAAGCAAACAAAACTTAAGTGATGTGGATAAAATTTATTCCTATTCTAAACTGAAGTGAACTCACCAACGTACTTTAACTTTGCAGCCCCAGCCCTTGGAAAACCCGTGTGGAGCTGTACTCAAATCAGTGGGTTTGCATCTTTAATTCTAAGCAGTGACTTCCCTGGCTTCAGTGATAAGTTCACATACAGAATGTGTCTGTTGCAAGTAATTTCTGTAAGGCCTGGTTTTGAGATACTTTCTGATCTTCTAGTTCTAGGCATGTCCATAGACCTTAGATATTTGGTCTTCTTTTGAAAATATACAGAGCTACAAGCCTAGGAACAATTCTTGAAAATGTGCATAGTTTTGTAGTTTCTCTAGGTAAGCGATAATTCATTGTAATAATACCCGCAGCTGTCTTCAGGCCACGCAAACCCTCCTGGCAGGAGGCTGCAGGGAAAGATAACATTTCACTACCTGCCTTTAAATCATGTTTTCAGAACAGCAGCATAACTCAAATTTACACTGTCAGGTAACTTTCATCCATAAAGATCCCAATGTGCTACGTAAAGAAATTACCTCATCTCTAAAGTAGAATATGGAACATTTTTAAAGGTGTGCCCCAACACCAAACACGGACAGAAAGTGAAGAAAATAAACATACTTTGTTCAAAGGACTTAGGACATCCTAAGTAAGCCAAAAATTATTGCTTGAAATGGATTATGGCTGAAATCTAAGCTCACATCTCTTCCCCTGAAAAAATTATCACGGGGTCTTTAATGATGGGAGACGGTCAAAACCTGAAATAGCGTCCTCTCATATCAGTCAGGCATACTGGTTCCATTGTGACTGAGAACGTACTGGGCAATACTTTCTGCTCTATTTGTTTAATGTACTCTGTAATGTTATCTTCATAACTGTAGAGTCTGAGGTCTTTTCAGAAGTGCATTTAAGCAGTGTGACCAGCATGTAGGTATGTGATTTGTTCCAATCTAGTAATTACTAATATTTATATGGTAGCAACAATTAATATCAGTAATAGACATTGCTTGGAGGACTACTCCTTTGTGCAACTACTTTTGAACCCCTAAATCTTTCCAAGTGTACTGTCTAGCATAGGATTGGAAAAGCCTTCAGTGAGAGGATTTGCCTGCAGTGAAGGAATCTTTCAAAATGAGTCTTTTTTTTCCCATTTCCCTGTTTTTAATGCTGCAAAGGTTTTCATGGAACGTAAAATACCTGCAGAAAAGTGAACTGAAATTGTACAATGAATTGCATATGCCATCTACTGCAGAAAAGTAGTTAATACCTAATAAACCACCACACAAAACACAAGGGAAATTAATCCTATTAAGTGTTAACAGTTAAAAAGGGTATTGGATACCAGTGTGGTTAAGTAGCATAGACAGAAAAGGTTGTTAAAACTATAATCCCCTGGAAAAGAGAAGAATGGGGATAGCTGTTGAACAAAATAGACTAATACAGGTTAAGAAAAATAATTAAAGGAGCAAACACATACATGGCTTGCCAAAATTGCTACAGATTGTTCAGCTGACACAGTGAATGGATTTGCACGTATCTGCAGCAGGTGAAAATAACCAAGGAAGGCACTGACAAAGAAAACATGAGGAAAAATAGCTGCAAGGCACAGCACACATGGTGAACAGTAGAAATTTCACTGTGGCATAAAGAAGCCCACATCAGATCCTGAGGTGCAAAGAAGGAAGGCTGGGGAGACAGAACAAAGGCGACATCTTTATGCTTCTAAATTCTCAACAATTTTCAAGAATAATCAAAAGGATAAAACTGCTACTATTCACTGATGTTCTGTTTAAAAATTCAGCGTAATGAGACATTGGGATTATCCAGCAGGCCCCCTCCAATCCAGTATCTCACAAGAGAAAGAAGTTCAAAGAATATCTTTTTTTGGCCATGACCTCATCTGGGAAAGAAAGGAAATCTGATTCTAGAGTTCTGCATGCCAGAGTCTGAACAACTACAGAAATACATGAAGAAGAAACATCCCTTGCACAGATGTGTGTGTCTTTGGTGTGATCACTCACTGGTTGCAGGTAATTAATGATTTCAATGAGCAGACTAAGCAGATAATTTTCTCTCTGCCTCTGTTCTTTCCATTTCTTTTGCAGATACGGCTGTAGATAAGTGGCAACTGAAAATAGTGAAGTCAATGGAATGTATGCATGGTGAAGAATTCAAGACAGACTGTGACTTTGAGTTGATCCATGTGAAAATGCTTGCACTTCAAAGAGAAAAGTGTGTTGCTTTTAAGTAATTTTTACATAATTTTCCATGGATCTTATAATTCACAACATTTCGCAGCAAAATAGGTATTGCAAGACCTAGATTCCATAGCTCTTGCCACGTTAGAAATTTCTTTTCTATGGCATTGACTAGTAGAATTAAATGAAAGATGCTTTGCTATAACAGAGCAAAGCATCTTTCTTTGAGGAGCTTAGAAACTATCCTTGTGCCTTCTGCCTAGTAATATTGTGAAGATACAGCTGTCGGGAAAACAAGCGGTTAGGTCACTTAAGGAATCACCGTCAAAGGTATTTGCAAGAAGAGATTTTAGTACAAATTTATAAAATGTGATTTAACAAAGTTTGTTGGCATTATTGAATTAGTGGAATACAAAATCGAGGTAGTGTTGAGGTAGAACTTATACAGAGATTGGAGAAAGATGTAAGGGAGACCCTCCCACTGAGTCACAAGGTTTAGGATGGGCCCCTTGCTTTCTAAACCCCTTCTCAGAGAGAAGCCTAGGTGCGGCTGGATCCAGACCTAGCCTCAGACCACAACAGTTTATGTCTAAAGGATACATCTAGCAGCAATTTAAGCTTTGGTCACAGTTAAAGAAAGAGAGTAGCAATCATAAGAATTTAGCAGTAATGAAGTGGTTAAAAAGAATTTGCTACAAGCACAATAATAGGACGTTATGATTTGAATCCATTCACATGTACACAGACAATATGCACAGATAAAGGTACCTGTTAAAAATTCCCCTTGAGTTCAGTGAAATACTCACGACAAATGATTTTCTCATCGGGCGAAGGTTGAGCCTCAAGGAGTGAGTGATCGCTGTAGTTCAGCCCAGGTAACCTCAAAGCTCAGAGCGGGAGGGCTCTGCGAGGCGTCCCACTCGGAGGAAGATGCTGGGTGCAGCTGCTGCAGTCCAGGAGAGCTCAGAGGGCCTCGTTTGGTACCGCTGTTTGTAGGGTCACGAGATGATTGACTTCCATCAATGAGTTTGACTTTGGTCAATATGTTTCCATCCTGGCCACGTGAGGCAATTCTTGCCAACAATAGGGTAATTTTGGTGTTCCTCAGACCATGCAGTTCTGAACTTCACCAAACAGGTAGCAGAGGATCCAGGTACAGTCAGGGAGTGTCTGATTATCCCGACTCACTGCTCTCGTTCAAGGGCAAGAAAAATGACTAATTATGCTGGCTAATTGCTGGTCATACTCTTGCAGTACAAGCAAGAGTACAAAGTTGGCTGGTTCTGAGATTGCCAGAGGGGAGGGGAAGGGAGGGGAGGGGAGGGGGGCTGCACTACCACAGCAGCTTTTACAAAAGAAGATGTTCACCACTAACCGAGATGAAACAACTGCCCCTTCTGCTCTTCAGATGGCATGCCAGAGTTCACACAAGTTATTAAAAAGGCATAATGTAAACTGTTGTGACTATTGTATATTTTTTCTTCACACTTTTATTGAAAATGTAATTCCTTATTTCTACGTGTATGGAACTTGTCAAAAATGTCATTTCAGGGGGATCAAAAATTATTTGCTAATTCATATTAAATTCACCAAATTGTTTTAGTAGTAAAATAACACAGAAAAAAATCAATCAGTTTCCTTATTTTGACATTGGCATAGTGTCCCACTAGAATTTGAACAAACTCAGTTAATCTAAAATGAATTTTAAACGGCAGAAGAATTTATTTTTTGTTTGGGATAAATCATTTAAACTGTTGTCATTAAATTGAATAATCTATAGTTTTGACAGATCCAATGAGCAGTGGATGACGCCTACCTTTGTAACCACTTTCAGGGCCTCTGACTCATCTTCCATATTGACATGCCCAGTTGGCTTAAACTGATCCAGAAAACCATCTCATCACTCCTGCCGTTGCCCTCCATTGCTTGGACTGGTACTGTGTTGCATGAAGGAGAACAGAGCAGAGAGAGCACCTGCTGGGGACAAAAATGGAAATGATCAGGTTTTCGGGTTATTCTATATGCAAGAATTCTGACTTGAGTTGTTTTTCCACGGTCAAAAAAATCTGCTCTTGATCACTAGCGTAGCTCCTCAGTCATCATCCACATTCCCCACCAGTTAGCATACTGAACCATACTGGGTCATATCTAGCAATATGATTCTGGAATGTCTGATCAGCAACTGGGAGCTGATTGTCTCATCTTTTTTTTTTTTTTTCCCCAAATCCTAAAGAAGTGACAGGATGGTCTGGAGATTTCTTCATGCACACTCTAAACCAAAATGGCAGCTTCGCTATTGCTTGGACCACCTGTACAACCCCATCCTGAGCATGTGAACTACAGGGATGAAAGACAGTGACTGTTAGCCGCAGAGGAACATGTGATTGTCCTCATGTCATCTTTCTCGTGTTAACAACCTGACGATTCTTGTGTTGCTGGTACAAATGAAGTCTACTTTCCTCGTCTCAAACTCACACTGACTCAAAGCAGCTGTCAATGAGCAACTTCAACCAGACCCACATGCAGCCTTCTGCCCTTTCTGTCTACGCTACGACCTGAACAAGCTGCAAAAGCTTTGTCTATTCTGGACAAGAATGGGTCTGAAAATAGTCTGGCTACAAATACTTCCAATATAAACAGAGGTCTTCCATTTCAACTGACTTAGAAAAAGACAAGAATAGCTAGTAGCTAGTTATGCGCCATCTTTAACATTTTTGAAACAATTTTAAACTGTAATTGTGTACTTTGGCTGGTATAAATAACAATTAAAACTGTCACTGCTAAATATTCCTTGTGATACATATTTTTCAGCTGAACATCAATTTGTTAGTTTATAGTTGCTTACATTTAAAGCTGTGAATATACAGTGAGCTATATACATGTTCTAATAACAATATAATTAAAGTAATTCATTAATATAATTGATTATATTAATGCATCAACTGATACATTAGTAATAAGCTTTTTTATTAATATGTTTCAAGAGTATAAACAAACTCACAAGCAAATGTTCTCATATAATCCTGACCTTGACAAATGAATAGAGAAAACACATATTTAAAGTCTTGGAAGAATTTCAAAGGAGCTTTACAATGTGTGCTAACAAGTTTCTCTTCACTGCTCACCATTTTTGCGAAGAAATCTAGATGCTTTTTTTCAACTTCCTACATGTCTTATTCAGTGATAAAATAATTTGTTCTACTTGCCAGTGTGACTAGTTTCCTAGACGAATGCAAAAAACAACAGGTATTTCAACTTACAGACAATTCCAAAGAATAGGAAGGTTAAGGAGTAACGGGAGGTAAGCTCTATGGCTTCAGATACACCTGATTTTCTTCTTGAACCAGGATGTTAGTAATAGTGGTTGTTTCTCAAGGAAACCTTAGTGGGTGGATGATGTGAAAGCTGCGATTTTTACAGGAGATACGAAAAATTACATTTGTAAGTACAAGAAACAGGAAACACTAAATGCTAAATATCCCTCTATATAGTGTGAACCTCTTCAAATAATTCAAGTTTTTAATACCAAATTTTGGCTGTGAATTATGGCTTAACTAAAATAAAGCTTTCTACTGTTCAAACTCATATGCACCCATCTACATGCACAAACACACTTTACACCAAATTATTTAGAAGTTGCTGCCTGAGTAGACGTTAACAGAAGAGGTGCTGCCAGGTGTGCCTAAATAAACATCAGCATGGGCAGCGCCTACTGATACAATGGGACAGATGTACGCGATTGCCCCAGGCATGCAACGGTAAGGGGTTTAGAGCCATTGAAAGACATGTTTGCTTTTCTCGAGACTATGTTTTGGCTTCTTGACTGTAACTGGTTCCTGTCAGAAATACTGTCTTCCCAGAGTTCAAACATCTACATCCTAACCAATGTCATGGCGGTTCTTGTTACAACGATGCAGAAAGCAGATATTTGTGCTGCACTTTTTTCTATCTGTAATCTAGATGACAGTTACGTGTTTCCAAGCTACACAACTATTTCAAAGGCAAATCAAGCTACAACAAAGGAGATCTGAATGATAATTTTAAAACAAATTGAAATACTGTCAACAAAATAATAAAAACCACATTAGCTCCACTGGTGTCTGTAGCTGTCAAGAGCTGTTTATGTTTCAGATACTATTCTAAAAAAAACGAAAAAGAAAACAAAGAAAAATCTTTCATGTTGTTCCTTTCACTTTTTTCTGTTAAAAAAAAACGGGGG
>Ga0065711_1042588_pt1 | contig 15282 bp, 7 predicted proteins | sample Hoacrofraction12_FD_59098 | JGI IMG/M metagenome (GOLD analysis project Ga0065711, IMG submission 59098) | Hoatzin crop microbial communities from Cojedes, Venezuela - Epithelial fraction 12 v2 (version 2) | ecosystem: Host-associated > Birds > Digestive system > Esophagus > Crop | place... | reverse complement strand
TGTTTACTGGAACATAGAGTACAGGCAGAAAAAAAAAAAAAAAACAACAGTAGCCCAAATCACTCAGTCCTTAAAATCTTTGCTCAGACCCCATCTTAACAACAAAAAACTGATTCATGTCCCAGCCTAAGCACATCAAAGGGCTCACAGACACAGCATTCCCTTATGCCAGTGATATGTTAAAAGTTACCAACCTACATAACAATTCTCATGTCTCTATCCCATCCATATGCATATAGATGTATTAAGGTTGTCAAGGTTGTATTGTCAAGGTTGCACAGCCAGTGCTCAGAAACGTCCAAATTTGCCTCTCTCACACGTTATCACACACTATTACCCCACCCCTGGTATCTGTCAGCTTTTTCTCTTGTGCCAGCCCACCAGAAGCCCTCTCCCCCCTCCCTGAATCTGCTCTCCGCTCATTGCACCTCCCAGCCCTCTCTGCTCTGCCCCGTGCCTCCGTGCCTCCCCTGCCTCTCTCCTCCTGCACCCCCTTCTTCCGTGCATCTTGTTCCTGCACCCCATGTCCCTCCTGCCTCCTGCCACCTCACCCCTCAGCTTTGCAGACAGCTGCACGGAGGGAACAAGGGACTAATGTTCTCATTCTCTATCCTGTGACTGGAGCATACCCGTGGCAACCACAGGTTATAACCACAGGTATGTTACTGCACCTATAGTAGCCACAAGCAACTTAAGGAAAGCCCTGCTCTGCTAGGGCCAGCCAGATTCTGCTGCCAGACTGGACTATACCTCTGCTAAATGAGTGTAAGAGTAAGATTTTTACGGAGGATTACAGCCCAATGAAATATGGGCAGATTTTCACACGGGTCTTAAAGTCTTAGAGTTCACCTGTACCTGAACCACTTTTTCATCTTTCTTTCCTAAAAAATCCAGTCTGAGACAAAGACCTGTTTTAGAAATGTTCAGTCGAGAATGTTAAAGCTGAGAACAGAAAACACATTAAAATTATGTGAACATATTTAGCAGCCTTAACTGTAGCCTTATAACTGACTGACAAATGTAATAGCTTTACAGACTGTGTTTCTACAGGGCAATTGTATACATGGCCATGGACATGCCTCACCTAGAAATCAGAAGATTGCCCTAGTCAGTAATGAAACTCTACAAGACCTCTACAAGTCCCACTAGAGGAAGAGTGCGTTCAGGGGCACTACAAATACATGAACCAAGAACAAAAAGGGCTGATGCCAACATAAGGCTTAGAGCCAGGAGAGTAAAACCAGTGTGAATACAGACATGAAAGTAGCTGGGCTTAAGCACAGAGAATATGTTTCACGTGTACATGTCACATATCTAAGACTAAACCATAAAACAAAGCTAAGCAGTTCAAACCAGCTCACGTACACCCAGATTCTGCTTGCAGATCTGGGCCCTGTACCTCAAGACAACCTGTCCCCAGTGTCCCCCAGCCTGCGAGTATTTCTAGAGGAGGAGACTTCAGAGTCTGTGGTCCGGGCCTTGCTGAGCTTCCACCTGAGCCTCAGAGATGTCCGTCGGGGACACGCACAACCCGTCCATCCCTTGCGAGAGGTTTCCCTGCTGCCCCTGGCCTCAGGGGACCTCTGCTTCAGTGACACTGTCAGGTGAGAGCACCAAGTGATAAAGAATGGGTTTTACTTTGCCACAAACAGATATCTTGGTCTTTTTGAACCCAAAATATCTGCACCACTTACCAAACTCTGTGCAATGGCTGCCTGCAGGATTTCAGTTCAGTAAGGGAAGCCCTCAGGGAAGGAGACGGTAGTCCTTACTAAAGCGATGGTAATATACATCTTGTGTATCAGCTCACACCTTGCACTCCCTTCTGAGGTGAAGGCACCACAGGGATCACTTAAGCTATCAGCTTATTTAACACTCATTCACCCCATCCATGGGCCCCTGCCAACAAGATACTCCTGAACAGGGTTCAGCAAAGCTGATGCCCGAGCAGGAACGTGCCATAATCCTCTCCCTGCAGCCTGGCCTCAGGCACTTTTCCTTGCTTGTGGAAAGGGAAGGAAAAAGCACAAAGAGTGGGCAAAAGAGGAAAAACAAAGGAATAATTTGTTTCCACATTCAACAGCAAAGGAATTGTGTTTCACTTCTAACACCTCAATCTACTCTCCACCGCACAGGTAGGAAATTCATTAGATCAAGCCAAATTCACCATTTTAAAAATCATCTAGGCACTGCCTTTTAATTGTCAGTGTCTTTTCCTCTTTGATGTGTTCATATAGTTTCCACTTACACTATGCAAGAATCTCAGATATTCATGAAGAAGCAGCTGGGCCAACTCGCCTGTCACTTCACTCTCTCTCGCGCTGCCCTGACAGCACGAAGCAGATGAACTCTAGTGGGTATCACCCTCTGGAAGATTTCCCTTGCCTGATGGGAACCCTCTGTTGTCGTCTGGCTGTCGGCTAAAGCACTGACTTGGGAGGTGTTTGCCTCTTCCCAGCTGGCATCAAATTACTGTAACAGCCCCTCCGGTCTTCCAGAATAACCAGGAGTTCGGGATTAAACTCCCGTTCTGTTTGTAACAACTGCTTCCATAATCGCATTTCTCTTATCCCTCCCACTCCTAGGGTGAGTGCTCGGATGGTGCCAGGCCATGCTGCGCTGCAAAGACTCATCCGTCCCAAACATCGGCCCCAGGCTTACGGTGCTGCCCGGGAGCCTGGGAGCACCTTGTTGAGCTGCCCCATCCCCCCAAAAAAGTGCACATGCTCCCTCTCCCTCCAGTCAGGGAGTCCTCAAAAGGCAACCTCTGACCCTCTGGTACCATACTTGCACGCTCTATTGCTCTTTCAGCCAGAACCATGACCTATAACTGTCAGTGGACCATTTTACCCCTCTACGGTCTTTTTACACAGCTCTAAGTGGCCAGAACAGGGGTACAAATCTTGCTCCCAGATCTTGCCCTGACTGCCATACACCAGTTTGTTCAAAGTATTTGGTGGCGAAAGACTATTTTGGACTCTCTAACTATAATTCCCAATTCCTTCATCCATTTACCTTAGTGGAATCACTTTTACTTATATTATATTCTAACTCTTTTGCATGAAGAATCCACCACAAAGATCCAGTCTGGCTTTTGTGATCATTTTGAAATGCCTTTCCAGCATTCTTTAGTCTCAAGTTTATGCTTATCCAAATTCTAGTTAATCTGTTTATCAAAATCCTACGTGGAAAATACGCTAATTGGCAGAGAAGCCTTTTTTTTTCAGTGTTAGCTTGCTTGCGCTGGATTCCTTGCAAATGGAGCTGTAGTTTATTTTACAGGATACCTCCCAGCCCACAACTTCCTCAGGTATCCGATGCAAACCGAGAAAAGCACCCAGCTGACATCCTCCCAGGCTCGAGCCGCTTCGTGGGCTGAAGCCACAACTGTGATAAGTGCACTGAAAATATTACTGATGAGGAAGCTTCTTGGAACAAGGCTGCAAGTGGTCATCTTGCTTTCATGTTAAAAAAGCTAACAATACAAGGTTGCCCCATTGATACAACTCTTCCGAAAACTGGCACTTGTCTGTCATTCAGGACCCGCGTTTTTCTTGTTGCTGTATGGCTGGCAGCCTGGCTGGGGAGGGAAAGAGAAAGGGAGGCAGAGAAAAGCAAAAAAAGAACTTGGGAATCATTTCAAGGCCTGAGATGCGGACAGGTTTGCCGAGAGATATCTTGGAACTGTACAAGGTAAACACGGTCTAAATCACCTGCTTTGGGAAGATAAGTACCGTGAGTTCTCTAAGCTAAATGCACACCGCCGAAATTTGATTGAAAACTTTGCGACGTGAAGACTGAAAATCACAAGAAGGAGGCAGGCAGCGTTTAATCTCCTGCTGGATGACAATTCAAGATAGACTGATAGGGATACCTGCTGCCTGATAAACCAGTCAATATTGCAGATGGTAGATATTTGCAGGAAACAGACACTGTGAAGGGGAAAAAATCCTCGGTATTTTTATATTTGCGTCCTGTTCTCAGCTCCCTGCTAAGCAAGACGAGGCTTGTATTTTCCTCTGTTAAGTTATTGCACTTCAGATGCTGCGAGCACCCAAATTTCTTTTAAAGGGCATGTTGTTTAAGGTAGGAGTAACATATATACAAAGGTATGGACAAAATCTAGGAAATTTTAAGTGCCTGGAAACCACAGAATGTTAGAAACCAAAAGTGACAGATCCTGCCACGATTCCTCATTAATTTTTTTTCTCATCTATTATGGAAGAATTATTTGCCCACCAACCTATTGCAAGCCAAACAGTGGTGTTTTGTATGAGCAGTGGGTCCTTCAAACAAGGGTACCTGGCTGTGAGACCAGGGAAAAAAAAAAAGCAAGAAGTTTGAAAAAGCATGAGGAAACCACAGACAAGCAGAACGCGCTATTTATACTTCTCTTTGCAGGGACTTGGACAAGTCGGCGTATACGTATTCTTGCCACAACACTTCAGCTTTTGTGTGCACCTATCCTTCGCGTTGTGTTTATTACAAGAGCTAAGACAGCAGGCTTTCTAACAGCTCTCTGCTGCTGCTGTCTTAGTATGATTTTCCTATCTTTTAATTAAAAGTATATTTCACAGCCAAGCCAAATGTTTTATAATAACAAGAAGGAAACACAGAGAAACAGCAAGGAAAACTTTTGACCTGCTGTGGACTGAACATACTTCTTCTTGCCATGCAGCAAGACTAAATCATCACATGTGTTGCTGATGGATATTCATCACTATTTCTTCACAAACTGAAGGCATATTTAATTTCCCTGAAGCCTGGATTTTCTCCAAGTTTTGCAGGAAAATGTTGCTGCCACTGGCGCTTGTTGCTGTATGTCACCACCTGCTGGCAAGTATCAGCTGAGGGTTTCTGTCTTGATTGCGCAGCTGAAGCAGCGTAGACAAGGACTTTCATCTTCCTTGATAGAGACAGATAGGTGGCTGCAAACAGAACATATGTTATTTAAACAGATTTTTGGTCTTGAATGCATATATACAGACCAAGCCTGTTTGCATAACATGTGCTCTGGATCCTGCAAATCATTACTCAGGCAACTAGTCCTTAATGAAAGAGAAAAGATGCAATTGCAAAGAAAGGGTTACCAACACGAGAAAATGTTCATGGACTCCCCTGGTACACGGGCATGAGTTTGCTAGAAAAATAAACCAAAGTTTAAAAATACAGGGTATAGGCTGCTGTAGTGTTTAATTAGAGGTAATGTGGAGTGAAAACTCACAATAGCCTCCTAGAAACAGTCTCAGATTTAAATCCCCCGATCTCTGCTAGTTATTTCACAGGTTTCACAATGAGAATCTGGGCTTTTCTCTTCTTTTTTTTCCGCTAGGTATTCTTAGAAATCAGCCTTTTGAACACAAAAGTATATTTTAAAGCACCTAGTATTTATTCTAACCACTCTAATGGGTAAACGTGCACTGCAGTGCGGGCACTAATGCTGATAATTCATATCATTTATCTGATAGATCAGGAGCCATTACGGCCTGTTGTGTAAATTCATATTTTGGCACTCTTTAAAAAGTGGATTATTATTGACCCAATAGACCGTAACAGCTCCAAAGAAGCCATTACTGTCTATTGTGTAAATCCTTCATGGCGCATGTTTTATTGACCCTTTGGAGCCATCACTGTCTGTCTTGTCAATCCGGATGCCATGCACGTGTATTAAGGCTGCCTGCGTAATATCCGCACGGAGCGGATTATTGATGCATGCCCCTGCGAAGCTACATTTTGAGCCACTCCAACTAGCTGGTTTTTCCTCAGGTTCCAAAACACCTATTGTTCTGGTTTGCATCCTGAACTAGAGACAAGGGCTACAAAAATTGCCTGAAGATAACGAAGCCGTTAGGGGGTTTTGTTGGTTACTTTTTTTTTTTTTAGAAAAGAGTGAAAATCAGGCTCCCCTTCACCAGGAGAAACACAGAAATGGCTGTGGGTGGCCAGACCAACTCAGCTCTCCGTGACTCCCTCTCCTCTCCCAGCTGCACACATATAGGACAGCACTGTATAAAGGAAATGTCCTCTCCTCCCTTCAGGGTCCACCAAAGCTGCCTTGCCAGAGAGCAGGGCGGCCAGTTTGCCTGTGCAGGGGGGAAAGGCTGAGCAGGGTTTGCCCCCCACAATAAGATGACCCACCGGCACAAGGAGCGAGCAGGCGTGCACACAACGCTAGGTGAAATGGCTCACACACGCCACGTGCGCTGAGGTGCCTGGTTTGAGGGCTCTAAGGAGAAATGGATGGGAGAAAAACAAGGTCCCGATGGAAAGCCGGTCCTGAGGGAGTGCCTACTGCTGCTTCCAGGCTGGAAACATCTGCCTGGCCAACCCTGCAGACCAAACTCCTGCAAATCCTTCCTGCCTGCCAAACCACTCCATAGGAGAGCGGCACAGTCCGCCCTGAACATCGCTCTGCCCGGCACACATCCATCCAGGCAAACACAGCTCATTGTCAGGAGCCCATGACCTGCAGATGGTCTCACTCCTTCTCTTCATGGAGTCCCAAACAAAAACCATACAGAAACCACACAATCTGAGCTGCCTCCAAAGGAAAGTCTTCCCAAGGCCAGATCGAATGCAGCTGAACAGCCAGTGGGGCTAAGTTCAACATGCAGCTGCCTAAATGCTTGAATTATTCCTACGCCTGGCATAATAAAGATCTAGTGTTGGCAGCGGTTGCTTGTCTTATACATTCATAAATATTTATCCAAATATTAATGAGCAGAAAAACAATTTATTTCTTCTTTTTCCTAATTGTAACATCAATTCTAATATGTTTTGTTACTTAGTCACTTCACAAGTATATTGATTTTCTTATCCACCAATAGGTATTTAAATGTTTTACAAGTGCATGCCAGGATCCTGAAATGAGAACTGTGTCTGGAACTCATAGCAGGGATGATACTTTTGCATTTATTTGATTTTTTTTGCTAACACAGTAGGAGTCACGTAATAAAAATTCAGCATAAAGGATGGATAGTGGTTTCACACAATGCACTTCTCCAAAGGCTTCTTCAGACAGTACACAAATACAAAATTCACAGGATGCTGCAGAGGAGCATTTGCTCCTACTGTTCCTCTATACACTTTTTTTTCTCTTTTCAGACACACACCCCTCTTGTGCACGATATTGGCACAACTTACGATTTCCAGTTGCAAGCGTGGGTATCTAATTCCCACGACTTTCGAGAACTCTTCCTGAAATTTAGTTTCCAATTCAGCAGCCTACTGAAGCACACAGTTAGTTTAACTCACGCAGAGTGTCCCAGCAAACTCAGCTGCCTGCTTAGCCACCTTGCTAAATTGAGGCCTTGTTTTTGATAGATCTCAACAACTTTTCGTCACCCACCTAGATAATGAAAGATGCAGGTAATCTGACCTTGCACAGTAACTGAAAACTTTTTCAGTGCTATTACTTGTGACAGCAGTGTATTTCCTTGGAGAGGAAGATAAAGCCTTTGGGCTGTGAATTTCACGAAAAGAGCACTTAGTCCAGCATTTCCTTGTGTGTGGCTGGAAATTTTACCGGGTGCTCACCGACACCCTGCTGCGCATTAATGCCAGAGGACCACAGCAAATGACCTCTGGTGCTGACAAGAATTAGGTACGAGACCCTCTTCTTCCTACGAAGGCAGCCAGAAGATCACTAGGTGGTATGTATGGGAGATGGAGCTTCTCTGACATTAGTGGAATTACATCAGCGATGCAGGAGGCTCCTCTATTTTGGGCGATCTAGAGACGCCTCTCAGTGCCCTCCCAAAAAAGGAAAGTGGGAGTTTTTGCACGTCTTTTGCACAGACGTATTTTGTCATTTGTGTTTTGATAGTGGTTTATTTGCCATTATTCCAACAAAGAGCATAAAAAGGTCTCCTGATTTAGTAAAAGTATGCAAAAATTCTTTTGCCTTTTCCCTAATGAGATTAAGAAGAATTTAGGTAGATCTGATATCGATGAAGTTGATAAACAGGATACAATGTTTACCAAATAAACACATTTATTTTATAAGTGCTAGCTTTACCTCTTCTCTAACTCATTTTTAGAGCTAGAAATTGATTTGTTCAGAGGTAAGAACAGCAGCTTCACCACCAGCTTCAGGGGAGTTGTACTCGATACACACTGGTGTGAGCACAGGCAAAATTTCGACCCAGTATCCTGGCTTAAGGGCCGCTTCCCTTTTCCTCCTGGATTTCTGAGACAAGGGACATTTCGTAATATTGCCAAATGAGACCCCTCCAAGGAGATGGCCAGGGAGCCCAGCAGAGCTCAAAGTCTATGACAGCCGGGTGTCAGTTTAAGTCAGGAATAAGGACAGCACCTTCTGGGCAGATTATATTCATCTTACTGGTCCCCACGTTAGCTACAGGAAAGGGGTACTAGACCAGGCAGCTTCATCTCAACACTGTAAAATATTGCACTCATAAATGTCCCCTCTGCTACAGTTTAGATCAGAAAAATCCCCCAAAATCCTGCACTAACCATTGCCTCAGTTTCTCAGGGTTATAGTAGAAACTCCCAGGGTTTGATATCTTTCTGGTTCAGTGTGTAGCCTTATATGCTCAAAAAATAAATGCTCATGGCTTGGATTTTTGTATTTGCATCCTAGTGTTCCACTTCTGTTCACAAAACCATGGACAAGCAAGTCTTTGCCTGGCTTTCTCAGGGCACAAAGCCGATGGACTGCCTGAAAGAGCAGGGCCACTGAGAAAATATACAACCAAAATTCTCAACGTCAGGATCACCTCACGCAGAAACTGATGACAGACCGAACACACCAGAGCTGGAATTACTGGAAAGATAATGATTTACCTTCAGACTTCCCAACTGCAGCCGACTCTGAATCCTGCCACAAAAGACAAACAAAACACAAGAAAAAATATTTGATGACTTTGTGTTTTTCTATGACAACCAACATCATTTATGACCCATTATGTAATGACACGAGCATTATACATTGAAAAGCTATCTCGAAAGGCATTGTAAATAAACATTTCTGGTTGGCAAACAGGAAGCCAGAAATGTTACCGTGGAAGCTGAGAGGATGGGGTTAGATTCTTGAGACGTGAGTGATTTGTTTTTCCCTTCCATCTCTCCCAAACTTGTGGTGCAGTCATATTGCTATTAGCTAATGCATGTCATTTTCTCTCCACCCTTGTAGCTAAAATATAACTTAAAAAAAAAAAAAACCAAACAGAACAGTGACAGAAAGACAGACTAGATAGATACAAGATGAGAAGGAAAAGTGGCAAAAAGATAAAGTAGGAAGTATAAAGTATTTGGGGATACCGGGATTCAAACCAAGAGCTGTAAGTCTAACCTCCAGTAGTGGCCCATTGCAGAGACTCCAGCAGAAGACACAAAACCATCAAGAATGCATTTTCCCATGGGGAAACATATTCAAATTCCACATATTGCATAGTCAGTTATGTTCTGTGCCATGCAGGGGAAGGTTTTTCAGATACGTGTAGTCATCCTGGCAACGACAAGTGTACAAAGAGAGGTAACATAGTTTTTATTAGCTTAAGTATTTCTGGAAAAAAACAGGTTTGGGGGCTCAAAATTCTTCCTTGGGACTGAGACGAACAACAGACTTCAAGTTGGGCTTTGCTACTTCTTTTTCAGACCTGCAGAAGTGCCTGTATATTTAAAATCCTGTCTGGTTTTTGAGCTATGTTTCTCAGTCCAGTAACTATCTCTCTACAAACGCTGCTCGGTTCCTACCCTTAAGCCATTACAACTACTACAGCGCTACTAACTACCTGCCCTTGGCTGGAGAGAAGCAAACTCCTGACAGCAATTGGTTTTAACTGGCCAAACCGCGCTCTTGTCTTGCCGCAGCCGGCGTGGTGGGGGGTCACGCCGCCGACCCTGGTGCAGCCCCCCAGGTCTGGCAAAGCACGAGCTGCCAGCGGACACGGGAGCCGGAGGAGGGCTCGCCACCAGCTTCCTCCAGAGCCGGATCAGGCCCTTTCTCCTTCTGACGTATTTCAAAACATCCCTTTTTTTCTAAGCTAACTGCTCATAACAGCGGCCCGGTCCAGGCATCAAATAAACACTGGCTTTCACATCCCGGCACTAGTGTTATTGTGAAGGAAGCGTTCAGTCAAACAATACCGCTGAACAAAATCTTTTCTCCTACTGACGTCGTGTGACAATTTTTTTTTTTCCTGCCTTAACCTGAATTTCTAACCCATTTTAAATCTGCCATTTTTTCACACATTAATGTGAAGATTTTTTTCCCCCTCCTTCCTTTCTCTGCCTTTTTCTCCCCCTTCAGTAGATGAACTTTAAATGCAATAGTGTGCTCATCCTGAGTGACCCTGCCTGCTGGGAGTAATTGTCTAGAGGAGAATAGAAGAATCTAAGAGCTTTTGTGCAAGGGAATAGAGACGACAGACTTTATTATGATTCTGAATCGTAAGCGCGCTCTCTTTTTTTTTTCTTTCTCTCCCTCTCTTTCTTTTTTTTTGGGGGGTTCTAACAGCTGTTTCCCATCACAACCAGTGTTTGAAAGACACAGCAAAATTGAGTGTATCAGTATCACAATTAGTTTCACAGGCGGCTAATAACTTACTTGCCAGCCATGCCTGATTTAATCAGGACAGTCCTGATTTATGGTTGTTTGTCCCAGTGTCCGATTTTCTCTGCCAGCTCCATCACAAGGAGATGCACGTAGCCTGCTTCTCCTCTCCGTCAGGGCCACCAGCTCACTACGGTGGGCACGCTGCACCGGAGGGGAAAAAGGAGGTGGGAGCTTAAATGAGAAGTCGGGAGTCCTCCAACACAACTCAGGAAACATATTGGTCTTACTGTGATAAACAGAGCAGCTCACACCAGCGCAGGCGTGCCAGGCTGACTTGCAGGGGCTTGTACATTTATCAAGGTAGCTCACAGTGGCCTGCTACCCCCGTCTTCCCTTACGACCTGGAGGAACCTCCTGGGTTAGGGTCAAGAGGTGATTTTAGCAGCACATTATCTCAAGCCTGCAAGGCCCCAAGCTGCTGCGAGTGAGTCTTCTGTCAATGGTGCCAAATTACGCGTGGCTCATTTTTGCAAGGTGATCTACTGCTGCTGCTCATTGGGGACAGGGCTGAGACCATCCAACTCATTTTTCTTAGGACTGCAAGCTGGTCTGGAGGAAGTCCCAGCAGCGAGAGCCCAGCTCATGCCTTTCTCACTCAGCAACTCTAGTCCTTGGAGCCGAAAAAAATGTCCATGAGAAGCTATTTAATGGATCGGTTGTAGCACTGAAAAGATGAGATCTGAGGTAGCCTTGCCTATGGATGCAAAATGGCAGGAAAAGGAAAAGGAGAAAACAGGTTTGTAGGAGGTTTTTGGCCAGGCTGGCTATACCACTGTTCCTCCCACGTAAAGGAAACAGGCAAATCTTTCCCTTAAAGAACACAGAAAAACTGTGTTATAAACAGGCATCTGAATTAACACCTGCACGGCCCTTCAGGGTGGATTTCCCCACAGCCGCCTGCAGATTGCTCCAGCACTCTCCTCCACTCCTCTCTGCAAGGCTCTCTCTGCTGGGGTGCTCACAAGACCCAGGCAGCGACGCTGCCACTGCTGAGCTGAGCCCACTGCCTGTTGCTGTCTCAGCTCTACCTTGGGCTTCCCAAAGAAATGCGAGGTACACGGTCTGCCTGTAGTCGCTGTTTCCCTCTCATCTTTTGGTTTGGTTTGGTTTGGTTTTGCCTGTATTTCTGGAGTGGAGAGAAGGTTGAGGTCCACACAGGTGGCTGTGGTTTCCAGGTGCTGCTACAGTACCGATAACCCTCAGGGATGTCTAATCAGGAGAGCTGTAGCACGTTCATGTCAGAGGGAGCCTGCGCATCATGATTAAGTGTTTTCAACCCATGGAGGTTTTCTGCCTTAGCTTGAAAGGTTGTCGTGGAAAATCCCTTGTGTCACATGCTTTCAAAGATGTGCACTGCACTCCTATAATTAGCTCTGAAACATGAAAGACAAGATGGGCCTTGTCATCACCTTCTTAGGTCAGGGATCCAGAAACCTCAGGCCCACGGTTTCCAAGGGGAGATGCGAGCAGACACTTTGCACCTTGCTTCTACGCGCTGGGGGATCACGCTGCAAGGGCATTGCTTAGGGCTGCCACACAGTCCTGGTCCTTGCCCTGAGGAGCTTACAGTTTGGGTAGAAAGGCAACAAACTCACTGGGAGGATTGAAAGAAGGAGGAGGGTTTTTTTCCTGAATTTCCTCTTTTCTTACCTTATATGTTGCATTTCGTAACTCATGACAGAGAACACACAGTTATTCGAAGCATAACAACTAACCAAGCTACAAGAGAGGGTACTGACTAGTTCGCTAGACGACGAGACATGGGCAGAGGCCACAGCACATGTTTTTCTCCAGATGGAAGAGTCAAATCTACATTTGCAAGCCCCTGTCTCCCTAAGGAGCAAGAATGTGAGCATCTCAGTTGCTGATTTCACTTAATTTCAAATAGATTCAAAATGCAAAGTTGCGTTCAGGTTTTCCAGCTGAATAAAAGATGTCTTGCGCAATACCTTTTAGAGGAGATATTCACACTGCTTCAGCTGGAACATTTCTCTCCCCCTCTCAGGTTTCCCATCATCTGTGTCTAGCTGTCCCTCCCTTCAGTACGGAGACATGCTGAGTTGCCCTACAGCAGGGACCTGTCTCTCTATATGGTGCCTTAATGGGGGACTTAAGCATTTCCCAGAGGCCTTTGGAAGGGCCTTTGCTCTTCTTTCTTTTAAGCTAAAGGGGACTGCAGCAGTCTGGAAAACTTAACTGAGGCAGCTGCCTCATTTTTAGGTTTTACAGTACTCAGCTGAGGTCCTAAATCGGAACCTGGGTCTAACATGTCCATAAAAGCAGGCAGCCAAGCACATGGACTTGAGTGCTTAACGTCTCCACCTTCTTTCAGAAGGACACGTCATCATTTTCTCATCGAAGGCGGCAGAAGGCGGGAATGGAGCTGCAGTGGCTCCAGAAAGAAATTTGCACTTGGGATTACTTCTTGCCGTTCCCTTTTCTTCCTCTGTTTACACAAAAGACAGACCACGCTCAATGGTATCAGCGCAACCCAACCATGATACTCATTGAGCAGTTAACACACACGAACATACAAAGAGAAAAAGAAAAAGAAAAACTGACAGTCTATCCATCTCACTTGGCATGTTTATATGTCCTTCTTACCCATAAAAAAGAAGCCTGTTTACAAAGTGGAGTGTCAGTAACATTGTGTAGAGGAACACTTATCTGAGAAACTTTGATCTCCTTCTGAAGCACCATTACTCTGAGACCGAAGCGCTAATGGCTCTTTGGGTGGGAGAGAAAGTTTTTCAACAGGAAAAGAAGGAAGTTTATTGTGCTATCTAGTGGACGCATTTAGAAAATCCTGCTCCTTGGAAATCAGTTGTGGCTGTGTCACCGGCAGCCTTCTCCCACATCTTGCAGGCTGCTGAACAGGGGGGAAATAAGAAGACGTTGAGGCCTCCTGTAATGGGATAGTGGGGAAGTTGTTACTCTAGGGCAGGCCTGCTATCTCGCTCATTTAAGTAATGGACATATTAATGGAGCTGAGAGCTAAACCAGACACATAGCCTGCCTATTGGAGCTAACGTTTTCCATTTACAGACTCCGGCCTGCATTTTACAGTACTGATTCACATATCTAGGTCCTACTTGAGTGAGTAATTGTATTGGCTTTGAGAGCACGAGCAGAACATTGGCCTCAACAACAGAAGCACAAACCACTGCCAGGAGAGTGATGGGATCAGATCCTAAAACAGTCAGTGATGAATTATCATTAAAAATAAAAATACAAATGCTTTTTTTGAAAAGGATTGTGAATTTCTGGGATCCAAAAATGTGGGCTGAAAAGCCCACATAAGACCCAGGTAGATTCGTTTTCAGATAGCTCAGAAATTCCACAAGAACAACATCATTTACTCCACTGCCTTTGCAAAATGGGGACAAAAATCTTGCCCGGTCCTTTTTTTCTTCCTAATTTCAAGTTTGCCACATCTCCCTAAGATGCTGAAGTTCACTTGATGATTCACTGCAGTCAAAGATTTGGGTATCTCGGATCCTTCCTGCAAATAGATTTCTTTAAAATGTTTGTTAAAACACACTGTCAGATTGAAACTTAATAGCACAGACCTTCGTCACAAACATAAACAGCTCCTCCGGAGGCTCACACATCACCTCTCTTCACTTGCATCTGTCCTGCTGCTCTCCATTTTATCTCTCCGTGCTGCTGCTTGAACTTTTCAACTTCTCGTATCGGTCGCCAAGCCCTTCATTCGAAGGCTGCCGAAATCCTCGGGAGCCCATCCGATACCTGCCGCCGGCTTCGGGGCCCGCCGCAGCCGTTCTGCCCCGCAGGCTCTGAGTGCTTCCTCCCAGGTGCTGAACAACCCAGTTAACAAAATCTCGTTATTAAATATCTCCCTTCGCTAGCCGGCCTTTGAACAGCCGTGTCTATTGTACAAACATGTATTTCTCTTACAGACGTTCCTGGGGAGACAACACGGGGATAGGCTGGGGCGGTCTTTCGCAAGTTGCTTGGCCTGTAGAAACAATCAGCTTGAGGGACAGACTTTAAAAGAAGAGGGGTTTGCGCCCGCGAAAGAAAAGCAGCGTCTTCAGAGAAGCATGATTTATACAAAAGGGAGAAAAAACAAAGGGAAGCAGAACAGTCAGGCTGGTGGAGTTCCCACCCTGCAGCCCCCTTGTTTCGCCAGCCTGCGACAGACAGACGGCAGCCAGGCTCCATCACGAGCGCGCCTTTGGACCCAGACTTGCCGACCACCAGCACAGCAGCCGGGGAAGTTTGGTTTACGTCATCCTCCTCCCTAAAAACACAGGGCGTTCGTGAGCCACCCTGTTTTTTGGTGAGAGACAAATAAGGTAACGGTTATCGCAGGGCGTTTGAGATGGACAACACCCCGCGTGGAAACCGAGGGGAAGCACCCTTCTGCCTCGCACGGCCTGGAAACATCGTAATGTTTCTCTTTTAGCGGAGATTCGGGGCATATGGAATAATAACACGGAATCCGATCCCCTCTAGAAAAAACTGCCCAGTGCTCCCTTAACGACCACAGTTACCGCACAACAATAAAATAAAAAATAAAAATTAAAAAATAATAAAACAAAACAAAACAAAATTAAAAAACAAAACAAAATAAAATTTAAAACAAAACAAAACAAAACAAAATAAAATTAAAAAATAAAACAAAACAAAACAAAACAAAATTAAATTAAATTAAAAAACAAAACAAAACAAAACAAAAC
>Ga0065711_1042587_pt1 | contig 15282 bp, 6 predicted proteins | sample Hoacrofraction12_FD_59098 | JGI IMG/M metagenome (GOLD analysis project Ga0065711, IMG submission 59098) | Hoatzin crop microbial communities from Cojedes, Venezuela - Epithelial fraction 12 v2 (version 2) | ecosystem: Host-associated > Birds > Digestive system > Esophagus > Crop | place... | reverse complement strand
CCGGAGCCGGCGGGGCAGGGCCCGGCCCCGAGTAGGGGCTTGGGGGCTGGGGGTGGGTGTCTCTGCGTGAGGGGGGCTGTGCCGGTGGGTGCAGGCGTGCAGCTGAGCTCGGGGGCTGTGCGTGGGAAAGGTGTTGTAGCTGCTGCCCCCGCTTCTGCCGCTTTTCTCTTTCCAGCTCAGCTGGGCCTGCGGAGCAGCGCTGGGGTTGGTGTTTCCTTGTGTTCGTGGGTGGTTCTAACGCAGTGTTAACTTGAGCCGCGTGTCCATGGATGGACAGATTTATCACTTTTCGGTCAGGTCCTTCCAGATTCTCAGTTGTTTTTTTTTTAATTTTAGTACTTCTGTATGTTTTCCTGAGATGTTTTTTGGGGAAAAAACCCCAGCTGTTGTCAGTTTATTACGGATATAATCTGATGCAAAGGCAGAAATCTCTGCAGACTTCCTGCTGGGTGTTTTGGGAAGCTTAGGCCCCGTTTTTAAACCAGCAGCTACATTGGTGACTGTAAACTTTGAACTTCCATGTCATGTTCTAGAACCACGTAGGTAGCGTGACCTCACTGTAAAGCTTAGGTAATGTTTGTGCCTCAGAAGTTTATGACTGAGTTCTCCTACTTCTTTCTAGAAAGTGAATGTTTAGGGGCTGATAAATGCCGTATGGCTCACCCAGATGTGTCTGTAGCACCACCTTACATTTACTTCCACACTTTTGAGTTGTGTTGCACAATAGTATTTTCAGAAGATAAAACCAGTCTTGGATACACTTCTTATTAGTTCAAGAGGGGTGTGGGGATCTTTACCATAAGAAGGTGGGCATTTGATAATGCTTAGGTCTTCAATCCTTTTGTTTGTCAGACTAACAGTTCGCTCTTAGGTATGAACCAAGAGGGGTTAGACTGGAGGCCATCCAGCTCAGTATGCTGTTTCTGAAAAAGTGAAGTGATGGATGTTTGTGGAAGGAGCACGGGGAAAGAGCATGCCTTCTTCTAGTGAACGATGCCTTAAGGAACATCCTGAAAATACTTATTAAAAAATCTCCTGGAAGGTCAAGCAGAAGACTTAGATGTCTGTTATCAGTTGCAGTAAAATTTGCTCCTTTGCCTTGACATTTCAACTGTCAGTCCAGGATTACTTTAGTAGGCTGGAAATAGAAGCTGGGCACCAGTACTTCTGCTGTTGTCACCAGCTACCTGCTACCTTTTTTTTAGCCTGCAGTTATGTTATGGTCATGTCCATATTACATGTCAATGAGCAGTGTTGCACAACAGCCCATAGAACTGCCATGCTGAAGTTGCTGTCCTTCCTGTGAACAGTTTTAGCCAGGCTCCTTCACTGTGCTTTCTATTACGTATATAGAAGCAGCTGTGTCTAATTAAAAGCTTTGGGGCTGTTGTTCATATCTGCTATGTCAGAGTCTTATGTGAGAATCACAGTGATGGTACTTTGGCCTGAAGCTACATGGTATATTAACTTATAAACATACAAAATTGTGTATCTCTTGGTAGGAAGTACTGTAGTTAGATGCCTTTGTAAAACAACACAGTGAGAACAACCCTGCCTCTCTAAATCATGTCCTTTTGGTCGACTTTCTGTATTTGGCATCAGTACTTTGGATTTAGGCGGGGGGAGGGGAAAAACTTCTTGACTCTCACTGTGATGAAATGGAAACATACATTTCACCCAGCCTTGCTGAGAATTTGTCATTAGTTAACTTACAGAATAACATCAAAACAGTTTACAAGTAGAAACTAAAAATTTGTCAATAGATTTAAAGAATGGCTTTATAGGTTAATACAAAATTATATCTATTGTCAGAGTAGCATTGTAATTTTTTCTTTTAAAATCTTAATATTATGTATGCCAAGCACACCGTGAAACTGTTTGAGATGGAGCTTTATCTGTGAGTGTAGTTGGTGTCTCTCTTATCTTCCTTTTTCCTCAAAAATAAAAAGGATGCCCAGACACAAAAATCTTTAAAGTGCATTGAAGAGGAATTAACCAAAGGCATTCAGTCAATTTTAGTGTAGCATTCTGACTAGCCATATAAATATTGACTTATTTCATAACTGGATTGTTAGTTGAATTAATCTAGTAGGATCTTTATCATAAAGCTTATAATAGTTCTGTTGGCCTTTCCTGGTCTTAGTCTCTCTTCTTTGGTTTCAAATCTTAGATTTGAGGTCTAAGACTGATTTTTGTCTAGACTGGACACGGCTTTAATTCTCCTGTGCCCATGCTGCTGTCCAGCTGCTGTCTGTGGGAGATCTTTTTTAGAGGCTGGAGGAAGCGAATGTGTGGAGCTGAGGAGCTTTCATTCCCTTCCGCCCCGCATATTCTGCTGAGTCAATTGTCTGGATAACAGTCCTGAAGCTCCATCACCCAAAAAGCAAAGGTGGGAGTGGGAACAGAACTGCAGAATGGTGACAGAAATGGCAGTGTTCTGCTCAGAGGCCTGGTGTCTCTTCTGAGGTCTTGCTTGTAGAGAAACTCATGTAAGCATCAGAGTATGCTCTCTCCTTTAAATGTGTGTGATGTCTCCTATAAATGTGTGATCAAGTGGTATTTGTCTTTGTTAGAGAAGGATCTCAACTATCCTATTTTCTGTTAGGTTTACTGCTCTGTGTAGTGGCCTCAAACCATCCTTCACATGTCCATGTGATGCCTAGGTTGATTTCCATAGAAGTCATCTGAAAACACCACCTGGGGAAAAATTTTACAGTATTAAATTACAGCTGTTCTTCAGTTTCCCTTCTTTGATTTGCATTTTGAAAGGTAACTTACACGTTTGAAAAAAGTTGAATCTCTGTCTCAGGAACATGCGGTGCCTCTTCCTGATTGTCAAGGGTGAAGCGATTGCATTAATGCAATGCATTTTTAAATGGACAGAGTGCTTTTCCACATGTGAAGAGCACTTTCTCCAACGGTGTTTTCTGTCTGTAACTACTGAGTATTGTGTTTATAGGTGATGGAGCATCTGCTGGTAACTATGGCTATACCAACAGTGGATACAGTGTTTACGAAGAAGAAAATGAAAGGTTAACAGAAAGTCTGCGTACAAAAGTCAGTGCCATTAAATCGGTAAGTATTTAATATAGTGGTATCATCATATTTATTGAATTAAACTATATGGTCCAGCAAAGCAGTAGACTTAGTATAAATCATAAATTTAACACTGTGGCGGGTTTGACCCTGGCTGGCTGCCAGGTGCCCACCAAAGCCTCTCTATCACTCCCCTCCTCAGCTGGACGGGGGAGAGAAAATATGACAGAAGGCTTGTGGGTTGAGGTAAGGACAGGGAGATCACGCAGCAATTACCATCATGGGCAAAACAGACTCAACTTGGGGAAATTAGTTTAATTTATTGCCAACTAAATCAGAGTACGATGATGAGAAATAAAACCTAATTTTAAAACACCTTCGCCCCACCCCTCCCTTCATCTCAGGGTTAACTTTACTCCGATTTTCTCTGCCTCCTCCCCCTGAGTGGCGCAGGGGGACGGGGAATGGGGGTTGTGGTCAGTTCATCACACATTGTCTCTGCTGCTCCTTCTTCCTCAGAGGGAGGACTCCTCACACTCTGCCCCTGCTTCAGCATGGGGTCCCTCCCGCAGGAGACAGTTCTCCAGGAACTTCTCCAACATGAGTCCTTCCCACGGGCTGCAGTGTTTCATGAACTGCTGCAGCGTGGATCCCTTCCACGGGGTCACAGGTCCTGCCAGCAGAAGTCGCAGCCTCCTTCAGGCATTCACCTGCTCCGGCGTGGGGTCCTCCATGGGCTGCAGGTGAAGATCTGCTCCACCGTGGACCTCCATGGGCTGCAGGGGACAGCCTGCCTCACCATGGTCTGCTCCACGGGCTGCAGGTGAATCTCTGCTCCTGTGCCTGCAGCACCTCCTCGCCCTCCTTCGCTGTCTGCAGAGTTGTTTCTCTCGCATATGCTCCCTCTTCTCCTCTGGCTGCTGTTGCACAGCAGTTCTTTTCCCTTCTTTAATATGTTATCCCACTACCACTGTTGCTGATGGGCTTAGCTGTGGCCAGCTGCGGGTCCATCTTGGAGCTGGCTGTCGCTGGCTCTGTCAGACATACAGGAAGCTTCTGGCAGCTTCTCACAGAAGCCACCCCTGTAGCTCCCCCGGTACCAAAATTTTGCTATGCAAACCCAACACAAATACAAGAAAGAATTATTGTCAGCCAAAATGGACAGTCATTCCTTTGTATAACTGATTGTTCCTTTAATTAGATTTTTAAGCCAGAGGTGTCTTTTCTTGCTAATCTTGAGGACAGCTGTGGTGTTACTTACAGCTTACTGACCTACAGAATGAGTTACTGTCCCTGCAGAAACTAGAAACTTTGAGTTTAGGTCAGTAAACCATCTATGTTTGATTTAAGAAAACGTACTGCTTCTTTTTGGTGTGATCATTGTGGCTCATCAGTTTCTGCTTTATCTGCTGATAAATCTGTAATGTGAAAACAGCTCTTACAGTGCTAATAGCCTCTGAAAGAGAAGTTTGTTCTTTTAATGATTCTGATTCCTTCCAGAGACTGAGGACTTCTTTCAAGCATGTCTAACTGAAAGACAGCTCTGTGATTACGATTGTGTGTGGGGTTTTTTTCTTAACAACTTAAGATTTTGTAAAATACATTCTTAGCAATAGGTGCTGTTTCTGTATATGTAGTACAAGCCAATGAATTCTTAGGTCCAAACTCATTCAAATTCCTATTGCTAATAATATCCTGTTTCTTAAAAGTAATTTGTTCAGTCTCAAATAGAAAGTAAAACCTTAGGTTAAGTTAAGACATTATACACCTCAATAATTTGGAACAAGTTCAGGAGGTAAAAAAAAGAGCTGTGACCTTTGTTACAGATTTTCATTTCTTGTTTTCTTCTCTGATGTGTTGCATTTCAAAATAGTGCCCCAGGGTATGTCTGCAGTGTGGTTGATAGTGCCCCGTGGAGTAGCATGTGTGCTCTTTCTGCAGTTGCATCTTTTAGTGCAATGTCCTGATCTTGGAGGATGCAATAATCTTCAGATAATCTTTCTAGAAAAGTCTCATGTTTCACTCCTGATTTGCTGATAGATTGTAGTGAAATGCAGCATTACGAAATAATGAGATCTGGGTTGCATCACAAAAAAACATATGGGTTTTGGCTAATCCAAAGCATCGGGGGCAGGAGCACATTTCCCTCCCTTCTAGGAGCTGAGCTGGTTGTTCCAGGCCAGCGTGCTGCTAAGAAATGTTACGGAGGAAGAGCTGCTAAGGAGCCTTGGTGGGGCTTCCACCCTGTTTCACTTGGGAGCTGCTTTTAGGCCGAGATTCTCCTGGCTGGCCCCTGCCTTTGCTACGTTGCAGCTCTCTCTGCACCTGGTCTCATACCTCCCCGATTCCAACTCTAACTTGCGGACTTGACTTTCTGGCTTGACCTCGGACCTGTCTTGTAGCTGTGGATGTCCTGGGTTATCACCAGGCTGTCGTTGACCCTGGTCACTCCCTCTTGACTGACCCTTACTTGCATACTCACCTTGCCTCCTTGTTGTTTCATGACAGAAAGCAGAAAAGGAATAGATAAGTTCACAAAAGAAATTCCCATTTACAGCACAGCAGCAGCTTGTCAAAAGAGATGCGTTAGGAGGTTACAAGGGTCCACTCCAGCAACACTGAGTCAAAAAGAGTGCTCCTGGTCCTCTGTGCCGTGTGCCAGTAGTTTTAACAGTTGTTCCAGGAAATGGATAATCACTACTTAGACTTGATTAGATCTTGAACTTTTGAAAGTCTAAGCTGTAATTCCAATAAAGAATTCCCTGTTGAAGGAGAAGTGGGGAGGAGGAGTGTTGAGTGACTTCTGTGACTCTCTAGACTCCTCTAGTCAAATGACAAGTATTTACTTTTCTAACGGTTAGTGACAGAATACTGTGCGTGTTATTTTGTTTTTTAAAATGCCATGTACTGTTTTCATGTTTTATCTGGGAAAATGCTGGTTAGGTCATGTACTTTTTAGACTGGTTTTTCTAATCTGTGTGTAACTGATTACTCATATTTAATAATTTTTGGGTTTTTTAATAGCTTTCCATTGAAATTGGAACAGAAGTTAAAAACCAAAATAAAATGTTATCAGAAATGGTAAGTGTTTATTCACCAGCTTTCTTTAAATATGGGGCAGGATTAAGAAGTTAGTAATGTAAAGCATTCCTTCTGTTAGTACGAACATTTGTATTAAAATGTTGACAGCTTATCGTAGACTGTAAGATGTGACTAACTCAGCAGCAGTATTTCTGTTCAGAAAGGTAGATGTGCAAAAGCATTACTTCCAAGGCACAACCAAGGTCTTTATACTTCAGATAGGACTATCAGCAAATATATAGTATTACTAAAAAGGCAGTTCTGTATTTAATTGTGTTTAAGAATAGAAGAGGGAAGCAAAAAATAAGGAAGTAAAAAATGTCTTTTTTGCTTGCATCTATCTGGATAAATGGGCGAAAGTTTTTCCTGATTAATTCTCAGAAACTGCCTCTGAAATAGTTTTGGAAAATTTGAAAAAAAAACCCAGGAAAAACTACACTTAGCAAGCTTTAAGGGCAATCTTTTTTTTCTCTGAATAACGTGCTTTTGGTTGTTTTATTTGTTTTTAAATGTAGGATAATGATTTTGACTCTACGGGTGGACTTCTAGGTGCTACCATGGGCAGACTGCGAACACTCTCCAAAGGAAGCCAGACAAAGCTATTATGCTACATGATGCTCTTTGCGTTGTTTGTTTTTTTTGTAATATACTGGATTATTAAACTGAGGTGATGCATGTTACCTTCGGTTTAAATTGTGTAATTTCAACTCTAAAGCAGTCTTAATTAATGAAGACATTGATTTAGGTGGCCTATGCTGTTGATAAAACACAGTGAAATTGTTGTAAATTGCATTAACTATTAATGCAGTGTTATGTATAGTTTTCTTAATGTATCAGAATCTTTCCCATCATCCCCTGTTTTGGGGGGGATTATTTGTAAATATGCAGAAACTGCCAGCATATTAGGTTGCTTTTTTAGGGGAAACCAGTTTTTAGAATTGATTTGAAAAATACAGAAAACAACGGTTGTTCGGATATGAAGTAACTGCAGAATTACAAGGCTTTCTGTTTCATTCTGCTTTTCGTTCTGGGCCATACTCTAAATTAGAGCTCCAGTTTCAGGCATATAGTAACTTCTAGGTTGCAAAAGCACGAAGAGTACTTCGATCTCTCTAAATTGGTTGTATCTGTGAGTTTTTAAAAGGCTGGCCTGAAGCTAACAAATGTAATAATGATACCCCGAAAAATTATTTTTGTGGATAGGTCTGATAGCATACATGTTTAGGTAGCTTAAACTGTGTGTTTTGGGGAGAAGTTACTTAGAACTGGATTTTTTTTTTTAATTTAAATGTGACAAATTATGCTTATGCATCTGCTCTTTTAAGCAAATGCCTTTGGTCACTGGGATCAACCAATATGGACACAGTACAAATGCTTCCTTTATATTTAAAGTATCTAAAACTTAATGATTCCATTGAATCACTAGAACTTCTACCGTAAGTATGTTTACTTATCAGTCTGTGATGATCTCTAAGTCTACACTGCATGATATCTGAAATATGAGGTCAGATATTTTGAATTTTTATTAAAGTGTAATATCATGCACCTGTTGGAGGTGCTGTCATATTAAGATTTTTTATTTTGAAGACAGCTTTGGCTCACCAGATAGTTTCTAATAGTTGAAGCTATTACATTGCTGAGTTTAACATTCAAAAAATTAAGTTTCCTAGATATTGAAATTGTATCTACAATTTTTGAAAAACTTTTTTAGAAATACTGTATAATGTTGCACTTAGTAACTAATTACAAACTGACAAATAAAGTGTCCTGTAGTGTCCTAGCTAGTGTTGTTTATATACATTATTTTCTGCTGTAGAATACCAATGTATTTTTTGGAAGTGGTGCTGCACTTAAGTGTCTATATTTGTGTGGGGAGCACTATTAAAATAAGAAATGGAGGTGTATGCTACATTTCTTCATATTAGATTTCATGTATAATGGAAATATGACATGTAAATCACCTAATACAAAACACACAGAATGTGTAAAAGTAATTAAACCTTAAATATTTCTAGCCCATTTAATCTCTGACTGTAAAAAGGTCTACAATACTTCTACAAATAACAGAACATCTAAGTACTAACACCAGGATAATGCATTGTCTTTTTATGAGAAGTGCTAGGCGTGTTAAGCAAGTATAGCATTCCCAAAGCTAGTCCATAGGATATAGTTTGCCATCCAAAATTGATGCAGTTGTGTAATTTTAATGAGACTGGAGTGCAAGGTACTTCACAAGTGCGATGATAATTACTGAAATACCTGTTTGACAATCATACTCCTCTGAGAGTTGATCATTTTCTAGAAGTATATTTCTAGCCCTTAAACATGGCGTCTGAACAATTTCTAGGCTTTTTTTTTTTAGCAGTCAATCTGCTATACCAGTAAATGGTAAAAGTTTTTAAGTACCTGATATAAGGTAGAAAAGTGGGAGAACGCAGCTAGTTATTTGGATGATACAGTTCCTGTCTTTGTTCTGAAGAACATGCTAGGGTGTCCCTTCAGTCCTGACAGAGCACATAGTGGTAAAAATCTTTCACATTTCCTTCAGATCATGCATAAAAACCAACAGGTTTTTCATTTGAAATGTCAAACCAGATTAAAAGGCAATTCATGCAGAATAGGAACTAGGTGTTCTTCCTTCCCCCCCCGCCCTGATTCTTCAGTGGTGCAGAGGAACGAGCAGAAATGAATTACAGGAAGAAAAAATCTTAAGCCTATGTCTTCCCTGCTGTGTTTCTTCATTTAAGGAGGGTTGTCATTTTTTTGTTGTTGTCTAGATAGGGTGGGAAATGGGGAGAAAGATTAATCGCAAGGAACATATGAAGCCTCCAACTTTCTACAGCTACACGTTTTAACAGAAAACACAGAAGGGCTTTTCTAATTAAGTGCTAAAAACATGCGCTATGAGAGTCTTTCAACATCAACGTTCTGAACTGAAAGGTAACTACAAGTTACATTGTCAAATCTGTGACGTTTCTGTACGTTTTTATGTAATTTTACAGGATGTAGCACATTTCCCTTTTTTCAGTTCCAGTAAAAGGTCGATTTTCAGTTTAAAATCTGAATCAGAATCCTGCAGGTTTGCTTAGAATGATTAAGGTGACTTTGTGTAAAGGTGAAACTGCTTTGAGACTATTTCGCTCGGGGAAGGGGAATGGCAATTGGTGGACACCATGCGTTGCAGCCTTCACATTTTCCTCAGCATCTACACTTGCTTTTACTGGTGATTTTCTGGTAGAACATTCCTCTAACAGCACTGAAAATTCACAGATACTTAGCAAAATTTCAGGATGTTATAGTATGACCTTGTAGAATAAAATCCACTGTACAGTGGATACAACAGAAGAATACTAGTAGCATTTATTGTACTTCTACAAAGTTGCAGTTAATAGCAGCTATGTAAGAATACTGCAGTTATGATTAGTCTTATTTTTGAAATCTTTATATATGTTGTGTTTCTCAGTTTAATGTAATTTAGACTCTTATCTAGCAGCCATACAGATTATTTCCAAGGGGAAGGAAATATCATCTTTTAACTATTAAATGGTTAACCTTACAGTATCATGGAGATTCCCTAAAATATGCTTAATCAACACATCCATTTGATCACAAAGACAATTCCCCTGAAGCTTTTTTTTGCACTAATACAGGCTGTCTTTTCTGGCTTAAATGGCTGGTTTAGGAAGAGTTTAAGTAATTACACACAATTTTCATATTAACATGTTTGTTTTTAATATTTTTTCTTTAGTAATTACACACAAAGCATGATACCTTTCTGCTGAAGTTCAGGCCTCCAAAAGCTTCAGATGCAATTAAACAGTTGTTTGTAGAATTCTACAAATAAAAATCGAGCCCCACTCCCATCACTGAACACCCATGACAGTGCAGTACAAATTGATGTGAACTTGGCAAAGACGACCGAGCTCATTTTGATGATTACTTGCTAAAAAATACAGGGAGGGTACTTGTAATCGAGAGCAAAATCACTATTCCAGTATTTGAATACGACATGGACTAATTTGTGCCTTAATTATTGATCTTGAAAGCAAAGCTACACTGAAATGAGATAAAGCTACTAGTGAAATCGTAGCTGTATCCGTATGGAAGTTATGTTTCTTAAGTGGTGGCTTAGATGCTCTGAAATGTAGCTATGCCTTGATTGCAGAAGACCTTTTTTTCCTGCGTGCTTAGTGTGGATGACTAGGCTCCTCAAAGCAGTAACCCTCTGAAAAAATGGGGAAAAAATCTTGCAGGAGGCCACATGCTTTCAGACTGCTTAGTATGAACAGGAATTTGACACTGGAGAACGCACAGAATGACAATGGTTAAAGACCTTGATGAGCACATTTTCTACTTATTTTACCCTTGAAACGTGTCCTGGCTGTTACCTGCAGTGTGCAGTACAAGCCATGCTCTTGCTTTCTTACTTTCCAAGGAAAAGTGGAGATGCATCACTTGCTTGGAAGTGTTTCCATGTATTTGCATATGATGGAAAGCATGGTTTCATCTGTACCACCTCCTATGGACATTAATCTCAAGTCTCTGTAGAAATATAAAGAGCAGATTTAAACATTTGCATGCTATACTGATGGAACAAGCACAGAACTGTACATACCCATTTATTATTCCATGCATTTATTATGGAGCTGCTTTTATTACATTGAAACCCCTTGTTTACAGAAGTACATATGTGGTGTGGACAAATGTGTTGTCAGCACTGTAAATACCCTTTTGTGTACAGGGGTGTTGCTAATTCAAAATCAAAAGGCTTAAGATACAATTTGGCACATCCAACTTTCAGATTCTTTCAAAAATAACCTTAACTTGGTGTAGCACTGTATTTTCATCTTGAATTAATTTAAAAACCTCTCCTAGCATACAACTGCACCTTCTTAAGCCTAGCCAGATGTCCTGCAGCTGAACTCCATACAGACTGCTGTGTAGGTCTTACCGTTTTGACCAGCATATAAAGCATTACAGGCTCTTCCCAAGGTTTTCTGCTGGGCTGCCTGCTCAGATGACCCACACATTACAGACTAAGGCCAGTTGTCCGCAGAACACCTCATCCACCGCCTCCTCCTGGGGAGGTGGTCGGCAATACCTCCTGCAACATCCCCGCTGGTCCTTGGCCAAAGCGGTAGGTGCCGAAGCCCGCAGCTGCATTTTAGGAGGGGAGGGAGCTTTTGGAGGGCCAGCAGCAAGAAGTGTTGCAGCACTTTTTTAACTTTGCTCAACTGTGTGGTAAAAAGGGTATTAGTCAATCAGTACATGAGGTATTGGAGAATTGTGCGGAGAAGGTACAATTTTCATTTAAGTTTTTTAATCAGCAAGCATCCTGGTCTCCCTAACGGCTATGTGAGATCTGGCATAATCCATATTAGTACTATACAGTATTATATTATAGTATTAGTATTATATAATGTTATAGTATAGCAATATATAGTGTATAAAGCTTCTGTGCTTTAAAAATGAATGGCTGCTCCAAGCTTATTTACTTTTAATATTTCTAATTGTAGTCATTTAAAAACTGACATTAATATCACTAAGTCATCCCTAGTAGTATTGCCGAAGTTCCCTGTGCTAGCCAGATTGCAAACTACTGCAGCCTTCAGCAATTTTCGTCACAAATTTCTCTTCTCCTTTGGGGTGAAGGAAAAAAAAAAACAAACCACTGAAACAGTTCTGCTAAACTACCCCTGCTTAATTCCACAACCTGAAGATTCCCCACCTTCCTGGGGGCTTTGCTGAAGGCAGCAGAGCTGGAACAACGGTAGGTTACTTGTTCTTCGTGCTGTGATGCTGTCTGCTTGTTCAAGCTGCAGAAAGCCCCTGTCTACACTTAGCATCTTGCATCTTCACAGCACTGAAGCAACAGTAAGTAATTAATTCTCAGAACTCCTCTGCGATGCCGATAAAAATTCTCCATTTGCAGCAGGAATCCTGGACACATGTGGCTTGTTTATATAAAGTTATAAACAGGCAGTGGTAAGATCTAGCTTTGGTGGTGCGTGACAGACACGTCAGGTTATCGCACATAAATACACGTTTCAGAAAACCAAAACACCATTCACATATGTATGTGTGTGTATGTGTATATGTGTCTGCGCATCTTTACAAAATTGATGGTGATTTTCTCTTTGCCTCTGTGGGTGAGACAAGGAGTATTTCCTACAGAATCTACAGGCAGGCGCCTAGTGCTGATCTCTCCCCGGGGAGACAGGACCGAAGGTTTCGCCTAATTTAAGGGGATCAAGATGATAAAGGACTCGAATGATTTTAATCTAACAGCCCTCTTCCGGGAAAGAACTTGCTTTCAGCATTGCAAAACAAAACCACAGGACTAGCTATCCTGCCAGGAACTCTGTGAGGAAGCTGGGGAAGATGACATAGTAAAGTAAGCTTGTATATCAGCTATTTCTTGTAAGTCTATGGTTTGATAGTTTATATTATATCAATAATGCATTATTAATACAGCATATAAATATTTTAATATATACAAACATTCGAATTTTATTGCTTTAGGTAGGCTACCCCTGGAAGGCTTTTGATCTGGCACCACAACACTTTGCTTCCTGATTTCTCCATCATTCATTTGTCATAGAACAAAGTTGTTCTAATGGTTAGGAACCCTCTCATTTACGGCCTGAAAGTGTTCCTGAGTAGTACAATCCAGTACAGTCCTTCAGTTTAACGCTCCTCTTTTGGCTAGTGCTGACCCCTCTGCAGCCAGAGCGCCATGCAGCCCTTGTTTTGCACAAGCCAAGGCGTGTCCATCACCCTGCCTGTACACATTTTGATCCCAGTTATTCTGAAAATCAGGACTGGTCCTCGCTCCAGTCTGAGCTCTCCCTGCGCGTGATTTCACTAGCCGTGAAGGAGGGACAGGTACCCATCTCACAGCGCGAGGAAAGCTTTTGACCTTGTAACGTGCTGTACAGGTGCTAAGGCTGCAGCTAATGGCACACTAAATCGGTCTCTAGCCTCAAGCTGATAAAACATGATGGTGTTTGCAGTTGTGCATCCCACTGCCATTTACTACATGCAGCCGAGAAGCCGCACCTGCTCAGGGAACCACTCTAAGCTATGTTTTCCCCTTGAAAGCCACATGGTGATGGGATGTAAAAAGCCCTTTCTGTACACAAACACCTTGAGAGGAGCCTGCTGCGCTATCTAGCTTCAGTGCAGATGTCTTCACATAACTTTAAAATCCTGATAAAATAAACCAAGCCATTTTCTTTCCCTTTTCCAGCAGTGATCAGACGTAAGGAAGAAAGTGAGTTTTGGTAACTCCAGCTCTGGTTTTCCCTAGCAGTCAGACATGTGTCAAAGACTGACATTTCCTGGGCAACATGGTAAGGATTATGCTACAAAAAGCTTTGTACGTTACGACTAGATGTCATGCTGCGCAGTTATGCTGCTTGCTACTTAACAGTGACGTGAATGGTTACTCAGTCAGCTGTACAAGAAGGAACGGCTTTAGGAAAGTTGCTGCTTTGCTTATCGTCAAGCTTCTGACTTGAACCTGTAATTGTTTATTTAGGTAATACTCTACTTCTCCCTTCCTGGAGCTTAAGGTGACTCAGTGATGGAATTTTACTGATTCACAGAAAATTTTAGAGTATAGATATCACACCACTTACAGTCTCATTTGTAACAGCGTTTGTTTTAGAGGCAGAAAGATGTGTTTCTTTAGCCAGTTGACCCAGTTTATATCATAGGAAATACTCTGGATTTCTTCTCAGGAAAAATGTGACTGTGTTGGTGTACTTCAAAACCACTCTGGAATTCACATGGAAAAGCCCTGCCCACAGTTAGCAATAACATACTGGGCTAGGAAATCTACAGACAAATTGAAGCTACATAAAAGCACATACACATAAATCTATACTCATTACTGCACTGACAGTAAGCGCTTCAAGACAAGGATTCATTTTATTCAGAGAGCCTACTGCGGTAGCTTTTAACATCTGCATCACCAGGGACCATTAGCTGCTAATAAAGAGGCTGGGAAAAAAATAACTACGAAAAACCATTATATTCATTAACTTGATGGCTGGCCTAAAACCATCACCATACAGAGGTGTATGTACCTTCACCAGAAAATTTCAGGAATCCACAAGTCAAAAAAGGTTGAGGATCTCTCTGACTTACCACAATGACATACTTGTTCATAAAATGCTATTAAAAATAGAAAAAAGTAACTCCACCTACTAAAAAGAATCAACCTTTTTACAGATTTTTTTTTTTAAAGTATTCTGTTCTCACTTTACACAGATACATTTACCAAAACTTTCAACTAACTGAACCACTAACTAATTTTGCTAACCTTTGATTAGGTATCGTATAGGTAAGGGCTGAACTGAAATCTGTTACTGTGAGAAAATGCAAGTTCCATTTTGGTCCTTCTGCAGAATATAAGACACTGGGGCCAGAATTTTCCTAACAGCTGCCAAGATAACTGTTTGCTTAGAGAGAATTTTGCCCTGAGTAGATTTATGGTAAAATTTGAAGAGACTTTAATTAATTTGCAAAAAGGCCTCTGCACCATTTTAATGCTCTAACAACTTGCTGGAAGCAGCCACATGTCTCATATGTCTCACATGGTATCTGGTGTGACTAATCAGGTGGAAACTGTTATCAGAAAAGACTACTGCAGGAGCCTAATGATGAACTCCAGTTTCATGCATGTATTTGGGGAAAAAAGATAAAGCTGATTTTCTATTGGTTTTGGAAAAAAGCATCTGTTTTGTTTTAGTTCTGCTCTTGTAATCAAGACTACAAGCAAACAAGGAGCAAAGAGGAAAAAAAAAATCACTTGTTGGTAGGCTTCCCCTTTTTTTAATTTATCCTACTGTCTGGCAGGTACTAGAGGACCATCAGGGAAAGCATGGAGTTCACTTCTTTCACCCGACATTCAAGCTAACCCATGGGCAGTTCAAACTACACAGGTGTAATGCAAAGCCAAGATCTGGCAAAGGAATAGTCAGCCTCAGTCCTGACGCTCACACACATCACCCCAAAGTCAGTGGGGCTGTGGATGGTGAGGGGACTGGAACATCTCCACTACGAGGAGAGGTTGAGGGAACTGGGCTTGTTCAGCCTGAAGAAGAGAAGGCTGCGAGGGGACCTTATAAATGCCTACAAATATCTGAAGGGTGGGTGTCA
>Ga0065711_1042586_pt1 | contig 15283 bp, 7 predicted proteins | sample Hoacrofraction12_FD_59098 | JGI IMG/M metagenome (GOLD analysis project Ga0065711, IMG submission 59098) | Hoatzin crop microbial communities from Cojedes, Venezuela - Epithelial fraction 12 v2 (version 2) | ecosystem: Host-associated > Birds > Digestive system > Esophagus > Crop | place... | reverse complement strand
CACTGAAAAGAGTCTTGCCTCGTCCTCCTGACACCCAGCATTGAGATATTTATAGGCATTTGTAAGGTCCCCTCTCAGCCTTCTCTTCTTCAGGCTAAACAAGCCCAGCTCCCTCAGCCTTTCCTCGTAGGAGAGATGCTCCAGTCCCCAGATCATCTTCGTAGCCCCCCTCTGGACTCTCTCCAGTAGTTCATCTTTCTTGAACTGGGGAGCCCAGAAATGGACAGAGTACTCCAGATGGGGTCTCACTAGGGTAGAGCAGAGGGGGAGGAAAACTTCTCTTGACCTGCTGGCCACACTCCTCTTAATGCACACCAGGATCCCATTGGCCTTCTTGGTATCCAGGGCATACTGCTGGCTCATGGTTAACCTGTCATCCACCAGGACATCCAGGTCCCTCTCCACACAGCTGCTTCCCAGCAGGTCAGCCCCAAGCCTGTACTGGTGCATGGGGTTATTCCTCCCCAGGTGCAGGACCCTGCATGTGCCCTTGTTGAACCTCATCAGGTTCCTCTCTGCCCAACTCTCCAGCCTTTCCAGGTCTCGCTGAATGGTACCACAGCCTTCTGGTGTTTCCACCACTCCTCCCAGTTTGGTGTCACCAGCAAACTTGCTGAGGGTACATTCTAACTCTTCATCCAGGTCATTGATGGGATGAGTACTGACCCTTGGGGAACGCCACTAGTTACAGGCCTACAACTAGACTCTGCACCACTGATGGCAATATTCTGAGTTCTGCCATTCAGCCAGTTCTCAGTCACCCTCACTGTCCACTCATCCAGCCCCCACTTCCTGAGCTTGGCTATGAGAATGTTATGGGATACTGTGTCGAAAGCCTTGCTGAAGTCGAGGTAGACAACATCCACTGCTCTCCCCTCATCTACCCAACCGTAGAAAGCTATCAGATTGGTCAGGCATGATTTCCCCTTGGTGAATCCATGCTGACTGCTCTTGATAATCTTTTCTTCCACTTGCTTAGATATGGCATCCAGAACGAGCTATTCCATCACCTTTCCAGGGATGCAGGTGAGGCTGACTGGCCCGTAGTTCCCTGGGTCCTCCTTCTTGCCCTTTCTGAAGACTGGAGCGACATTGGCTTTCCTCCAGTCCTCAAGCACCTCTCCTGTCCTCCAGGACCTTTCAAAGATGACGGAAAGTGGCTCAGCAGTGACATCTGCCAGCTCCCTCCACACTCGTGGGTGCATCCCATCAGGGCCCATCGATTTGTGGGCACCCAGTTTTCTTAAATGATCTCTCACACAATCCTCCTCAACCAAGGGAAGGTCTCCCTTTGTCCAGGCTTTCTCTCTTGCTTCCAGGGACTGGGATGCCTGAGGGCCTGCCTTAGCAGTAAAGACTGAGGCAAAGAAGGTATTCAGTAAATCCTCCTTTTCTGTATCCTCTGTCACCAGTGCACTCACCTCATTTAGCAGCAGCCCCACATTTTCCCTAGTCTTCCATTTCCTGCTGATATACTTAAAGAAGCCCTTCTTATTGTCTTTCACATCCCTTGCCAGATTTAATTCCAGGTGGACCTTAGCCTTTCTTATTGCTTCCTTGCATGTTCTGACAATGTTCATGTATTCCTGTCTGAGTTCTGCTAGAAGCTTCTTGCTTATCCATGCAGGTGTCCTGCCTCCTTTGCTTGATTTCTTACTCATGGAGATGCACTGATCTTGAACATGGAAGAAGGGATGCTTAAATAGCGAGCAGCTCTCTTGGACCCCCCCTACCTTCTAGACCCCTAACCCATGGGATTCCTCCAAGTAGGTCCTTGAAGAGGCTAAACTTAGCTTTCCTGAAGCCCAAGGCTGTGACCCTACTTATTGCCCTGCTTCCTCCACGCAGGATCCTGAACTACACCATCTCATGGTCACTGCAGCCGAGGCTGCCCCCAGCCTTCACATTCTCAACCTTTACATCCTGAACCTGTATAAGAAATTGAAGTCTACCAACAACAGGTTTTCTTTTATTAGTTTTCCACAGACCATGAAGAAATATTTCATGAATCTTAATAACAAAAATTGTGTATACCATTACCTCCAGCAGCTGGATTTAATCATGGGTTGCATCAGCATCCATGAAATCTTACAGCAAGATACCTCCAGGAGTTTGCAATCCAAATATGATACTAATTGCATTTAAATATCTATAAGGGTGAATGTGGCTTCAGAGCTGATATCATTAATATTATTCTGTGATTTGGGGTCTCAATTCTGCCATCTTCTTCTCAAACACTCATTGAAATTCTTAAAAATCCAAACAGAGCGCTAAAAGCAATTACTCCCCTATTCTTCTTAGAAAAACAGATTAATGGCTGAAGAATGTAAAATGAATAAAGTATATATTCTTTCCTTTTCATCTTACTTTGATGATTTCGTTCTGTTCCAAACCTTCCTTTTTTTCCTTTGTTTTATATTATTTCCTTCAGCTTGCTCATAAACTGCATTTCAAGTGAGACACTAGGACATTCCGTTTCCGTTTCAGTCAGAATGTGACATTCAGTATTTTTATTTGCTAGGTAGTGTTGTCTTCACCATTAGAACATACACATACTCAATCTTCCATTTGGTTCCAGCTCTTGGTGTAGTATTTATGCAACTCGGTAGCAGGTTATAAACTTGTGAAAGCCTGATTCTCATTTTTTATCATGTGTTTTGAACAACACGAACATCCTGAGAACATTTTATGATCCAATTTTGTACTTATTTCAATGAGTTTTTTTCTATGAGCCATAAGTAAGTATTTCCTCCCTCTTCACTTTTCACCAACTGCTACAGTGCCTTATTTTATTTTCCAAGATTTCATTATGTTTTTGGTAACACACATGTAACTACAGTTTGTGCCCTTATCCACTATTTAGATTGTATTTTATATAGAGGACAATCAAACTGTTCTCTAGCGATCTGTGAAATGAAGAGAGTATGTTTGTACTGGTCAACTTTTCAACAAACTGTTCTAAATCCTACTGAGCTCATTAGGAATACTTCCTTTATTCGTGTTCAGGGTAGAACTGCAGCATGAAAGGAATTTACTATTATAAAAGGAATTACCTGTATAACAACTTTGTAATAACCTGTAACAAGATTTATTTTAATGATTCTCGTGAATTTATGATAAAATTCCTAACTTTGCCACAGACATCTCTGGCAACCTTGAACAAATCATTCTGTCCATTTTCCTGTCTGTAAAATGGGGAAAACTCTTCCTTTGTCCCAAGTTTAGAACATCTCATTTATTAATGCTTCACATTCTTTTAGCCCATATTGTGTTTGTACAGGACCTAGAGTAATGGAGTTTCACTGATAATTGTGCCTTCCACACTCATTCGTAAATGAAATATGTTAGAGAAGTAACAGGTCTATTCTCTAGCATAGATGGTATTTCAATATAGTAACCCCTTTTTGTACATGCTTATCATATAACTGAAAATTATGAGCCTTTCCAAATATTTATACTTACAGATTTCAGTGGGTTAGCTCTGCTAAGAACTTTTCAAGCCCTTCCACAGACCATGTATCTCCTTCCTTTAATTTTCCAGACATACATTCTATGGTGATGAACTCATAACCAAGATTAAATGGCTTGAGCTTGACTGAATAAAGTCATGGTTCTACCTTTTCTAGGAACTCCAGAGCTCCCAGAACTTCTGCATACTCAGTTTTCATTAATTCTAATATAGCTCTTCCTGTTAATGCAGTTTTGTTGACCACTTCCTAAGAACGTGATCGCTCACCTACTTCTTTATTTTCTGTCATGGTGTTTTCCACGGAAGTGTGCTTAAGAACATAAAGTAAATCTTCAGTGCCCTTGCCATTTTATCCTGACCTACAAATGGATTAGGTGAGCATATAGGATGTATATTTTGACTGACCTTTCCTCTAATGGATCTTGCAGTGTAATCTTTGTAGTACAAATATGGAAGCAAATACATGCTAATGGAAAATTCTCTGTTAGGGTGAATTTGACAGTGTGTTTTGGCTGATCTAACAGATCACTCCTGTGCTACTGCCTGGCTACTGCCCTCTCCCCTACTCTTAGGCACAGGCTTCCTTCCACTTCTTCCCTTGCACCAGTCCTGGTGCTTGTCATGTTCCTGGAGGAGCTGAGTCTGCTCACTAAGCCAGCAGAAAACCCAAATGGCAATTTAAAAGTATACATTTTCATGTATCTGCTTACTGAGAGATCAGCCATATTACTGTACTAAACTGTGAGCTGTGAGATTGTCTCAGTCATGCAATGAAATCTTGACATAGATTGTCTTCATTTTTTCTCAGGCAAGATAGGAGAGACATCCTGGCCAACAGTATGTAGGTGAGGCCACAACACTCAAATTGTTATCTTCAGTTTATTTGAAGTCTCATCCTAAAGGCTGGCATCTGATGGTATAAAAGTAATTCTTTCATTTCAAATGATTGCCCACTATGAAAATAAGATACGTGAATGTAAAATGCATGGTTTTTGCTTTCTCTCAGTGTCTTATGGGTAAATAGATGTACATTTCCCAGTGTAAGAACTATAAGATTTCTTTTTGGAAGCAGTATGAACTCAAATCAAAATTAAACTATTTCCTTCAGTCTAATTAGTCTTGAACTGTTTTTTAAAAAATCTCATATATTTATTGTTTGTCATAAATACAACACATTCCTAATTCAAAAACAATTAGCAATACATATAAAGTTTCTGTTTACTTGTAACTCTCAGTGGTTTAGTGATATTTAATAATCTGTTTAGGATATTTCCCTGGAGAAAAAAGATTTAGGCAACAGCTTGAATGCTTTGGAGAATAGGGCCTATCTGCCACAACCAAGTAAGAGTAATGCACTGACGGTGTCTTTTAAAGAAAGCTTTGCTAAACACTGAAATGGAGTTTTAGTAAGAGTTTAGAATTATTCACCCTTCTAATGTCAGTATGTAAAATACTTTCTCAATGACCTGTCCATTAGCAATGAAAGTTAATTCAGAAGTGTTTTATTCTAATTATCTGTTAATTTTCATTTACATTTTCATAAAAAAATCCCTTGACATTCTGTAATTTTGACCTGTGTTTCTGAGAGATATTAATGATTCATCTGAACAAACAAATGGGATGAATACCAATAGGCGATCTAATAAGCAGAATGTTAAAAGTACCATCTTTTTTCTAATTCTTATGAAACAGAAATAAGGATAGATATGGTATGAAATGAAAAGACAAAAATGTGTATCTTTGGGAAGATTTCTCCCTAATTAGTTCCAAAGAACTCATATTGTGTTTTGTTTGTTTTCGTGAGGAAGTCAGACCAAAATAAGAGGTTATGCTATTGGTTAAGATTTGTGTGTGTGTGTGTGTGTGTGTGTGTATACAAAGCTTCTCAGCTTCTTTAAAACCATTTTTATTTCAGCTGTGTATGAAGTTACAAAAGGGACCAAAATGTATCTTTGCTACCTTCATAGTTAACAAAATAAATGATTTGAAGGGGTTGTAATGGTTCATGTTTCCATCAGAGGGTACTATACACATGCCTAAAACCTAGTTTTTTGGCTTCACCTAAACAGAAATGGCTGTTTCTTTCAGTTTGGAATTTCTCAATCATTTTCAGTGTGTACAAATTCTGTGTACCATCAGGTATATTTGCCTTGCTGAAATCATGAGTGGTTTATTTAGCCTCATTAAAAAGATTTGAAAACAAGTTTAGGAAGCGTTCCCTTTTCCTTGTAAATATTCACTGGATATTTCCTTTTAAATGGTAGTCTTGTTCCAAAGCTTCTGTGTGTAAAACGCCAACATGGATGGAGGTAAAAAACGTTCCTTATGTACCAAACACGTTTTGCATCCTGGCAGTCAAAATGTTCTTTCTTTCTTTCTTTGTAGATACAGAAAGCAATTCTGTGAGCAGAGAGAGAGCTTGAGAACCTGAAGTGGTGTATTCAATATATCTTGTACGAACAAGTTTTATAGAAAAGCAGCAGTCACCTGCCAGCACTGGGCTGCCCTGGCGACCGATGCTCTTCCACACAAGAGCTGCTGGCCTGTGGGTGCTGCTCCTGTGCCAGGTTCCCCGGGGAGCGGGTGCTGTGCTATGCCTCACGTTGTTGTTTGTGTTCAGCCAGCTGGGTTACTCTTCTTTGTAGTTATTTTCACATTATTTTCCCAATGGTTTTTTATTCTTGTGACTACATGAGGTCAAGTGATTCTCTGTGTGGACAGTGGCCGTTGTTACGCCAAAGGTGTTATTCATGTGCAAGAAGGACATACTTAATATTAGTTTTCTCTCTTTTTTTAAAGACAAACTTTGTTCTGTTCACAGTTTGTCATCCAGGCACAAAGGAGCAATGATACCGTATGCCTTTGGTGACCACATATAAGAAGTAACAAGGAGTGAGCAGTTCATGAGCGATGTATGGGAGAAATGTCTTCACAGGGCCTGGCAGGCAGGGCTTGTCCCAACCCCCGCCAGAGGCAGGACAGCCAGCGGGCAGCGGGGGCAGCCCCAGCCCCAGGCACCTGTCATCTCCTTTGGGACAGGACTGGGCCAGCCCAGGCTGGGACTTTGGCCCATGGGTGGGCTCAGCTCGGCAGGGCCCATGACCAGGCAGGGCAAGACTGTGCAGAGCTGGAGACCGGCAGCAGGGACTAACAACCCTGGGGAGCTGAGATGGGTCCTGGGTGACGGGAGGTCCCATGGGGCTGGGCAGGCACAGGGAGACCCGTGGGTACCCTCAGCCCTGACAATCAGCAGCAAATAAATTCATAGATTCTAATACAGAAAGGACTAAGCCAAAATAGGATGGCAGCTTGAGGAAGCGCATTCGAGATGGTCACTGAAGGTACAGCTCAGACCTTCTGTCATCTCCAGCCTTCATCCTCTTTTTCTTGGGCAGCTTGTCTGTTCTGGCTGAGTTGTGTTGGCAGCTTCCAAATGGGCTGGTGCTCAGTAGCAAAACAAATACTAGTTTTAGGGTCCAAGATTAACATACATAACTGTATGAGTATTCACATGGTAAGAGTTCCGTTTATTTATTCAGAATTGTTAATAAAAAAATGTTTGCTTTTTAGAAGAAGAACATGGGTGAGGTTAAGTGTAGTAGTCTGTCCACACTATTACAATTTCTTGGCAAATCAGGTACTATTTGCTGTTCTACAACAAGCATAAAATAAGCGTAAACTCTGGTTTTATATTTAGTTTAACAGAAACAGTCTTCAGTCCTCTCTTGACTGATATAAAATCTGCACCCGTCTGTGATTCTGCATCAAAAAACCCTGGGATTAAAGAGCATTGACCGTATGTCAAACCTTCAGATTGGAACATAGATATTTTTATAACATTGTGCTCTGCTAAGATTTCATTGTAGTGGGACCATTTGTAGGATAAGATGTTATTTTCCTTATGGATATTGGAATCAGCACATAGAAGTAAAACAATTTGTGTGGTTCATGAAAAACGTAAAACTTCTTGGATAGGCTATGGAAAATAAATTAAATCAGACAAGAAATCTATCAGCAAGAAGTAATGATTCAGTCTCATTTTATTCATATTTTAAAATCATATATTCAGTTCTTATTTGCATTAGTTTCATATACGCTACATGTGGTTTATGCACAACCACCCCAACAACATTCTATTATCTCCTTTAAGCAGAACTAAAGCTTGTAGACCTCTGCAGGTGATATAAGGGGAAGGTTATTTTAGAACCCTTATTTCAGCATATACAGCCACCATGAATTCAGGAGAGGAGCTCTGAAATGAGCTTAGCTTTATATCCACTGGATACTTCCCACCTCCTGTAAACCTGATTGCTGAGACAGAGCAGAGCCTGCTTCCACAAACCACTTCTGCACCTCTTTCTCCACAAAGCATCCCTCCCACATTTTCTGAAAGTCAGTAGACATATTTCTTCTAAGTCCACCAGCTGTCTTCCTGCATAAAATTTGCATCCTCAGAAACCTGTATAATTTGACTGCTAACTTCACAAGGGGGCAGGTTATGGGTTGCGGACTGTATGCATGAAAATGCAGTATAGTCTTTGTTGTTAATGTCATCCTGATGTTGAGATGATGAAATAAAATCATTCCAATCATTTTCCTACTTCCAACCCCACAAACATGTCCTGTACATGTTAATAAACTAGTAATAGAAACAACCTAGAATACACAGACAACAGAGACCAAAATTTTGTGTTTGTGACACGTATTTATTTGGTTTTGCTTGTTTTTTTTTTTTTTTTTCTTGGCTATTCATAATTTTGTTTTGCCTAGATTTTTGGAAACTGTGGTTTGCTTCACTACTTGTTGACTATGGAGCTTTTTTTCGACTTGTAAATAAAACCCACTGAAAATAACTGGAGCTCATTCGATTTCATGTCAAATTTTAGAATGAGTAAGAGAAATAAGCACCTCTGGAGTGTATCTTTAGTCAGCTAACCAGTCTTTGCTGTCATTTTTGGATATAATGAGTAGCCTATTTCTCTCCAGGAAGAGAACGTTGATGACTAGCTTTGACTTAGAATCATGACACTGAAGTTACAGTAGATGTATTCCATCAAAAACATCCCAAAGATGTTTGTTTTTGTTCAATGCTATGAATAACACCATTGTGATATTGGAACGACATCATGAAATGGCTGAGGTTGGTAGGGACCTCAAGAGATTGCCTAGTCCAATACCTCAGCTCCAGGTAACCCACCCAACTCCAGCTAGAGTGGGTTGCTCAGGACCTTGTCCAGATGGGTTTTGATTATCTCCAAGGTTGGAGACTTCAGAACCTATCTGAGCATTGAGCTCCAGAACTCAATTTCTCCTACAGCAAATAAGTATTTTTTTGTTTTTAAATGTAATTTCCTATATTTCAGGAAATACATCTAGAGTTAGAAGTCTTAAGCAGCAGCTAAACTAAATTAGACGGGTTTACTAACTGGAAAAATAACACTACCCCTTTCTATTGCCATGTTATTCATATATGCTTCTCTCATAATTTTGTGAAGAAACATTAAAATCTGTGTGTGTTTTGCAGTATCAGTTTGCATTAAAACAAGAAATGAGTCATACAGTGGTAATTGAGAGTTGATAGAGTGCTTATGAAGAAGAATTTTAAATTATCTATTTTTTGGTCATATTTTATTTGTTCATTTCTTAGGTTGAATTTTTAAGGTGACACACAGACAGGACTGAAAAGTGCTTTGAGTTCAAATTGTTCTGTATTGTAATTTAGCCCTTTCTAGTATGTTTTCCATCCCTGGATTTGACCAAAATAATTCCAACAATGTGGAAAAAGGATAGCTGCTGACTCAATGGCTGCTGACATATTTTATGAATTATTAAATTGTTAAAATATTAATTTAGATCTGAAAACTAACATCTTTCTATAAATAGAACACATTTATTTCTAAAACACTGCCTGTGACTGTATCACAGTTTAAAAATAATAAAAGGTGGGCAACATGTGTAAAACAATTTCAATATGTAGTTTATGTATACGAATGTAACTATATATATAAAAATAAAGATATGTATTTGTATATATGTTAGGAAGATTTTTTTTTAAATGTAGATAGAACTACTTACTTTAGTGAAGTCATGCTTGGGCATGACTTACTAAATGTAAGTAAAGTCAAAATCTGGTTCATTTGAAAAAAACCCGAGGCCTGAATATTTTCGCTTAGTTTATATTTTTAAACTGTAAAGATAAAGGAAGAAGTGGTATAAAAACCTACTGAATCTCTATATGTGAGCATTAAAGGTGTTGGCACTGAAGGTCTCGGAGTGTACTGAACTTAGTATAGTACAGTATTCTCTGTGCTATATTCTCATTCCGCTGAGGTAAATAACAAAACTCCCTTTGTACTCAGTGGTACAGGATTAGTCCCTCTATTTTTTACTGGAGCAGAGGCTTTTTCCTTGCTATTATTGTATCTTCATATAAATATAGCAGCATTATTGAAAGCCTGAAGCTTCATGCCGTTGCTTTACTCATCTTCTTAAATTCAGTACCACATGGCAGATTTCTGTGGAGCCTTATCTCTCAAGCCAAAAAGAAAAGCATGATCACAATAGTCAGCTTGGCTTTTCTTCTCATCTGTATATGCACTTCAGTGCAGGAGAAGTTCAGACACCACAGAGCTTCAAATGGTTTCTTTCAAAGGCATTAAGAAAAGAAAGGGAAACAAATATTGAGCTATTACAAAGAAGTTTTCAGCCAGTGCATGTTTATTAAGCTTATTCTATCGAGCATATTCAAAGACATCTGATTAAACTGTCCCAAATAAAAAGGACAAAGCTTTCTTCAATCTGTGCAGTACAGATAAATAATTCTGTGGGAGATTTTTATCATCTCTCAGGCTCTGTATTGGAGACTTGTCAAGACATTTCAAACAGGCTATGCGCATTGCCAAATACAGTCCTGTTCAGAATATGCTAAAATATTGTATCTGGCTAATTGGAGATAGAAAAGATTGTTTCTAATCACTACATGACATACTTTGCAATTCTTACTGATACTCTGTTTCTTCTTTCACATGTACTTTCAGTGAAATTATTGGAACAAGTCACAAGAATAAGGGTTGACCAATACAGCAGCAGAAATTGCTGTATGGCACAGCACACAATGACCTTGTTATAACCCTTGTTTGGGTATCCTACTTTAATCTTTGCATTCTCTAATGTTTTAGCCATGCGATAACTTACTTTTATTTACAGATAGGTGATATTTTTTAAAGGGACCATTCAAAGGCAAAAAGAAATATTGAATAACAACATATTCCTTAAAACTGAGAAAGAACAGAACTTTGTCACCCAGATCCTTAGCTCTAAGTTCTCTTGAAGTCAGCATCTAGCACTGTCTGAGGATCTGTTATTTTATCTTCACAATTTAATTCATTTTTTTTCAATAAATAAATCTCTTCCATACAAGAAAAGTTAATTCTTATAGAGTTAGGAAATTTAACTGCTTCTTTTTTCCACTGTGGTTCAGTATGAAAATCAATAGGCCAAATTGCTTTTTGTTTCTTCATCTGCTTACACTTTCTTTTAAACTAGTGATTAGTGAACAAAGAGTGTGGTGTTTGAACTATGTGACTAAACCAAACAGCACTGTTACTTCCAATCTCTAATTCTCCTGTATTCATAAAGTTCAGTTTTATTTGAGTCCATCTAAGAGATAGGCCAGATAATAATTTAGCTTCAGTTTTATACAAACCAGTATTGCCACCAAAGTTACACATCATGCTCTTCTGCTTGGAGACCAAGACTTAGATGGATTTGCAAGAGAAGACTGGAACTTTACATCTACAGTAATTAAAAAAAAAATTACTGTGATCTCCTTTGAAAAATGAAGTTAATGATTCTTTTGATAATATTTTTCTCATTTTGAAATGACATATATGATGGAACCTTCGCCACTGAGTTTAGGAAGCAACCATGTACATTAATGAAAGGGGTACTTTGTGTATACACATATGTCAGTTAGCACCCACATGAATCTGCAACTAAGAGTTTTGACCAGCAAAAACCCTGTACTAAGAAGTACTTAAAAAGTGACAATTATATAATTTCTTTCCAGGAGTCCTCTTTTCTGTATTTTCCTGTTCTGAGCATTGTCCTTTCCTCCTGCTGTTTACACCAATGAGTACTGACAATAGTAATGGCTACTTACCTGCCCACTTTTATCACACTGATTGGCCATCTCTCATTTGAGTGTCTCTGCATGCGTATCAATCACATTGTGCCTCTTGCAATGAATTCGAGACCAGTGGCACAGCCTGTGGAATTCAGCTTTCTCATTTGTGATATTTTGTTTTCATTCCATTTGTTAATAGACAAAAACTGTTCCCAAAAATGTTACCACCCACCTGTGTCTTCACCGGAGGGAAGGCAAAGCAAATCCCACTGAAGGGGAGATTATTTTGAAGATGATGTCTTACTGAAGAATAATTACTTGAAAATGTAGTTAGTGGATCCCAAATCCACAGTCTACTTTTGCCCTATCCCAGTCAGCACTACCTGTGGCTGTCACTCTGCTCCGCTGCCACTAGTTAATACAGCTTGCAGCAATGGTGAAACACTGGAATGAGTTGCCCAGAGAGGTAGTGGAGGCTCCATTCCTAGAAACAGTCTAGGCCAGGTTGGATGGGGCTCAGAGCAACCTGGTCTGGTTGAAGATGTCCCTGCTCACTGCAGGGGGGTTGGACTAGATGACCTCTAAAGGTCCCTTCCAACCCAAAGCATTCTATGATTCTATTCTATGATTCAATATGAGCAAGCACAACAGAGTTTCAGGCTGATTCAAGCTCACTCAGGCAGCAATTACGAGGTTGTGTTGCTCCCTGTATACATGCAAATGCCTGTTTAACTGGAGAGGCCCATGTTTTTCTAACCCTTTCATTTTGTCTCCAGGAGATGTAATAAAATTAATTAAAGTAGGTTTTATTGCACATTTGAGAAAGCGATGGGTCTTTGTAGGTCTGGATCAGGAGTCTCTGATTTCATATTTGCGTGAGGCTAATAAGGAAAACAAGACAATTGATATAATACCTTCCACAGACAACATTTCTGTAACTCATGGCATAACCTTCATGACCATAACGCTGCAATGCATGAATTTACTTCTTTTGTGATAGTTTTGGGAGACTTAATGTTAAACTGCTTTGCACACATGTATATAGTAATGGTCAATAAAAAATGTGATGATTCCACTTGTAACTGTTTTTTAATCAGAATTCTTCTCTGGGCTCCTTTATTTTGTGAAAAGTTGCAACAACTTCTTTTTATCTTTTGTATTAATTAAGAATTGATTTTTTTTTTCAAAAGCAAAAACCCTGGCAGCTCCAAAGTGCAAACTGTCATTGGAATATTCCCTGAGATGGAAAGAGGGGAATGTTCCACTGACCTTTGCTTTCAGAAACAATCTGGCTAATTTTAAAGTCTTTTTTGGAAATGTGCCTTACATCACTCCAAACATCATTCATATTGGAAGAATGGTACTTCACAAATGCAATTATTAATTATCATGCTGAGTTGATGTAACATTTGTACAGCATTTGGGGATCTTGACAACATTCAGTAAAGCTGTATCGTTTACAATAACTGTGTTGTTTTGCAAAGGGGCTAAAGTATATGTGGGGGGAAGGATTCTTTGAATGAATAGTTAAAACTGTCTAGAAAGACATTGTGTTATTTCAGTTTTCTTAGAGAAATTACAGTTGTTTCATTAGCAAGAGTGGGAATCTGTGTAGGACTGTATTACTGTAGTTGTTCTTCTTATTCAATGATAATATGTGTGGCCTTTTGGGAAGCCAGAATACAGTGACTTAGTCACAGCATTCTAGGTGTGATTTTCAAAGATGTTAAGTGACATAAATAATTGAAATATTCTGTAAAAATGGTCTGCTTTTATGATAATTTCTTTTTCCATATTGTTACTTATTTTCCTGTAAAATATCTAGCTTTCCATTACAAAATGTCCAAAATTCAAATAATTTTCTTCTTTCTTTTAGCCAACTGGCAGTTGAAGAGCTTGCTATTATGTTTATTGAGTTTCTTTGCCCTGCAGCTCTATTGCTGCAGGCCCGTACAGCCACAGTGGGGCTCTGGAGAGTGAGGTGCCTTCCCTCTGACTCCATCCTCTCCTCACTCACATGCCTTCCTGAATATTCCTTATACTGAGGGTGCTGAGCTTGCAGATGGGGGACAAGGGTCAAGCTCTAGGCACTCCTGTCCACTTGCCTGACTCTCAGGCTTTCTACCTTCATTAGCACGCACGTTCATACAGATATAAATGGATCCATGCAAGAAGGGAAATGCTTTTAGCTTTCAGCTGGTCTATTTCCAGGTGGGATGTGAGTTCCCAGACAAACTATTTAAATAGAGAAATGTAGCTTGTACCCTCCCTACATGTGGATCTTTCACCTGACTGTTCTTGTAGTTGCATAGTTGTTTTATGAAGCAAAATATAGATTGTATGATGAAGAGCTTATAACTCTCCTCTGCCAAGTAATGCTCCAGTTTGTACAATACAATTTGTAATTTGGCTTGCTAAACTGCTCAGTTCTTTTCCCTTAATTTTCAAGCAGCAGATCATGACAAGCTTTTAAGAGTGCCCAGATGAGAAATGCAAACCATGTATGTGGGATACTCATTTACTCTCACATTAGACATTGTTGTCTTTCCAGGATTCAAAAGCCTTCTCCTTACTGTGATCCAAAGCACTTGCAGTGCTGCAGACAGAGAAACCAAGTGCCGACTTCCTCCTGGATGCATCGGCCAGCAAGAATGGGCCAGCTGAACAGTAGACAAGCAAACTGCCAGAGTGCATGGTCGTCCCAATGATCAGCTTGTACAAAGATGGATTATACCACATGCTGCAAAATCCCCTTATTAAAGCAGTAGCCAAATCTGTTTGGCATTTGGGGTTCTTTTTTGCTCCCAGAAAAGTCAATTGGAGCTCTGCAGCAGACTTCAATGAGAAAAGGATAAGGCATTAAATAACATGCTGCACAGCTTTTGCGTTACTTGAAAGGAATCCAGGCAGACCTTTGCCAGAGTGATTGTGAATGTGGTACTTTTCCAGAAGAATTTGGAGGGCCTCAGGCTTGGCCAAAGGAGTACAAATCAGTTCAAACCTAAAATTGTGCTAAGTTTTCCAAAACGTAAATGACAGACAACAAAAAAGCATGAGAAACATGGAAGCTATAATTCAAGTTAACATCTGAGCAGAGTACAAAAGAACGATGCAGCTGGTTAAACGAACTTTTTTCTAAAGAAACTTCAGTTGTAATTTTTTCATATTGAATTTTAAAAATAGTCTCCACTTTACCCTTTAAGTGAACTGGAAAAGAACAAATGACAATAGCATGGTAATTTGGGGGCCAATTTTCCTTAAATACATGTTCTATTCGATATTGAACCCTTTTGATATTTGGAAGCTTCAGGACTCAGTTCTCTGAAAGAAGCTGCATAAATTGAGGATTTCTGACAATACCGTTTGGCCTAATAGCTACTTGATCATGATTCCTTGGTGGATCCCACTGTTCTGGCTGATTGGAAGGCTCTCAGTTGCATACAGTAATGCTGAAATGACAGCCAGACTGCTGTGGGTAGGGTTATGCATGCATTGTCGTTGTTAAGCCCTATTGTCAGGGTCTTTGTAATCTGGCTGTAAAATCATTCTTAGCTGAGGGCACATATACAAGCCTGCAAGCACATCCACTTGACTATTTTTGCATATTTTTCAAATAGCTTATTCTCTTTTGCCACCTTTTCTTTTTTTTTTAGTCTTTTTTTTTTAAGTCTTTTTTTTTTTTTTTTTTT
>Ga0065711_1007254_pt1 | contig 15283 bp, 11 predicted proteins | sample Hoacrofraction12_FD_59098 | JGI IMG/M metagenome (GOLD analysis project Ga0065711, IMG submission 59098) | Hoatzin crop microbial communities from Cojedes, Venezuela - Epithelial fraction 12 v2 (version 2) | ecosystem: Host-associated > Birds > Digestive system > Esophagus > Crop | place... | reverse complement strand
TTATTTCTGGGCCTATGCCTTCCCCCCCCAACCCCCCCCCCTTTTTTTTTTTTTATTCAAGACCCCTAATACCCTGAAAGTATCCAAAATGTACCTCTTCCATTTTGGTCTATTTTTCCTGTAGTTCACTAGTGGGTATTCTGTCCTTGTCTTCAGCTATTTCTTGATTATTGGCAAGGAATTTTAGAAATTGTCTTTTCTTTAACATTGCAGAGCAGGGAATGTTTTGGCAAACAGGGCACTCTACCCGTAAACCATTCAAGTATCTTACCAACTTGGCCCTTAAAAGTGAGCACTGACCTGTGCTAGGAGGAGTTTTATCAACCCCTTAATGGACGCCTATTTGCTGGTACAGACAGGAACTAGTGACTGAGTTGTCTGGCAGAAGCATCCTTCAGCTGGTATCATCAATTGCTGCATTCCTCATCTTCAAACTGAGCAGACCTGACTTGACATAAGCCCTATGTGTCTGGAGTCTAAATCCAGGAGGCACGTGAGAGTCAGGTCAGTGAACATTGTCCACAGTGAGTCCGATTTGCATGTGCTTTTTAGCTTGGTCAGTGCTCCTGATTTTGTAATGGGGGTTGTGATTGATATATTGTAGTTCCTTACGTGTAAGAGCTAGTCCATGCAGGCATTTGTCCACGCAGGTTTTTACTGTCAGACTTCCCCTCCTATCATCAGATATGGTTTCACTAAATGTGCTCAGTTATAGTGAAAGGTGCTGGATATTAAAATATGTTTAAGCCATGGTTATGTTTGACTCTGCAAAATCCAAAGACAGTTCCTTAACTTTGCCTCCTCCTTTCCCACGTCTCCACCTTCATTAGATATCACTGATCTGTGTCTGTTCAGGAAATAGCAATTAGGCACATTCATCTGGTAAGGCAACGAGCTCCTGATCAAGCAAAATACTGCACGTCTGCAAAATTCCAGGTCATGCAAGGTCTGCTAGTCCCATGGTAGCAGCCTGTGTTGCCGTGATGCTCCCGTGGTGCTGTTTGCTGCCTGGGCACATGGCGGGACGCAAGGGCTGCTTTCCTATGGCAGCTGCCAGTCCTTATATGTGTTTCACAGCAATGGCACGGGTTTCCACCTGGTTTCACTGCTTTCTTGGAGGCTGCGGCTGAGCTGAGGGTATATAAGGGTCCCAGAGCCACTTTAGCAATGCTGGCATCCCTTCTGCCCCATGACAACCCCTGCAGTAGCAACTATAAGGCACCTGTGCCTGTGGCTCAGCAGCTACAGGCTGGACAACCCAATGTAGCACAGTGACAGGGTTTTAAGCACCATCTGAGCCCTCTGGCACTGTCTGTGCTGTCTTGTGCAGCAGAAGCCACATAAACATTGCAGCAGAGTCCATGGGTAGCTGAGGGTTAAAGGTTTGCATCTAATTAACACACCACAGCTATTGGGAAACCAACTGTGCCCCTGCAGCTTCCCCAGTTTATTGTTTATTGAGTATTGTTTAGAAAGAATGGACAAAGCATTTGGCAATAGGGGCAAAAATCTAATTTGGGAACAGAACAAAGCAGGGTGTAGCTGCAGAGATAAAACCAAAATCAAACTAGAACTACTCTGTGCAGCACTGGATCTGTGAGTAATCTGCCATGTAGTCAGATAAAGGGTTAAATTGGATTGATGTTTGGGGAAAATGGACCTGTTTGGTAATTCAGTGGAAGATTTGACACCTCTGTTGAGCAACTGAAACAGTACATAATAGCTAATGATATCTATGATGATGAGAAAAAGATGGCTGTTTTACTGAGCATAATGGGGACTGAAGCCTATAACTTGCTGTGCAACCTAACAGCTCCTATTATACCAGCAGACAGCAAAGCACGTGCCAAAACTGTGTGAATCCTGCAGAGTCCCCAGCCCATAGACACCACGTGGCCACAGAGTATTTTCACTTTTACAGACATGATAAAAGGGGGGGAAAAAAAACCCCAAACCTCGACATGTGGCTGGAATTAAAAAAAGAAGTTAACAGAGCATTGCTAGTTAGGACAAAAGAGATGATGCACAAAGAGCATTAACTCCAAGCAGTAAGCAAAGGGAAGCAATCCAAAACCAGGTATTGATGGGATCAAACGTGATTCTAAAGCACCAAGGTCTGGCTCAGATCTCACCAGCAGGATGGAGCATTTGTGCAGCTGCTCGGCCATGTGATGGAGGGCAAGTGCACTTGCTACACCAAATGGTATACAGTACAACATCCCTTACTGCTTTCAACTTTTTCTTTCTTCTCCTTTGTAACCTTCCATCCTACATATATGCCAGGGAGTTGTAATATCATCACTGAAATATGCCCATCCTCACACACATGTTTTCTGAACAAAAGTACACCAGGGAGAAAACGATGCAAGGGTGTGCTTTTGGTGTCACAAACAATTTCATAATCCAAATGAACCCTGGGTCAAAGGTAAATCCCATAGGGACTGAGAATATTTACTGAGATGTTTACAGAAGTTGTAAAACCTAATGAAAAGAAAAGGAGAAACACTTTATTTTAGAAAGAAATCGACTGACATGAAAAAGTACAACCAGTCTGAAGAACAACGTGCCAGAGAACTTCAGATTTCTTAGCTGAGCAGTTCTGTTTGGAGTCAGTGGAAAACAGGGTACAAGTGCCCAGCACAGGGGACAACAAAGTACAATATAGATGGATAGATGGATAGATGGATAGATGGATAGATGGATAGATGGATAGATGGATAGATGGATAGATACACTCCTCCAGCTAGTAGGGGTGAGATTTATAATGAAGGCTCTTCTGCTCTTTTCATAATTTCACATCAGAATTATGAAGTTACTAAAATGGATTAGGTTGCAAAAGGGACCGCTCCTAACACATGCACAGGGAAATCCACACTGCTATTACCGAGAAGGTGGCATGCAACTGTAAGCAGCTTGTGCTAAAAATACTAAGCCAGGAATTGAATGGGTTGGATATTATTTTGCAGAAAGAAATTTCAACTGCAGTGACAAAGCATTTAGTATTTCCAGTTCTAGCCTCAAAATAATAACTCACTGCAACTTTTGTGTCGAGCAAGTAGAATCTTAGAGGAAGGTACCAGTAGCTAAGAAAGCAAAGGAAAACAAAACCTGTGCTTGAAGAAGGACCAGTTCCTTAATTTTGAAAAGCCTATGGAGCATTTGCTGAGAAACAAATGCAGAGAGAAATTAAGTACTTGGAAAACGCCAGAATTTCATCTACAGTAATGAAACACCCCTTTAGTGTCAGCAGTGGAAAAAAATGGGACTGTTCAGTCTGCGTTCTTTCTGGATTACAATTTAACCAGTACTGTAAGTGGAGACACGCGCTCTCCTTAGGAACATGGTATTTTTTCTCAGCGATTGTTAATTGATTTTTCTCCAAGAATTATCTACCTAAAACCTATTTATAAATGGAAATTCAAGAGAGAGAAGGGATATATGCTGTAACTAACATGCAAGAGCATATTGAAGAAGACTGACAAGAGTATGGTAAAAACATTTCAGGTCCTGAGTGAATTTACCCAAGGGATACGAACGGAAGTTGCCATAAATTACACACAGGATTTCAATGATGCTTATTTCAGATAAATACAGCCTAACTTGCTACACTGTTTCTTTGTCTCCAACTTGAACCTGAGACCTCCCTGTGGCACTGGAGCAGTAATTTTACTTGCCACATGATCCCCCTGAAAGGCCTGTTGTGTTGCTGCCATGTTATCATGCCTTTGCAGAACGCAGCGACGCTGACATGGAAAACGGACACAAAAGTTTAGCCTGGAGTGTTACAGACACTTCCCACTTTGGCTGCCAGAAACACTGTGATCACATATACCTCTAGTTTCAGCTTTCCGTAGTGAGAAGCACCAGGAAGGCAACAGCCTGACTACAAAGAGGATTTGCTTGCCTGGGTGCTCCATGCTGTGACACCAAGCTCAAGCACACCAACCAAGATACAGAGACCCCTTATCACATCTGCCACTGGGAGAGGAGGGCAAGGGCACCAAAACAGCACAAGATACAATCAGTATGTTCTCCATGGTATAAACCGAATCCCACTGCTCACAAAAGACACGGAACAACAAAAAACTGAAAATGCGCTCTTACTGGTTATAACACACATGGCTACAATGAATGGACTCATGCACAATCAAATTGTTCCTGGTTTTCTTTGTACTGAAAGACGAGCCAAAAACCTCTCAAGGTCGCCTCTTTTTTTGCACCAGACTGTTATTGCTACACAGTTTGAGGCTTGCAAACATCAGAAAAGTAGTAGTACACTACAAAATTGAAAAAGTCTTGTGGTTGGAGGTCGTGGAGTGACCCATGAATAAACAACAAAATCATGTCTGCTTTTCCATGCCCAGAGATGCTTCAGTATATCTTTTGGTAGCAGCAGTGTGTGTACATAGGATGCATTAGACCATTTCTGGGTTCTTTGTCTTAGTTTGCGAAGTCATTCTAAAACAACATTCTGCATGGATGTAACAAGTACAAAGTAGATGGTGGATGGCCTTCAAGGGTGGGAGCTCGTAACAGATTGCAAGTGGCAGTGGAACTCAATTCACATCCAGAGTTCCAGTTGTTTTGTTGAAGAAAATTGTATCAAACATGTCACCTCAGCTCCTTCCCATGCTGCCACAAATGGATTAGTGAAAAGATTTATTCAGACATAAGTAAACAATTTGTGCTAAATGTCACTTACAAAACAAAAGTACAAATCCTCAGTTGGCCAATACGAAGGCAGCCCATTTACAAACTTCTACAAACCTGACAGGAGCACTGTGGTGGATAGGATGTAACTTAAGGTCAGTTTGTAGAGCGACTTTAAAATAAAGTAACGTAACAAAATGGTCATGAATAACCACATGTAAAAGTGTAGTTTCCACTGGGGTAGGGGGAGGGGATGTTAAAAAATTGCTATTGAAAGACAACCAAGATGTTTTTTTTGAATGCTTAAGTGGTTCAAGACAAACCAGAGCTCTGCTTTATAAAAGACCCATAAGTCCATCTCAGCCCCTATAAACCTTCATAATAGCCAGTGGTGAATACTGAGGGAATGTACACTCATGTATGGTGTTTCCCAAGGAGACTTGTACCCTTCCTGCTACTACATGTGACTCCCCAGGTTGTCACAGGAACTGCAACAAGACCAGAAATTGCAGGTACCACTACTGGGAGACAGGAGACCACAGCAGTGGAGGGGAAAAAAGCCCTTAGAAGGTTTGAAGCCCACGAGATTGTATCCTGCGGAGGAAGCCTTTCCAAGCACAGCAGTTCGAAGAGGTCCCTGGTCTTGGTGCTCACAGAGAAGTGAATGAACATATTGAGATCTAGCTCCTTCTCTGTGCTCTCCCTCATAATATTGCGTAGACAACAAGGACAAAACAACTGGCAATTAGAGAAAGAAGGAGGAGGTATAACACAAGCTGGAGCCACTGTCTAATTTTGCCGCAGCAGCTGCTCGCTGCTATCTTTCCTTAGAGATTAAGCTCTCACCCCTCCGTTCTGCTCCCGGGGGAAGCACCTTGCTCGCAGCTCAGACGGTAGGGCCTCCTCGTGCTGCTCATAGTTTAAACCTACAGCCACTGACCACCGACAAAATCTCTTTTCCTACAACCAACATTCACCCTCCCTTTAGCTGGCTCCATTCTGCCTCTTTGGGTCCAGTGCTGTCCAACGCCTCTTAAGCCTTGTGGGATAAAAAAAAAAAATTGTCAGCATGTCAGCAGAGCCCCTACTGAGGGAACAACTAACACTAGCAAAAGCACTTTTTGCCATTACAGCCTGCACCAGTCCTCTGAACCAAAAATGCTTTCTTGCCACAAGCAGAGTTTTGCTGGTGTAACTGGAGTTTACACAAAAGCTTTGTAATCCCACCATACACCTGCCACACAGCATTTTTTTAAGTCAGTGAGACTGTTGCTCCTAAGTGCTAAGCCAGTTTTAAATAAGAGACTTAAGTTGTTTAATTCCAAGTATTGTACCCTGTGCTGGCTGTTTGATCATTAAAGTTGGTCACTGTGACAAAGAAAAGCTATATAGAGCAAAAGAAAGTGAACTTCACATGGAAAAATAAAGTGCAAACGGACATCTACATGAAGGGCAGATGGTTGGTTGGATTTCCCTTCCTCACAGCACAGTTTTCCTTGTTCTCCTAGTCTCAGACTAAACCCTGTTAGGCACAGGGGGAAGACAGTTGTCCTTTTGAATGGAGTGGGAGCAGACAGTAGTTTTACCAATAAAGCATCTACTAATGACTACAAGTGGAAGCCAAGAAAGCTCACACCTACTGTAAGTTACATCAAGAGGCCTCTACGTTATCAAAGTCCCCACTGATAGTGCCAGGAATGATATACAGAAGGAAAAAAGGTTCTTCCCTGAACACCTCATGTAAACAAATGTGTAAGCATGGGGTGCTGCAGGAGGAAAAGCATTAAATAAGAGCCAGCACGGATTAATTGGTATGCACAGTGAACATGTGTAATAAACAAAATCAGCACTAGTAAATCACTATCATTTCGTGGTCATCAGATGCAGCGTTTACAGAAATCACAGCAGATGATTTCTCAAAAAGGAGTTTACAAAATACAGCTGGAGGGAAGAGTGAAGATTTAGCAACCAGGATTTTCCTGTAAAGGATGGACTGAGTGAAAACATTAAGATGTTTGAGAAGAGCAGATAATCAAGTATGGCATAACATGCAGAGCAGAAACAAGAGTAGACAAAATAATAATATAATAAGCCAGTATGGATCAAACTGATCTGGATCTAGAGCTTCCCCTTAAGCATACAGCTCAGAGGGACTCCAAGAATAAGACAACATAGAGCAATAGCTGCTGCTGCACTATTTTGGAAGTCCTTGAGAACAAAGGTATTGTGGCCAAGGAAAGAATAAAAAAGGCTATACAAGCAAACCAAAAAAGCAAGCAGGAAAAAAAAAACCAACACAAAAACCCAACAAAACAAGCACCCAGAAGTCTTGAAAGTCTGTGTACAAAAACTTACAAGACCGAGTCATTCTCGTCCTTTGTCCTTGTACAGCAAACTTCTGTCTCATCCAAACTATTATTTCAAATGTATGGCATCATCAGAACAAGCCTCAGTTGAATCATGTTAAATTATAAGGCTCTGCACGTATTCACACTTGAAGCAGGTTGGGAGGGTTTTTTGGAGGGTGTTAGTTTTTCTGTTGAAGACAGATCTAAGAAGCATTACAGTATGACAGTCTAATTACAGACTGCAATTTCAATTTCATTTACTTCTGTTGCATCTTGTGATGGTTTAACATTTCCTAGAGAAACAATTACAGGACAGTACTAAGAAAGACAATTTACTGTCTCCAATCCATGTGAACATGCAGAAGTCATTCCATCGAACTGCACATTTCATTTTTGACCTAGCAGTGCTCACTTTACACTATAAATACCAGAAAGAAGTGTCTTTATATATTTTATATAGATACTGTATATTATTCATATAGAAACTTGTACGGATTTGCTACCTTAGCCAAAAATTATGTTATAAATAAATAAACCACATAGCAGTATCAATAGCTATCACGTTTGAATCAGTAGTGTGTGGAGACAAATTGAGATTTATTCTTCTAGATACTCTGTGGGTACACAGTTGCAAAGAAGCCCTGGTCAGAAGGTTAATACTCTAAAATAAAGGTCCAAAGGGGGTGAAAAGGATCTAATACACTCACAGAGTAAACCGTGACGTGACACCATATTTTGTGGCAGTTACATTGATCATAGCTCAAGATCAAGAAACAGATCTCTCATAGATCAAGAAATCATGTGTAAGAAAGAAGCACTGGCTAGCCTTCAAACATCTTCAAGCCAAGACATCGAGGAGGAGGAATAACGATGGAAATTATTTCATCTGCCTTCTGTCTTGCTCTGTATAGTTCAAAGTATTGGCTGCAATAGATTCAGTATCTGTCACTGTCCAGAAGAGGGAGTGATGTTTGCAGCCATTTCACTCCTTGCTTTAAAAAGGCCAGTTTCTCCACAACTGCAGCATGCCATATCCTGTGGGTTTACCCACTGATGGGTTTCCTCAGTTTTCTGTACTACCAGTAAGTCTGAATTAGGTACAGTGGATATACTTGACAGCAAAACTTACAAGGCAAGGTGCTCAGTCCTGGCCAATACTCATGCCCAAAAAGCATATCAATACATTATCAAACTCACCTAAAGCAATGAAGCTACTCTTTGTCATGAGAAAGGGAAGCAGAAACTGGCCCACAGCAAGCAATTTGAAGATGGTATCTATTATATAGTCAACTTTAAGGCGTTTTTTTCTCCTCTATTAAAAGTCTTCTGAGCCTGGTTTCCTAAGGAAAAGATTATGAAATTGAACTGTGTTGGCTGAGTATCCCACGAATAACTCATGAGTCCATTTGTCACTGTTAGCCTGATTTGACAGATATGCACCCTTTCAAAGTGATTAACTTTCTAAAGGTTTTCAGAAGGTACGCATTTAGGTAGAAAATGTAGCCCTTAGCAATGCCTTCACTGGGAGATAAGACTGCAGCACGATCCCCAACCCCTATTAGACATCAGAATCTACACAGGAAAGAGACTGTATGAACGGCACCGCTACGGGAAAAGCTCTAATTGGTGCCCATATAAATCAGACATCAGGTAACACAATCATCTCTCTCACACTCGATAGCAGCCCTCAATAGTTCTACTTCTCACAGAAATGCCATTTTTTGAAGTCTGTAATTCCCATACCAAATGACTCTCCTCTCTTTAAAAGCAACGCTCCTTAAGAATACATCCTCAGAGAGCCCTCACAAAGTCAGAGACAGAGATAAGATGTCAATCAAGACTGAGCACTTTCTAGAGAAGGTAGCTAACAAAGGAGAATCAGCGACTCAGAGGCATTTACATTCTAGGGTAAACTTCCCATGTTTTAATTACACAGAAGCAAAGTCTGTTTAATCAAATTTTTGTTTGTCATAGATTATCCACCTGTTATACATATCAAAATATACAGCCTGTCTTATTTCTAATCAAAGTGTCTTCTTACAGCACCACCCAGCTGGTAGGCACGTGACTCTCTTCCCTGCAGAACAGCATGCAGCAGCTCCAGCTGATAAGCTCAGCTCCCTGGGATGAGTGGCAGCCTTTGCCCATCAGAAGAGAACATGCACAAATAATGATGATGAGATGGTGGGCCTGCTTTAGAAGTGGCTTACTGCTCTATTGGTAATTTTTTTTCCACCAACTTAAGACTGCAGCCAAGTATAACTACAAAATGATTGCTGTCCTCAGCCACTAACAATCTGTAGAGTTTCTGGCTGGTTTAGCCATCAATCTCATTCAGCTGACTGATGGAGGATGCAGATGAAGGACGAGGAATCCATTTCAAACTTCTTCTCTCACAGAATTCCCCAGCTTTGCGAATAAGCTCAGCTAACAGCTCTCCTCTTAAGCTAATAATGTTCAAGCTAATAATGTCAGATGGTTTCCCAATGAGGTACAAAGAAATGAAGAGACACCCACCGAATCTCCAGAAGGGACCTCTGGAGATCATCTAGTCCAAACCCCCTGCTAAAGCAGGGTCACCTAGAGCAGGCTGCACAGGACCCCTCTGCCTCCACACTCTGGCCAAATCTGGCCAGGATCACTCAAAGACCAATGCCCCATGGTGCACTCCCACATCAAGCTGTTCCTTTTTCCAGCTGCCCTGCACACTCAGTCTTCCAGATATGATAAACATTTCCATAGTTCTTACAAGACATACCCGTGCCACTGAAGTTGAAGTGCAAGGAAGGAAAATTATGACAGTAATGAGGGACTTCTTGTTTTTATTACTTCCCCTCCTTCTTTCCAGTTACATCCAAGTAATAAAGATTGACTTCTGGCAGTATCACTAGTGCACCAGGCCAGCAGTACTTATTAGTGCAGAGCTTCCCAAACTGTGGTTCACAAACCATCAACAGCAGCAAAGCCAGAGCAAGAGACCCACAGCTGGTCCCTGGAATCAGATTAAATAGGTTCTTGGGTTTTTTCCACACACATGTTGGTGCCTTCACTAGTGCTACCTGCCACTTCCTTGGCTCTGTGTTACCATACATTTCAGATTTGCCCTTCATGTCTCGGAAGCCAAGATACATCATTCCCAGGGCTGTATCAGTTGGGAAGTTTATATGGACCAAATGGCAAAGCAAAGCAAAGTGCCTTGCCTCATCTCTTTCGGCAGGAAGGTGGAAAGCAGAGCTCCAGCTACTTGTCCCAGCCATAGTGTGTCCAGTGGATGGTAACTTACAAGTTTTCAAGCTACAAGAGAATATTCCCCTGGGTCTTTGAGAGCCTATTTGCCGGAATGAGAGTCTTCAGATACCATTTTGAAGACTCTGACTTCTTTATAGTGCATACAACTTTAGTATGTCTCAACAATGGAAAGGAGACACATGCATAGAAATGATTAATGGTAAGTTTGATGAATAATAAACTCCTTTGTCTCCTTTCTTTTTGTTGCTGTCTCCTCTCTATAATTAGTCTTCTAACAACTGCATTTTGCAAATTCTGTGCTTTACTGAATTTCTCCACAGCATTACCTGAAAATACAGATATAGGTGTTCAGTTCTTTGATAGGTAAATTTCTACCAATCTAGCTACTTTTCTCTAGCACAGGATCTCTTAAGGAAAGCAAGAGCCACTGGAAACACAAGTACAGTTCTGTGCATTTCCTTTTTTGAGTCTTAGAAGTTAGGGGGTTAGAAGTCAAAGAAAGTGGGAATGCTGGCATAAGCCAAATGGGATTAAGGAGATGACATTTTTCTTTCTATAGCACTCTCACAGCCCTTAGGACACATCCTACTTTTTTTCTAACAAAAAAAGAGGAGGGAAGCAGAGCCTTGGATTACAAGCAGAGAAAGAAAATAGTTCATTTTACTGACTGTCATAAAGAAGCTCTGATGTTTGGAGGACAGAATGTGGAAAACAAATGTTCTTCCACAGGTATTTCACAATGAAATACAAATATTTCATCATGAAATAAAAATATTCTGCTTTTGCAATCATCTGAAGTGATCTTCAGTCTCGACGGCTCAGCAATTCAACAAAAGAAAATTGAAGTCCATAAAAATGAATGAAGTCAGGCAAGTATTATGTGTCAGGTGACAAAAGTTATTTCAGGAGCTTACAAACCAGTGCAGTGATACAATGATGGCTCCTCTGCATCTGGCAATATTCCAGGAAACAGCCTCTGAATGGCAATTCCCATTAGAGCGGCAGCGCTGCTGTCTAACAATGTTTTGTCTATGTTGCAGTACCTTAATACCCCAAAGTAGCTGCAAATGCACCAAGACCAATTTGCACAGGACTCTTCATAGAGAAAAGAGCTACTCAAGGACTATCAGATTTTTTCACACACTAACAGCTGCTGGTCTGCTGTACCAATGGACTGATTCAGCACTAATACTGACAAGACACCTCAGCCTCTGACTCTTCTGAAGGAGGTTTGTGTTCCCTTCAACCGTCAGAAAGAGAAGAAATTTTCTCTGTTTTCACAGTTCTACGACAACTTTTAAAAACTTTACAGCATGAGCACAGCACCTAATCCAATAAAGCTTGCTAGGAACTTTTAAAATCAAGGTCTCTGAGATTTTGTTTCCTGTAAATTCACTAGACTTGTAAGAAAAGGGTCTTTTACTCAGAAATGCAGCACCAATCCCACCGGAGTTGCACAGGGCTGAGGACTATTTTTCTGCCACACTGTGAGAAAGATAGCTGAAAGTACTGGGAAATAGGCTGTAGGGATGCACAAAATGGACTGGAGTTAATGAATAGGAACAGGGAGAAGAAAATGAAAATATGATTTCTGAAGGAAATCAAAGCATTTGCTCAAAACAGAAAACCAGGAATAACTCATAATAGGCATTTAATTCATTTAATGCAATGACCGCTCTCTATACATTGAAATAACTGCAGTTTTTATTTGGAGGTCAAAGTATGAAAAAAACAATTCCTCTTCCTACTTACTATTATCTGTCACTAACCAACTACCTAGCAAAGGGTGGAAGGGAAAGGTGGAGACAGCAAAACTTCCATGAGCATGTATGCAAAGAGAAATCCTGTGTTCTTGCAGAGATGCTTCTCCTTTAATTTCATAAAGTAAAACATGCCAGAAAACTGACAACTTGAAAAACAAAACAGAAGCACCATCAAACTGTAATCATTACAAGATATTTTATCACTAGAAATGGAAATTTTTTTCTGCTTTTACTAAAGATAAGTCAGCTTAAGTCAGTACTTTTTAAAATCACTTCTTTTTAGCTACTTTCTCCACTTGTGAGAAGGTGAAGAGCTGCATCTATTATCTCTACATGCTGTGCAAACCTCATTTGGACATGATCATCATCAATCACTCCTGCTGTGCAGGTAGCATGTGAAAGGGAAACAAAACAGAAATCGTGTTGCAGTATTTGACACCACCCACTCCCCAGCTCGTATGCTCTAGCTTACGAAGAGCCCAACTGGCATATGGTTATTCTCTCTTTTTTGGACCCCTGTTTTTTCTCTCCCTCCAAGCATTTGAGAATAGCTTTGATGGTTTCAGGGAAACAGCAAAAACCTTTCTTTCTCTCTCAAAAAGGATTAAGGCTTTCTTAATGAAAAGCATGCCAGAGATATATTATTATGTGCCATCTTGCCTTTTTAAGTACACACACATTACTTTGTAGTTTGCAAGTACACACACATGACTTGCAACAGCATCTCTTCTTATCATACGCATATGCTTCAGTGGCAGATTAATATTGTAAAAGGAATCAGAATGCAGTTGAGTATCCTTTGTGACAGTGCCATGCAGAGTCCTGAAAAGAGCTATTAACGCCAGCATCCTACTGCATTTCTCTAGCAAACACTTCAGCTAGCTATACTCAGTGCTATAACCTCGACCAGGGACAGTCAGTAGAGGCACAAGGCTTAAAAGAGCAAGAAAGATAGCATTTGTCTTTTTCAGAAAGGTCTGGAGTAAGCTGCAATAAAATTTAGGCAATATTTAAGAATGCAGAAGCAACCAGAGTCAGAGTTGAAAGACAGACTGCAGCCTTACCAACACTCTACCTAACATCTTGACTAGGGAGTAAGGAGAGCACCCTCCTTGTTTCATAGCTTTGGTTAGTACCCTACCCATCCAGTGGACTTGCACTAGTTCACCACATCCTGACTCCTTGGTAAGACTCAGGTCAGCAGAAGTTGCCTGCACTTTCTGTTTTCTGATGCACCAGCACTGCAGCATGCCTGGTTTTAAACAGCTGTACAGCAGCGCACACTAGAGAACAGCTCTTTCTATCTCACAGCCCTCCGTGTACCTCCGACAATTCACGAGAGCACGATCAGTAAAACAGACATGGTAATATCCAACTGCAAATACACACCCCCTCTTTAAGTGCCAGGAGAGAAGTGGTGCCACTTCACAATACCCCTTATTTCCCTCAGCATGTTAATAAACCATTCCAGGAAGAACAAGGCATTTAAAGGCACCTCCTGAGGACCTTGCAACAGACCCTCCCACATATGAATCTAGACGGGAGCCTTTGAACTAGAAATCACTTCCTGCCCTCCCCTAGCAATCACGCTACTCCCTTTTTTACAGGACAAACAGCATTGGTAACCTAAAGCCTCCACTGAGCTCTTCAGACTCCGTCCACAGCCTATGCTCCATTTCATGGCAGCGAAATGACAAACCAGCCTGCTGTTGACAGCCACTTCATTTACTAAAATGATGATGTGGAGATGGATGCTCCTGTGTCCCATCACAGTGTCCACGCATGCCTCATAGTGATTTGACAAGCTCTTGCCACAGAGTAGCAGCCCCAGAAAAAGTCTGGAGGGCTCTGGTCTCCCTCCACCCTTCAGAGCCATGTCTTCAGGAGGGAATGGCAACGCTAGGACCCATCACTGACTGCGACAGAGAATGACCGCCTCGAGATTCCCAATACAGGCTTTAACATTGTGATGTACCAAGTGTGCCACCTGCGATACAACAATGGATGTAAGCATGTGCTCGACCGCAAAATCATGAATGGCCTCAGTGACTTCTCTAAGACTATGCATGACTTTTGAGGCAAGCACACGCAAGAGTGAAAGATTAGGGCAACAAAAGGAGTATACGACTCTCACCGGAACAAAGTGATGAAGGCATTCACGTAACTGACCTCTATAAAACACACTCTTTTGCCCTATGTCACGGTTTTGAAACACAGCTGAAGGCCAGGAAGTGAGGGGGTGAAGGAAACCCTCAGCAGGTTGTCCACCAAACAGGTAGCCTAGGCACCACTTCGTTCAATTTCCAAGTTTAAACTTCTAAGTTCAAGCGCAGCAACAAGTTCACCTTCCGTCTTGATAAGCAGACACAAATGCAACTGCCTCGCAGTTTCAGACATGTACTCACCCAGAAGAGAAGGTTGAAGACAAACATTAGGTACTTGATACACTGCAAGCAGTTGTGAGCCATGCTGCACCTCTTCAGTTCTAGGAGAAAAATAAACGAGAGATCCAGGTAAAAGACAACGTACTTGTTTCCCTTGGGGGACGTGTACTTAGCCTTGGTGGCCTTAGGGCCTGGGTTGGTGTGGAATCCAAAAAAAGAGTTGCTGGCAGCCCCGAACTGGCCACCATACATGCTGCTGTAGCGACGAAAGGTGCCATTTGGGAAACTGTAATCCTTGCTGTCCAGGGAAGGGCTCCTGTGATAGGTCGACTCATCGGTGCTAGACCTGCGCATGGTGGCTTCGGTTCGTCCTGTCACAACTGCTGCTCTGACAGTCGTCGGATGCCAAGGGTACGGGTGAAAGGTTTGCGATTTTCTTTCCTCCTCCTCGCTATGAATCCCCTATTGCTTTGCACCAGCTGTTCTTTTGTCTGCCATCCTGTCAAGGCGTTACACGTGCTGTACGGCAGCAAAGTTGGTGAAGTGAAGTCTGCTTAGCCAGGAGTTAGGGAGCAGCGTGCTTCCACATGAGAAAGACTTCTGCACAAGTACACATTGCCTCCGGTGTCACGATCGTCCCTCCCGGCCCACCCCACTACCAGAGAAGACAAAAAGAGAGGTATACTGTACCCAAAGCAATGAATTTTAAAAAAAGGAAGCGTGACCTCGCTTGGCTCGCAAGTGCCATATAAAACCCCAGCTCCGCATGCCACAGACAGGCAAGAGAGTGCCGCCGCACGAGCCTCGCGGGCAAGGGCAGGAACTATCCAGACGGCGAGAGGCCCCGGCGGCCCCGTTCTCTCCTCTCCTCCCCTCCCCTCCCCTCCCC
>Ga0065711_1007253_pt1 | contig 15283 bp, 9 predicted proteins | sample Hoacrofraction12_FD_59098 | JGI IMG/M metagenome (GOLD analysis project Ga0065711, IMG submission 59098) | Hoatzin crop microbial communities from Cojedes, Venezuela - Epithelial fraction 12 v2 (version 2) | ecosystem: Host-associated > Birds > Digestive system > Esophagus > Crop | place... | reverse complement strand
AAAAAAAAAAAAAAAAAAGGCACTCAAAAAATAAAGCCTTTGATGGTAATACTTTCCTGAATGTAAAGTCCATTCCTCCTGTCCTCCATGCCCTTGGCAATTCACACAGACCATTTGTATTCAGAAAGCCAGGTTTATGAAACTCCTGGAGTAACCCACCTTGAGCTGCTGGAAGTAACTGTAAAGTGTGAGGGATTGACCTCCTGCTCTTTCATCATCTTTGAGGCTCTCCCATGACATGCTGCCCCATCACTCTCCTCACACCACAGGCCCTGCCAGGTGACCTTGTTGCCAAGGTAACCTTTTCCCTAACAACAAGATTTTCCTCGGTAGGAGCTAGGTTATTGTCTCAAATGTCTGTATTACAATAGAAGACCATCTGCATTTAATGACCTTCTCTTATTAGGGGTTTGTTCTCATTTCATCTCAACACAGAAGTGAACAGATACTGAAGAAGGTAAAAGGTCACGCATCCAAAATAAAGTCAGCAGTTTAGCAGAGTTGGATACAGTTCATTGGGAAGACTGTATTAATTCTTCATGCATCAGAGACCTTCACATTGTCAGAAGACTGCTTTGCTAACTGGACGGGAGCAATAAACTTTTCCCCAACATACACTGCGCTGTAAACTGATTAAGTGGCATAGAACTAATTACAGCATATTATGCTTCCTGGGTCCTTCAGAGAAGGGACATCTAAAGGAGTAACATTCATGAAAATGGTTTCAGGCTACCAGGTTTAAAAAAACTGGAGCAATAGAAAATAAAGGTCTACAAATGTCTTCTATGCCCATTAGCTTTTAAGGTGTCTATAACATCATCTTCCTTTCTTTCCTACTATGCCACCTCCACACACATCCAGCTACGTTACAGGAATTCCTCTCATATGAACATAGTCATCCCAAAAGGTCCGAGCACTAAGTTGTTCCTGTTTTAGTCCACCTCTGCAGCCAATGAACAGAGACAGCAACTGTCTCCTGAAGGCATCTATTTCTGTCTCACAAGAAGGCTGGAAGACAGACTTTAACACTAGAGTTCAAGGTTTCAGACACTAAACTTCAGTGGGATCACATTTTAATCATTAGAAAACAAATGCATAGAACTCCAGGACAGATTTCACCTGGAGGAGAAGACCATGCAGACATAAGACAAAAGGTAACTGCCAAAATGAAGGAATTACGTTGTTTTCAGACCACCATGCACAGAGCCGGAAATATTCCAATGTTGCAAGAGGCTTAGATTGGATAGGAGTGCAAAAACATTGTGATCTTAGTAACAGATAAATAATCAGACAGGTTGTCTGGTGGGATTACAACATCCACAGAATTTGAGGTTTTTAGAAATCCATTAGATATAACTCATCCTAGCTTGCTGCAGAAGGATACCTCCAGTGAGGTTTCATCTTCCATCAATTTTATGAAAATCTACTCTTTACTTTTTTTTCCCCTCTGAAAACATTGACCCATAGGAAATAAACACTTGGTGTACACTTTCAAATGAGCAATGTGCCTACCTGAAGTATGGTATTTGAACAGGAAAGTGACCTGCTGATGATTTGCTGTTCTGAGTATCCATGCTTTGTAAACAAAATGTGTAATTCCACTCTGCTTTCTACTAAGTGAAACTTCATGCATATTGTTAAGAGTAATCCCAAAAAAGTCCCTGCTACAATACCATACTTGCCATACAAAAACATGCATGTCCAAGACAATGAAGTAGCAACAAACCCTACAGCAGTAAGTAACTCAAAATGTCTTTATTAAATTTAATAACTTCTGGGTATCAACAACTGAAAACCTAACAGAAAAACAGTGTCATTTTAACTGACTGTTGAAACACTTTTTTGTATTGATATTTAAAAATATATATATAGTTTGTAGTTTATTAGTATTTGGTTAGTTGTCAGCTGCTGAAATGAAGACATACACAGAGTCCTAAACCATGCTACTTTGACCTTTTCAGAATTTTCAAATTCTAGTTGTTGACCATTCCTTCTATTTTCTCTGTCTGTAACCTTAATATTCTGTGAGCAACAGAGGAATTCAATGGTTTACGCCAAACAAATACACTGTAAAGGTTAAAGTAGCGTAAGATATTGCCGCTGTTCTTTTGCTGTCATTTGCAAACTATACTGGAAGCCATGACTGGAAGGTGCTGATCAGATGAGAACGACAAGTGGAAATATGGAATGACAAAAACTTTAACTCATTTTCCTAATAATGAGCTTTACAAACACAAATTTAATTCTGCTCTCAGCAATCTGTTAATACATGTGATAGCTTACGAATAGCCCAGCTGATGCTAATGCAGTGCTTGAATACTTAGGTTCTACGTCTTTCTTTAATAATGCTATATGTGTAACTAAACACCAATTCATGCAAGTTTACTACATCACATTATCACAGTTTCACAAAGTGAATGTTGCTGTGCAGTATTACAAACAGGCACACATTTTGGTGTCATACTGAATTAGCTAAGTATTAGCTCCTTAGACTTCTTACACAGATGTTCTTAACTTTTCTTTGTTCACACCAGTGGGAAAAGGGGTATTATTTCCCACTGAAACCTTAAAACATGGGTTGAAATATTAAAAGTTCGCAGCATAGCTAAACAATGCATTTGTTACATATATTCCTACTGAGTAAGAAACAAAACTGCACTGTTACAAATGTAAAAAAACCCTCACAATTCCTAATATCATTAAAAATACTTTGACACAAATCAACCGCTGTAAATTACTCACAAAAAGTACTGCTGACTATATTTTAATTTGTTATAACAAAACAAATGGGATATCTTTTATTTTCCAACCTAATGGAAAGGAACTATAAACAAAAAGTTACTTTTTCAATTCAAAAATACAGGACAACAGGGTAGAGTGACCTTTGAAGTACAGACTAGCTATTCCGCATACCTTTGTAAATGCTGTAAGAGTTAGTCATCACAAATACTAACCCTGCACTGAGTGCAAGTGAAGAACAACTTTTCTTGGTATGCTGTCACATACCTCTTGCGCATCGTTACATTCAGAACCATGCACCAGGCAATGCACTCTTTCAGCGGAGCCAAAAACATACTGGTAGTTCAATAGTGTTTTATCAGTCCAATAGTCCGAACTACGGTCTCGCTACAGAAATCTTACTAACCTCACTGCCAATATGAATATTAAAAAGCCACATTACTAGTAGAGATATTTTAAAAATCACCTCATCCTCTGATGCTACAGTCCTCCTTTCCACATCCCCTGGGGTTACAGGTTTGTCAGTTTCAGCTGTCCTTAGGCAGAGCTGGAGGGGAACATCTCTTCCTGCTCAGCCTGGGCCACATGGGAGTTTGTTTTTACACATCTTCTTATCACACTCTGCTTCCTGGGACCCAGCTCTGTGAGGACAATACAAGCCAACACTAATGGCAAAAGTCCTGTTGTTCACCCCTTTTTAGTCCTATCACCTAGTGATAATGTCAAAAGTCCTATTTAGTGGGTGAAGTTGCAACTTCCCTTCCCCCACCACGATTGCTTACTTCGTAGATAAATGTCTACTGACTAAGCCAGAGGAAGGCTGCTTTTCATTTATGCAGGTACACAAACTGTAACTTTAACATAAATATTTCATTAGGCATAATGTGAAGCCATAATAATGCATTGTTTACCTCCAAAATTTAAATTAAAACCAACAGAAATCCTTCTAAGAGAATAAATATCCAAGCAGTACAAATTTCACTCAGGGTTGTAAAGTCTTCCCTTGATTGAATACACACTTAGGAAAGTGTGAATACATTGAACCAAAAATAGCAACTACTGGGGACTTTCCGGTTTGCTTTGTATTATTAGTAGAATTAAAGTTACTTGCAGCTAACTTGAAATCTAGTACAAGCTGATGAGCCTTGAAACTACTACTGTTTCTTCCCCTGTAGATCTTTCCACCTAAGAAATACACCTAAATCAAGAATGGTTTGGCTGTAGTTCTTGCCAAACAGAGTGTAACTGCGATAAGATTTAGCACAGGGATTTCCTCATGGGTTCAAGTTCATTACAGAGTTTGCTCCTAAATCTCTTCTGCAATTTCTTTACAAATTTCGTCTCTTTCACCATTTCTAGGCTGATTTAGATTATTTTGAGCTGTTTCAAGTTAAACCATCAGACAGCCCACCCTAGAATTCAAGCTGACTGGAAACACAACATGCATGGTCTAGACAAGGTGCTGCTGCAGCACATGTACTGTATTAGAGTGAATGTTAACTACTTCTGCCAGTTTAACTCCTGATAGCAGTTTAATCACAATAGCTTGAACCACAGACTAAATGTCCAAATATTTTGTCAGGGTCTTGCATTCTGTGAAGAACCTCCAGTACTGCAACTAACATATCGATTTAAGTAAATCAAATCTGACTTGGATATACATATAAAGGAGCTGCAATCAAATCACTCTTGCCAGCCGAAGGCAGAAATACTCTGCATGAATTTTTTCAGCTTTTTCAACTTAGTTGCATGTGTTAAGNGCATTTATTATGGCTCAAGCCTAATAAGACTTGCATAACTGCCCCTGAGGGACTTGGAATCACTGCTGTCATCTGCAGGTTCAGACACTAGCAAACATATCCAAGAAAGCAATGTATTTGCAAAACATACAACATTTGTTTGAAAGCTAAAATACTGAGCTAAAAGCTGAGCATTAATAATCCTTACAGAAATTTACCATCAACATTCAATTTGAATGTCAAATAAATTTGATTAGAATATTTAGCAAAACAGTTACCTATTTCCTGAAATAAAGTAAGAGTGGAAACCTCTGCTATCACTTGTTGTGTAACAGCCTTAATAACACAGAATCACATAATGAGGTTGGAAGGGGCCTTGGGAGGTCATCTGATCCAACTACCCTGCCCAAGCAGAGTCACTTGGAGAAGGTTGTCCATGACTATGTCCAGACAGCTTTTGAGTATCTCCAAGGATGGAGACTCTGCAAACTCTCTCGGGCAGCCTGCTCAAACGCTCAGTCACCCTCACAGTGAAAAAAGTGTTTCCTAGATGAACCTACCGTGTTTCAGTTTGTGCCTATTGCCTCTGGTCCTGTCACTGGGCACCACTGAAAAGAGCCTGGCTCCATATTTCTTACACCCTCCCTTCAGGTATTTATATACATCAGAGACCCCCCCGAGATTTCTCTTCACTAGGCTCAAAAGTCCCAGCTCCCATCAGTCCTTCCTTATATGTGAGGTGCTCCAGTCCCTTAATTACCTTTCTGACCCTTCGCTGGACTCTCCAGTATGTCCATACCTCTCTCATACTGAGAAACCCAGAGCTGGACACAGTGCTCTGGGTGCAGCCTCATCAGTGCTGAGTAGATAGGGAGGGTCACCTCTCCGTCTGCTGACAATGCTTTGCCAGGATACCATTCACCTTCTTCACAGGAAGTGCAAATTTCTGGCTCATGTTCCACTTGGTGTCTACTAGAACCTCCAAGTCCTTTCCTACCAATCTGCTTTCCAGCTGCATAGCCCCCAGCATGGATTGGTGCATAGGAATGTTCCTTCCCAAATGCAGGACTCTGCACTCCTTCTTGAATATTGTGAGGTTCCTATCATTCCATTTGTCCAGACTGCATACGTGACAGGTACTATATCTCATTCACATCTTTTTCTTAGAAGCTGATAACAAACATTGGTTTTGTTCTCAACATTAGTTAGAGAAAGCTATAGAAATAATGGAGGACTGACATGCATTATCCAAACTAAGAACAGAAATAATATATGAGCAGTAACATAAGAAACACCAAGTCTACTGCTTACTTGGGAGTAGGAACATAGCCACCCCAAAGGTTTTGAAATCAAAGGAATAAAGAGAATATACTGAAGTGCACACAGTTAATCAGAACACAATTATTTGTTATCTAAAAACAAATGCACAGAAAAAAAGCCCAACATAGAAATCTTGGCTTCACAAACTGGTTTGTATAATTTACTAAAGCACGAAGGACAGTTTTCTACTGCAGAAAGCCCTGCATGGGACCATGCTTTGTCCTTCCATGACCAGATGACTCAGCTAGTGGAGAGGGAAAGGCTGTGGATGTTTTGTACCTGGACTTTAGTAAAGACCTTTGACACTGTTCCCCATAGCATCCTCGTGGAGAAACTAGCTGCTCATGGTCTGGATGGGTGTATGCTTTGCTGGGTGAAAAAATGGCTCAATGGCTGAACCCAGAGAGCGGTGGTGAATGGAGTTAAATCCAGTTGGCAGCCTATCACGAGTGGTGTCCCCCAGGGCTCAGTTTTGGGTCCAGTCTTGTTTAACATCTTCATAATTACCAATAATCTGGATGAGGAGACTGAGAGCTCCCTCAGTAAGTTTTCAGATGACACCAAGTTGGGTGGGAGCATTGATCGGCTTGAAGGAAGGAAGGGTCTGCAGAGGGATCTGGACAGGCTTGATCAATGGGCTGAGGTCAACTGTATGAGGTTCAACAAGGCCAAATGCCAGGTCCTGCACTTGGGTCACAATAACCCCATGCAACACTACAGGCTTGGGGAGGAGTGACGGGAAAGCTGCCCAACAGAGAAGGATCTTGGAGTGTTGTTCGACAGCCGGCTGAACATGAGCCAGCAGTGTGCCCAGGTGCCCAACAAAGCAAACAGCTTCCTTGTGTCAGGAGTAGTGTGGCCCGCAGGAGTAGGGAGGGGATCATTCCCTTGTATTTGGCACTAGTGAGGCTGCACCTTGAGTCCTGTGTTCACTTTTGGGCCCCTCACTACAAGAAGGACATTGAGGTGCTGGAGAGTGTCCAGGGAAGGACAACGAGGCTGCTGAAGAGTCTAGAGAACAAGTCTCATGAGGAGCGACTGAGGGAGCTGGGGCTGTTTAGTCTGGAGAAGAGGAGGCTGAGGGAGGACCTTACTGCTCTCTACAACCACCTGAAAGGAGGTTGTAGTAAGTTGGGTGTTGATGTCCCAACTAACTAGCAATAGGACAAGAGGCAATGGCCTCAACTTGCATCAGGGGTGGTTCAGATTGGACACCAGGAAAAATTTCTTTACTGAAAGAGTGGTCAGGCATTGGAACAGGTTTCCCAGGGAGGTGGTGGAGTCACCATCCCTGGAGGTGTTCAAAAAACATGTAGATGTGGCACTTCAGGATATGGTTTAGTGGGCATGGTGCTGTTGAGTTGACGGTTGGACTTCATGATCTTAGAAGTCTTTTCCAAACTTAATGATTCTATATTTACATGAAGGTACAAAGAAAGATCAATAACAAAGCAGTAGTCGGGATTGTACTGTGATTTGAGAAGCCAGCAGTGAAGCAGCAGAAGGGTTTGTTAAAAAATGACTATTCATAGAAATGAATTTTGGACATTCTTTCAGTCTATTGGTAATTCTTGCTAACAAACATCACTCCCTGACTTGCACTTTCCTCACCAGACAGTAAGTGTTGGCTACCATCAAAGCAAATTCTCATCTGCTTTTTGAATGAAGAGTTATGGATATGTTTCGCTGCACTCTGACAATAGATGTTATGTTCAATAACAACTTACTCCCAAGTTATATTTCTAAATTGGTGTTGAACATATCACAAGGAATAGCTGAGCAGAGCGTTATCTGAGTAGTGCTGATGCTCCCATTTTACTTCTATCCACAGGTTGATATATAGAAACACGTACATGAGCTGCACAGGTATGAAGATGGAACAAATCTCAGTTGTCAGACTGGCACATGCACAGATAAATCAGCTTCACAGATATTTTGCAGGTCAGAACTTCCTGGAAGCATACTCCCTTGCAGTGTGCTTTGCACAAAAATGGTAGACCAACATTTCTTGAAGGCAATGGATATACTGCATAAGCAGATCACTAGATCAACACACTCAGTAATGAATAGTTTCCAAAAAGCACTGTTTTCACTGCTGTGTGGTCTGTGTAGAGCTGTTCTGCACATGCACATGCGTAATCACAGCTGGGATCCCATGATCTACTAGCACATCTGGACTTCCTGCTCAAAGCTAGAGTAACGGTTCTGTTCTGCAAAGGAATCAGACCTTTGTTTAAAGGATCCATCCATACAATGCACACTCACATTTCAAGGCTGCAGTTTATTTTGTAATTTCCTGTCACAGCAGCTCACTCAAAATTCTTATGCCAATACTTAAAATTACAGACACCTTTAAATGTTGCAATAGATAGAAAAAGAATGGTTTGTGGGTCTTTCTTTAAATACTCTTATTATTATACACTAGCAGTATCTCTGTTTCACAACAGGATGTATCAAGTTCTTAAAAACAGACTTGGATTAAAAAGCTAAAATGGCAGTTCTTTGTTATTATCCTTAGTATTTGTCACCCTGTCTTTTATCCTTTTGTATTCTGATAATCCAAATCTTCAAATCCTTCAAGAACTCTTTTGGGGTTAAGAAAGATTTAGTCCAACAGAAATGCTAACATTCCTACCTTAAACTTATGCTTTCATAACTATACATGAAATAAAAATATTTTAAAATACATATGTATAACTATAAAGTTTTAATGAATGATGAAGAGTTCAGAATTGCATAAACATGTTTCACAATAAAGCCTGAAGAGACAATGTAAAACTGTTACTCTTCTAATAACTATTATCTTTCCATAAAAGTTATTTGAAAAAAAGTTAAACTATATCAAGTTTCTTTCACAAATGAAAAAAGAAAAAGGAGAAACATGCAAGAATCACCTCTTTATCAGAAACTAGACAATAATTCAGTGATTTATCAGGTTGTCCTGGTTTTGGTTAAAACAGAACAGATTCTCTTTTAGTGAATCTGCATTACAGCTAAGATATTCTAACTAACTGCATTTCTCTGAAGCTGGCTGCATATTTTACAGACAGCGTCCTCTCCAAAGCACCTAATGTCGATATTTACACTGAGCTAACGGTAGGAAAGGAATGCAGAAAAAGGCCCCTCTTTATAATTGTTACTATAGCAGCCAAGGTCACTGACAGGCCTCTTCGGTCCTGCAAGTGAGGAGTCATAAAGGGTCGCACTTGCAGGGAGGGACAGACAGAACAGGTGACCCAATATTGACCAATGCGGTATTCCATATGCCATACACCTCATACTCAGTTTGAAGCTGGGGGATCACGAGGGGTTCGCACCCTTCATCCATGGCCGGCTTCTGAAGAGGACCCTGCTTATTGTCCTGCCTGTGATCCTGATCCAGATTCCGATCCATGTGTTCCTGAGTCCAGCTCCTGCCTACTGCTGAGGCCAGTCTGGGACTTCCTGGTGCTGCCTGGCAGCTGCTTGTGGGACACCAGCCACTGCAACACTCAACTCTAGGAAACTCACTATTGGTTTTGTATATTTTGTTTTATTTCTCTTATCATTAGTATTACTAGTAAAGCTGTTTTCATTTCCAATTTGTAAGTCTCTCTCCCTTTTCCTCCTTTTTCCCTTCCCCTGTTGGGAGGACAGGGGTTAACAGAAAGCATCTGCCATGGGTTCAATAATGCTGTTAAACTACTGGTTGTGGTGCCAAAAGATTAGATATGTGCAAAGAGTGGACATTGTGAGCAGCCTGGCATTAATTAAACAAGACAGTTCTGTTGAGTTTTAGCAGAATTTGTTTTAAGTCAGTTTGTTTCTTCATCATTCTGCAATTAAAGAGGTGTTTCTAAAATTAATCAAAAACCTATTGTGGGTAAAATGGAACAAGATTCAAAGGGAGCAAAAAAATGTATTGTTAGTCCGTATTATTTAATAGGAAAAGCCTCATTGCTTATACAGGCAAAACTGTTATGCAAAGACCTTGTAGTATGGTCACCATCCCAGTGTGTCCCTGGGTCTGCAGCTGACCGTTTCCTATTGCCTAAGCCATGGCCAGCAGGGAACATCTCTTCCTGCTCAGGCTTGGCCACACAGGAGTTTTCTTCACACATTTTCTTATCACACTCTGCTTCCTTCCCTCTGGATCCCAGCCACAGCCAGGCAGGTGCCCACATCTCCTCCAGCCTCAGCCAACTCAGGGCTGTGGGTTGTCCCACACCAGCCACCTGGGGTTGTGACACACCAATGCCAAGAAGACCACAGGCACAAGGCCGCCGAACACAGAACAAACAAGCCCCAACCAGCTCAGGCCAACACAAGCCACAACAGCTCCCAGAGCCTTGTGCTACAGGATCACTATGTATGGCCTTCTACTGGTAACAGCGAAAATACCCAAAAAACTCCAGATATTTTAGTAGACCATAACACACTGCAGTGGCAACATGTCCTCAGTCTCATGTACAAAGCTAGGAATCAGTTTCGCTGAACTTTTAATCTTTGTTTGCTTCTTAGACGCCATCAGCAGCAACACCAAGCAGCCTTCAGTTGCAAAGATGAAAAATATTAGACAAACAATTATTAATGCACAGTCTGTGCTGCACACAAAGAAAGTGCTCTGGTATCAAAAGTCTAATTTATCAATGCTTTCAATTGAGAAAGCCCAAAAATTAGACAGATTTGCAGGAAATCCAGGCCAGAAAATACAGTTAATTTCAGGTCCTGCATAGACACTGCAGAGTAAAGAGAGCGCCTAGGAACTCTTGTGTTCAATTATACTGGAACAAGTCTCCAAGACACATACCAACAGCTTAACTAGCTTCTCCAAAGGCATGTTGGGCACATTCAGACCACTAGTGACATACGGGCATGTAAATACCTTCTGTGAATCTGAAAGACCCTGCATAGTATTGAAAACTACACCATCCTAGTTTCTATGCTCATGGAACAGTTGTAACTGCTGTGGAGAATTTGTGTGAATCCACTTGTGTAGCCATGCAGCAGCAGACCCCAAAACCCAGCCCTTAGTTTTGGTTTTGTAAGAAGTCAATCTGCAAGATAAACGTTTCAAAAGAGAACTTCAAAGAGCCTGTGGAAATACTCCAAGGCTTCAAAATGAAATTTAGTACAAGAGATCAGGTTTGGGTTTTTTAGTAAAAAAAATAAGAATTCAATGGCAAAATGACAACAGAGCTATCAGCACATATGCAATAATTCTGCTGCTGACTAAAATGTAAACAAGTCAAGAAAAATAGAGAATAATGGCAATGAATATGTCTGATTCATATATGGATAAAACAAAGTATTACTTATCACAGCTGGAAGTAAACTTTGATATAAGATTACAAGAAGTGCAAGGAGAGGTTGAAGCTTTCAAAGTTACCCTGTGGTTAGTAGCAATGAGGGTGAAATGAGAGCTATGTGCCTGTGTTTCTACCCCACTGCAGAACAGGCACTACTGATTCATTATCTCCTTGAAAAGTCATACTTAACTAAACCTATACAAACTCATGTTCTTAATGATAAAGGAATTGCACATTTAAATTCTTCACCTTAATTTTTCAGCTAATTATAAAACAACACAGTCCTTTGAGTCAAAACAAGAAAATCTAACTTCTCTAGAAGATAAAGCAAAACAAAAATTATGCTACTACATAGCAAAACTCAAAGGGGGAACAATGATACAGCATCACCCTATAACTGGTAGGACACCTCCACTATTTTAAACTCCCCTGCAAAGCAACTGCATCATCAGGGAAATGCCTCTATTTCTTCTAACCATCACCTAGGCACAACAATTACCATTTTACTACAAGACACCTTCTGGCACAGCATTTGGGAAGCAAACACTTCCTTAATGCACAAATGCCTTCACAGAGCCTGCCTCTAGCTTTTCTTGCAGGAGTATTAGGTAAGCAAGAGCTGTGCACCTCTTCACAATCCTTCTCTTAGTCTGTTTCTGGAACACAATAACTTAGTGTCACACGTTAAACACGATTATTCCAAAAGCACAGTCACAACCCAGAATAAGCTGTGGCCTACAGCCACTGCACCAGCCTCTTGGAAGTGAAATTCACGTAGAGCATTACTAACTGGTGAAATACCAAGTTTGATACAAGTGGCATCTCTTTTCCTATTTCTTAAGATTCACTGTGTATCTTTAAATCCTCTAGATAGCAGATGACAAATCAATGATTATGTGTCACAGATAATATATCAGAAAATGGTAAAAAATGCATCTCGCCTAGCATGGTGAATATATGAGCCCAGAGCCTTGATCCAGATTAACTTCATGTCTCACTTTTAGCATAATGTTTTTAACTAGTAGCTTTCCAGAAGTGAATATATCTTCAGTTTGTATCACTCATGAGAGTTCAAGGTGTACAAGTGCTGAACATAAACTGATTTCTGCAACGTGAACTCTTTTATAGGCATAACAGTAAAACAAGTACGTCTGCATGAGTAGGAAGTTGCAATATGTGAGTCAACATTCACATGCATGCCCAGCCAGTCAAAGCAGATGCCAGGTAACTTATGTTAGGACTGGATGTTTATGAAAAGTTCACGTTGTCCGTGGGATTGCCAGAGACTTCACTCAAATTCCACAACACTGAAGCTCATAGCTCCTGGTATAATGATATCATTATAATATGACTTGGAGTAGAGCCAAGGCAAGGTACAATGTCCTATAGCAGCTAATCAGCCATCCCAGACTCCCCCCTACAAGAGGGATCTTTTTACTTTAATACCAACAGAGAAAAATATTCTAAGTCCAAAACATCACAGTGTCTGCAGATTAGCTACAGATGATCATAGGCATAACTATTGGCCTGATTTCCCAAAACTACCCGATTAGACTTCCTGTGATCCTGGAAATGAAAGTCACTTGCCCTATCAGCCTTATTTCCTGCAGGCTGCCTCTTTCAGGCCCTTTTATTAATAACGGCATGTAGCTGCTAACAACACAATGGCTCCCAGAAAACTCAGTCCTGCTTCCTTTGTCACTATGAGTTAAGAAATCACATTCTCAGGTCCCACGAACTCAGTTGGTTTCCATTACAATTCTAAGTCCACAGCTCTGTCACAGTAAAGGCAATATTTTATTCCAAAAGCACTAATGAGACATTTTTACGGGGGGTTGCCTATCAGATTTCAGAGTTTGCCACAGAAATGTGTTTATTGTCTCCTGCATTATTGGAGTTACAGAATAAGCCTCTGTGGAGGATTTAAATTTAGAGATATTTCAACAAGCAAAACACAACTGTACAAAACCTCTTATTGACATGTATTTGAAGGAAGAGATACAGAACAGAACCCAGCCACAGGGTAGACACCTAAAATACTTCTCAGGAATTGAGACATAACCGACAAGCATTGAAGAAGAACAGGATTAGCCTTGAACTCAGCTGTGAAGAGGCCAGACAGCAAAACACTTGTTGAGACTGAAGGACTGAGAGGTACCAAAGAAGGAAAAGCCCTGATTCTGATGGGAAACTAGTAGAAGCTACAACAGAACACTTACACAGAAGGTGTATGAAGCATTTCAACAGGATCATCATAGACTGCTAGTATATTACATACACACAATAGATTCCAACTGCTTTTTCCTTTCTTAGCTTCCATGAGTCTACAACATATGTTTTGCCCTCTGTCAAACGTCCTGTGATACCTTTTAACTTACATCCACCATCTGATCCTTCCTACTTCCATCTCCTTTCTACCAGCAGAACAATACAGATTGATCATGCCTCTTGGAACCCATTAATGCCACTTTCTCATTTCCCAGAGAGTATTTCTATGGAACGACATCAAGGTATTCCTTCCCTTCAAGTGCTGTGTGCATTTGCCTATGGTCTGCTCAGAGCCACTTTCTACACTGCAAATCAAACACCAAATTCAAAAACTGCATGCAGTATTTTAGCACAATAGAGCAGAGAACTTGATTCAAACTGAACCTTGACAGATTTTCAGCCTACATAAGGTTTCTTACAGAAAGACTGAAAATAGTAGAGCCAGTTTTCTTAAGTACAGTTACACTGGATGGTTTGTAGCTGCAAACCCTCTATTTAAATTCACCTGGATAGGAACATTCAGCTAATAAAACAATCAGATTAGGTAGGAATTAAGTGCTTTATAGCAACACTGAAGATCAAACTGACAAAGGTGACAATACCCTGTTGCACCCAGATACAGCAGGATGTAAAATATACTGAATGAAAAGAGAAATATGTATTACACAAAGAACTATGCTAGGACAGCAGGAAAATTGCAAGCTACCTTAAAACTTGGCAAGTACCAGAATTAGGGCTGCCTGTGTACCTAGAAAACAGGAAACATACTTGAGACAACTTTAAAAAAAGGTGATCATTAAACTGTTTGGCTAGTATCCTGGGCAAGGATGCAAAGTCACATGAATTGCAAAGACAGGCTTAGAAGTTAAAGGCACTCTTAATTTACATTCAGAACTGGTCAGATATCTGGAAGTTAATGAGTATTATGCTTATAATTAGAGTTATACAGACTGATAGATCTGACAACTGCAGGCTTTTAAGTTGGACACCAACAGTATTTAAGTTTTTTGAGAAATGTTGAAAGAAACAATAAGATAAAAGCAAGTCAGTATTACCTTTAATATACATATCTAAAACTAGTTTGTGCTCCAGTGTTGTTACCTTAAGATTCTCCTATCTATGCTATACCACAGCATATTGAGACAGTCCTTGGTCTCTTTGAGGGGACCAGAAAGCCCTTTAAAGATTTCAAAGTTAACATTGTTTATAAAGCAGAGTCTCATCACCTTGAAATCAATGGAAACATGCCAAGTGGCCTTATAACACCAGTTATTTGAACATTTAATTAGGTTTGTTCTATATTACAGAATGTGTATATGGAATTTAATATCAATGTTATCTTCCATGGAAGCATAGCCTGTGAAGTTAAACTTTCAAATACAACCAAGAAGCACAATGGGCCAAGTAAAATGTGGAAGAAAAAACCTCTCACTGAATTTATGTGTCATTCTTATAAGTAAAGTTAATTATGTATAGAAGTATGAATGTAGCTCTGAGCAACCTGGTCTAGTGGAAGATGTCCCTGATCGTGGCAGGGGGGGTGGAACTAGATGATCTTTAAGGTCCCTTCCAACCCTTACCATTCTATGATTCTATGTATGTTTGTTCTATATGTTTATGGTTAAATCTGCAAGTTTATATTCTACACTTGAGCTTTTTTTTTTTTTCTTTTAAGGCACAGTTACCTTTCAGGATGAAGAAATCTGATTTGGAGTATAAAATCATGTAATAAAATCTTTATAGTTATGTAGATACATGTGTACTTTAAAACACTATAACAATGTAAATTTATTGGGTTTCTGGCAAATGTTTGCTAGTGGGGGGGCTACAGGAGAGGCTTCTATGAGAAGACACTAGAAGCTTCCCCCATGTCCAGTAAAGCCAGTGCCAGCTGACTCCAAGAGGAACCCGCTGCTGGCCAAGGGAGAC
>Ga0065711_1042585_pt1 | contig 15285 bp, 10 predicted proteins | sample Hoacrofraction12_FD_59098 | JGI IMG/M metagenome (GOLD analysis project Ga0065711, IMG submission 59098) | Hoatzin crop microbial communities from Cojedes, Venezuela - Epithelial fraction 12 v2 (version 2) | ecosystem: Host-associated > Birds > Digestive system > Esophagus > Crop | place... | reverse complement strand
TGACACCCACCCTTCAGATATTTGTAGGCATTTATTAGGTCCCCTCGCAGCCTTCTCTTCTTCAGGCTGAACAAGCCCAGCTCCCTTAGCCTTTCCTTGTAGGAGAGATGCTCCAGTCCTCTCATCATCCTCGTAGCCCTCCGCTGGACTCTCCAGTAGCTCTTCAACTTTCTTGAACTGGGGAGCCCAGAACTGGACACAGTACTGCAGATGGGGCCTCCCTAGGGCAGAGGAGAGGGGGAGGAGAACTTCCCTCGACCTGCTGGCCACTCTCCTACTAATGCATCCCAGAATGCCATTGGCTTTCTTGGCAGCCAGGGCACACTGCTGGCTCATGGTCAACCTGTCGTCCACCAGGACGCCCAGGTCCCTCTCCACAGAGCTACTTTCCAGCAGGTCCACCCCAAGCCTGTACTGATGCATGGGGTTGTTCCTCCCCAGGTGCAGGACCCTACACTTGCCCTTGTTGAATTTCATCCGGTTCTTCTGCGCCCAACTTTCCAGTCTGTCCAGGTCTCACTGAATGGCAGCACAGCCTTCTGGTGTATCAGACACTTCTCCCAGTTTGGTGTCATCAGCAAACTTGCTGAGGGTACACTCTAACTCTTCATCCAGGTCATTGATGAAGAAGCTGAACAAGACTGGTCCCAGTACTGACCCCTAAGGAACATCACTAGCTACGGGCCTCCAACCACATTCTGCGCTGCTGATATCAACACTCTGAGTCCTGCCATTCAGGCAGTTCTCAGTCCATTTCACTGTCAACTCATCTAGCCCATACTTCCTGAGCTTCCCTAGGAGGATGTTATGGGAGACAGTGTCAAAAGCCTTGCTGAAGTTGAGGTAGACAACATCCACGTCTCTCCCCGCATCTACCCAGCCAGTCATGCCATCATAGTAAGCTATTAGATTGGTCAAGCATGATTTCCCCTTGGCGAACCCATGCTGACTACTCCTGATAACCTTCTTTTCCTCCACTTGCTTAGAGATGATATCCAGAAGGAGTTGTTCCATCCCCTCTCCAGGGACGGAGAGGAGGCTGACCAGCCTGTAGTTCCCTGGGTCCTCCTTCTTGCCCTCTTTGAAGATTGGAGTGACATTGGCTTTCCTCCAGTCCTCAGGCACTTTTATTCTCCAGGACCTTTCAAAGATGATGGAGGGTAGCTCGGCAATGACATCTGCCAGCTCCCTCAGCACTCGTGGGTGCATCCCATTGGGGCCCATTGATTTGTGGGTGTTCAGTTTGCTTAAATGATCTCTAACCCAATCCTCCTCGACCAGAGGGAGGTCTTCCTTTCTCCCGGCTTTCTCTCTTGCCTCCAGGGCCTGGGATGCCTGAGGACTAGCCTTAGCAATGAAGACTGAAGCAAAGAAGACATTCAGCAACTCAGCCTGCTCTGTATCCTCTATCACCAGCACATCCACCTCATTCAGCAGTGGGCCGACATTTTTCTCCGTCTTCCGTTTGCCACTGACATACCTGAAGAAGCCCTTCTTGTTATCTTTGACATCCCTCACCGGGTATAATTCCAAGTGGGCCTTAGCCTTCCTCATTGCTTCCCTGCATGCTCTGACAACGTTCATGTATTCCTCCCAAGTGGCCTGTCCCTCCTTCCACATTCCGTAGACCTTTCTCTTCCTTTTGAGTTTTGCTAGAGGTTCCTTGCTCATCCATGCAGGTCTCCTGTCTCCTTTGCTTGATTTCTTACTCACAGGGATGCACTGATCTTGAGCATGGAGGAAGTGATGCTTGAATAGTAACCAGGTCTCTTGGACCCCCTACCTTCTAGAGCCCTAACCCGAGGGATTCTTCCAAGTAGGCCCTTGCAGAGGCCAAAGTTATCTCTCCTGAAGTCCAGGATTGTGATCCTGCTTATTGTCCTGCTTCCTCCACGCAGGATCCTGAACTCCACCATTTCATGGTCACTGTAGCCAAGGTTGCCCCCAGCCTTCACATCCTCAACCAATCCTTCTCTGTTTGTCAGCACAAGGTCCAGCAGCACACCTTTCCTCGTTGGTCTCTCTACCACCTGTGTCAAAAAGTTATCATCAATGCTCTGCAGGAACCTCCTGGACTGTGTGTGCCTTTCCTGCAGATGTCAGGGTGGTTGAAGTCCCCCATAAGAACCAGGGCCTGTGATCGTGAGGCTATTTTCAGCTGTCTGTTACCAAAGGACAGAGAAGAAGTTTGTTCAGTTTCATATCTAAAAACAATATTATTATTCCTGGGACCTAGGTGAACTTCCTATAAGTAGATGTATAATACAAAATCAACAAAATATAAATTTGCACCTAAAATTTCAAATAGCAGATGGAAAATTTGTCCTAGAACCCGTTGTGTGAGCTATAATTGTAGCAGTTGCTAAAATTCTGTGCTTAACATAAAGATAGTAGGAAACCCAACTATGACCCAGAAGAAAGCGTAAAACTGTGGATAGTGATGTGTTTTAGCACAAATCTAAGCACAACAAAAAGGTAAGGAATTGTCTTGATACTTTCTAGAAATGCAACTTATCATTGCTTTGTACATTACGCAAACATGAACATCTCAGAAACAAAGGTGTAAAAATGCAGGTGTTTGAATGTGGCACGGTTTGCACTGTGTGGATGAGAATATTTGGGCCAATAATTCCTCGAACAAATAGAGGTGCTGGACACATATCTGTTGCCTTACCAAAACACGTGACCTGTTCAGCTTTATTGTTGCTGAGATCATGTTATTCTCACTGCATCACAATGGAACTTACTTGTACAGGCACGGTAGACCCAGTGATGTGCAAGACCACTGGGCAGGCAGTATATCAGCAGCCCAGAGCACCCGTACAGAAATGTCTTTGCTTTGGAAAGGAGATTGGCTGGGAAAGAGGTCATCAATTAGCCGTGAAGTCTGTTCTCCACAGTCCATTTCTTCCAGGCAATTTGAGAATGGACTCTGATGAAGTTCTCTGGCAAGAGCCCAAGTTGGACCCACTGGGACCAACTTCTGAGGTTGCTCCACCACACGATCAGCATGCTTCCATATACACCTCCTCACCTACACAGGGATTCCTTACTCCTGTAGATCTTTTGTGTTAGTGTGTACTTTCTAACAGAAAGTAAAATCAGAATTTATTTTCAAAATTCTTTATTGCTCTTGAAGAAACATTGCTGTTATTATTGTTTATACATTCAGCTTTTCTCATCAAACAACATAATTGCCTGAGACAGACGCACTGCACCATGAGATACCCTAGCTGCCTTTTCAGAGGGGCGCAAGTATCCCACCGGTCTTAATGGCATCCACCAGTCCCAAGTGGCTAACATAGATAGGGTATCTTAAACAGAAACCTATCTTTAGGTGATTGAATAAAGTCCTGAATATTTCAGAACAAAAATTCCTGGTGTTCAACTACAGGCAGGTACTGTATTCAGAAGACAGAATGGCCTAATTGCTTGAGCTTTCACTTCAAAAAAAAATCGAAACTAACTGCTGGAGTAGAAGATTCCTTTCACATCATTCTTGAACCAAGTGCAGTCATAAAACAGAAAGCCACAAAATCCAACTACTAGCAATAATTGCAAATGATTACTATTTACAGAGTATTCACCAGCATACACTTCATCAAGACTGTTACCACAGCTTTCACTTGGAATAAGAGATTGAATTGTGGTATTTCTGATGACACAAATCTATTTTCCAGTCCTCGTCATGCTGCAAACAAATGCCTTATTTTCTGCTTTCTGGGTTTCTATATTCTGCTAAATATTTGTTTTATCAGCTGCTTTCTCTTTGCACTCATTCAGTCTCACACTGTAGTTTTTCTTCTATATTTCTAGTATTTTTTTTTGCAGATTTCTGCAGATATCTTTGTATTACCTAACTGACACTAGTTTTGTAATACCTCTCAGGCTGGTACTTATAGGGTTTTACTGTCAAAGCATTTTATATACTGTTTCTATTGTTAACATCTTTGTTAAACAACAGCCTGGCCCTGAAAACCCTTGCTAAACAATAGTCCTCATGTATAAGCCTACTAAATTCAACTATATTATTAAAGACTCCATAGAGGAGCTGCATCCTCCTAAGTGAAAAATCCTCAGTGCTGACTATATAGTACCCACTAGACATTGTCCCATCATAAGTCATTGCCATTAAACATTATACATTCTATTTTAAAATAGCTTGAAATAAGAAGTAATGTGAAGATGTTCAGATCTCTCTTGATTTCTATTAGTATCGGAAGCAGTGTTTTAGAAGATCTTCTTAAAAGATTCACCACAGCCTAAATAACACAGCTAAATTTTCACATCAAAAAAGTCTATATACTTCCACATACATTGTAATAGACATGTTAATATGCTGGTAGTCCTCTCATCCTCTCTAAATAGGATAGGTAGGACAGAAGCACCATTCTAGGGTATGCTTGCTGAACCGGGGAAAAATAACCATCCAGTGATTGAGATTTTCAGGGAAAAAAAAAGTGGGACTGAGTGTAAGATGAGCCTCTAGCTACAGGCAGATGCCCGAGGAACAGCCATTGGAAAGGGAAGCAGGTAGCAGGTAGTTAAAAGCAGGACCAAAAGCTGAGAGTTGAACAACAAAATCAGGGAAGAGCGAGCAGAGGCACTTCACAAGTAATAGTTGTTGATGAGGGCCCTTCCAGGTAAAAGAGGGACCTGGTATGAACAGGAGGTCAGAAACTCTAGCTGAACAGCAAATGAGTGGTACCTTGAAAACGTCTGATCCCTTTGAGCAAGGACTCATGAAATGACCCTCTTCGCGCCTTCCTGGAGCTGTTGTGTGTGGAAGGCCGAAGAGAAAAAGAACTGAGATTGCCGGACTTTCTGCTAGCCAGCTCCCCCATTCAAGGCTTCACAAAAGCAGTCCAAGAGCAGGAATGAGAAGCCCCATAGGACTAAGTTCTTGATATTCTATGTGCTAATTTGTAAACTAACCTCCATTGCTGTGTTTCTCACTGATTTCTGACCCTCTTTCTGCCAGTCAGCTCTCCAGTGAAGAGCCTTTCTATACTTCTCAATTCCTCTAAGACAGTTTTTCTCAGCTTGTAGTTTGCAGACTGTTAAAATTCAGAAAGGCAGAATAGTCATCCGTAAACAGCCGAACATACTCAGGTACCAGCCTCATATGCATGGAAATACATGAGCAAACACAAAACAGGGGGAAATCAAGTAAAGAAATGATATTTCAAGGCTTAGCTAACTTTATTTGATGGTAAATGGAAACATCTGTGGTAAAAGATTTTGCCTGTGCAATCTATGTCTCCTAAAGGTTGACAGAAAAATTCTAATCCTTTATGGAAAAAAAATAGTGTTGTCATTTTCATTCTTGCTACAAAAATTATCAAGAATTTCTTCCTCCTCTTTTGACAGGCTAGCTTCTGCAACTTCTCATAGATGTCTGTTTTATAAAAATGTGTAAAAAGATATTTATTCAAATATTCTAGCCCTGAACAAAGTTCTTATTTATTTATTCATCTATTTTTAAACTCAGCTCAAATACTTTATTTTGTTTAGTCAGGCTAGGCCTCTGCATCAGTACAGAATAACATGAAGCATTAGAGTCTTATCACTTGGAGCAAAATGTCTCCTCTTCTGAAAAGCCAGAGCAATATCTTTTTTTAAAAAAGGAATGTCTTGTGGAATAACATCTTCCGATGCCATTTAACTGCAACTACATTTTTCCTGTTCTGGGAGCACATACTGCTACTGTAGTTAACAGAATTTCTGTCCACTACAAGACAATAAAGATAGCAGATGTGGAGTCACAAGACCCGGGGACCTCTACCAATTAAAGGTCAAAATCTGTCTCACTTCACAGAAAGCACCATTTGAGCATGGGTTCTTGCGTGTATTTGTCATCTTGTTCAGTCAGAAAGATATGACAACAAATAGCTGGTCAAAAGCTGTCAGGGTCAAACTAAGCTTGACAGAGTGCCCTAGGTCACCTCTGTGATCCCAATAGTAGAAATTGCCCTGGTGTCAGTTTGTATTGTGCAAGTACGTGGCATGCAATAGAACTGTATTCCTCCGCTAATTGCTTCTTTGACCTTCTCGTTAACCAAACACTTTGATTAGAAATATGTACCCTTGTTACCATGTTCCCCGGCAATGTAGCAGCTGCCTCTTAATAGATTGGTAGTATTGAACGCCTGCTCACCTCAGACCCAGAGAAATCACAGTTAAGGTTGTATTAGAGTTTTTGTTTGAAGTAAGAATAAATGTGAAATAATAATGCATTCCAAATAAATAGGGGCACACTCCAGAGATTCCTCACATTTCACTGTCCTCTTGGTAAAATAGGAACAGATTTAGGTTTTTTTACAGTTTTCAAGAAGGGTTTTTTTTTAACAATGGTTTGGTCTGCAGCTAGGCAAGCAAAAAGAGAGATGATTGGATAAACATTTCAATCCTTTCTAGCCAAATGGTTATTTCTCACTTCTAGGAAAAACTGAAACTCCCTTGCACAATTTTTAGCATGTCCATAGAAATGTATACCGAATAAAGAAGTCACTTGCTACTGCTTTGGAATTCTGAGATGTGATTTATTAATTATTCCAGTGAACATGACTGCAGAGAAAGCTCAGACTCATGAAGTGTCCTGAGCTTGTCGAAGCAGACTCAGTAAAACCCAAGGGGAGACAGGAGAGTGCAAAATCCTGATCTCCAGCAGACTGCTTCCACAGCAAGTTAGAAATAATCAAAGCTTTCATGCTTGTCTATTCCAGATTTTCTGTTTTACAGATCTGTCATTGTCTCAATTTTTACACACACATCCCTTTTACTTCCTCTTTTTTCCACTTAGCAGTTTTCTTCTGTTTTCTTTTTATATCTTTTTTCTCTAAAGCAGAAGTAGACTTCTTTTCATCCAATTTACAAGTTTCCACCCATCTCTTTCCCTTTTCTATTCCCCAGCTAGAATTAGCCTACTTACAGTATAGTAATTCTAAAGCAATAAAAACACTACCCTTTTTTTATGGGAAAATAAGCATTTCTCTTTCTGTGCATGCAATAGCAAGCACATGTTAAAGCATGAAACTAAAGACTTTTAATACCAATTCTGCCTTTACTCACCTTTTGCAAAAAGAGACATCAGTTTTGGCATAACTGTGTTAGAAGGTAAGATTTACAATTTAAGCTAAGTCCTTTAAGTTCCTTCATTTATTAGCAACTATACTGACAAGAAATTTATTTGAGCAACCTCAATTCTTAACACTCATGTTGTGAAAGCATTTGACAGCAAGAAAGTAGGACTGAAGCTCTTTCACCTTGAAATTTCTCACAGTTTTTACATGTTTTTCCATTATCCCACAATTTTTCTTTAAAATTTATTACCAGCTGCCTTTTGTAGATGGGCTCATATTTTGCTTTTTGTTCACCAGAGTGCATGTTTCGTTTTGCACATGTATGCAAGTGGATAACGGAAAAAAATTTACACCTGGAGTGCCAGGACTAAGCGTGACAGAGATTTTCCCCACTGCAGCCTACTTGTGGGTAATGCATGTGGCTCCCAGGCATAAACCTCTGGTGGTGTGTACCCATAGAAGGAAGCTCCAAATTCCTATGGTTATAACTATGGCAGCACCCTCGTGGGAAAAGCCTAGGGCTGGTGACAGTTGTTCTGCAGGCCACCCTAGCCCTGGGAAGAGGTGCAAAAACTGCTAGACACTGTTGAAAGCCCTGAACCATTGTGCCATTGTGGTCCAAGTGCGCAACTCTCTGTTTGCTATGGTGACCTCATTATCCCATGGACAGCAAGGAAAACATTTTAGCAACCCTGTTCCAGAACCACTGGGGAACATTTTATTAATTTCCTTTGTGCAAAATGTTTACCTCTGTGCCTTCACAAATTGCTTTTCTGGCCCCAGGAACCTTTGCAATTTTAATGAAGGAGCTCTGTCTATCCATCTATGTTCTTGCATTGTCTTTTCATAGATCCCAAAGAAGAAAAATTCAGAAACACTAAACACTTTCATTATTTCCCTATGCAAAAAGCTTATGCTATTGGGATGCTCTTTTGGTTGGTGTTTTACAAATTATAAACACGGAAAGCCAAGCTGTGGATAATAGCCTTCGGTACTGCTCATTTTCATAATCCTGATGTTAAGTGAACTTTAAGATAGGAAAACACAGAAGTTATTTAAATTAAAAAAGCACAGAGGAGGGCCTTGATTCGAAAAAGACTTTCAGACATATTTAACTTTACACATCTAATTAGTCCTAGAGTAAAATCACACTGAAACCATTAATTTGCTATAAATAGAAATCTGATTTAACTCAAAATCATATTATACTAAAATAAGCACAAAACCAATCATCCACACATTTTTTACTTGAGCTTTGTTATCAGAAACAAATTATTCCACCATTTCAGACGGAGCCAGTGCAATTAAGAAACACTTCAAGGTGTATAAATTTTCTATTGAGCAGAAAAAAATATCCACCAATTAGAAGGTAGAGGGATATAGAAGGGATTATAGAAGATAATAGAAGAAGAGATTGTCCAGGCCTTGCTTCAGGGAGCGCTAACATGCTGTTGTGTGTTCGTATACTTAGCTTAAGCCTCCCTTTAGGGCACTTCTGGACGACCACAATGGGAATAAGTAATAGCAATGATGCTAGCGAAGGTTGTACAGGGCAAGAGGGAACTGAAGGGAGCTGCTGTTTCAGAAATACAAACCAGCAACATCCACTGTGATCAATGAAGGTACCTGGAGGTACACAGTAGTAGCAGTTCAATTGTAGATCACAATCCCAGTGTGGCTTACAAAGGAAAATGGTAAACTGAAGCTCTCCTTCAGGTCTCCCTGTCTGCCTAAATTTCATCCAGGAGAACCAGTGCATAGGTCCATTCTCTGCATTTGCTGCTTATTCAGCAGACACTTAAAATGACATAAGACACTTAAAATGACATAAGAAAAGATGCAGCTGTATGACAACACAAGCAACAGGGGGAACTTGGACCTTTTGTAGTATAAAGGATTACACAGGGGCATAACACACCAGGATTAGAAGAGATTTCTGTTAATTCAATAAAAACTGAAATCATTATGTTGCAAAGTAAATAGCCTCTAAGGAGCTTATTTTTTGCCCTTGTCCAGCAACTTTCAGCACCCTGTGGTTACTCAAGTTAAAACATTAGTATTAAAGTACCTATAATTCAAGTACAGTCATAATCGTATATGCAGATTGCTCATGAAATCTTACCAAGTTCCTGCCACTTGTACTTAAAGAATTCACAGAAGCTGCCTTGGCTAAAGGCAATGTCTTCTTCATAAGGAAAATGTGTAGTTATATACTAGGTGTTAGAGCTTTCTTTCCTAATATTATTAATAAGTTACTCTGTGTTTCAGTTAAATAACCAGGATAACTTACATTGTATAACTTTCAGGATCTTGCCAATGAAGATCTATTCACAAGAGGCAGTGTCCTGGAGAAATCACTACACACAAGAAGTAGCATTCTGGAGAAATCACTACATCCAAGAATTACACCCATTAGAGAACTAGAGGTGTCTTGTTAATACTAAAATGCATTGTGGTGGGAACAATACAGTGAAGAGCCATTGTTCTAATGGTCTTTAATCCTGCCCATTTGTCAATACACTGAAGTTACTTAATGAACTGTCTTTTTTTAACTATCGCTCTAATACAAAATGTAACTTGCTGCACGTAAAAAGAAATTCACTCTTATGTGGATTAAAAGAAAGTTAACATAACCTTTTGACATGCAGCTTGTTAAGAATTTACAACCATTGCCTGAGTAATAAAATGATTGGATTTGCACTACCCCTGTTTAAGGTACAGTGGTTTTCAAAAAGTAAAAAGAATACCTTATAGGACAGCAAGATATGGAAGAGGATATACTAGCCCACAACATTGAAATCAAAAAGTAGTATCTACACACAGCCTTTGTACACACGGTGCTTTCTAAAGGAATGAAAAGTATCTTCCTTAGTACCTTTTAAACCTAGAGATCAGTTCCTGTGCTCTAGAACCAGTACGAGTATTTCACTTAACTTGGAAATTTGGTGGCTGTCTTAGGTAAAATACTACATTACTTAGAAATGGTGACAATTAAATCTGCTTGTGTTTTCATAGTTCAAGCAATGGCTGTGTCACAACAATAAATGCCAAAATAATAGTTTCTGTTAAAAACAAAGTAGTTGTAACACTAAAGTTGTAATGAGAAACAGCAGTAAACAGTCTTTATTTGATAAAACATATCCATATTGGCTTCTCAGCCAAACCTCACAGTTCAGCCATTATTCTCCATTTGCTTTCGTTTTCTAGCACCAGACCCAGACCACTGTTTGGCTTCCCAAACAATTTTTTCACTTGGTTCTACCAACTTCTCCTCACCTTTGTATATAGTAGTTGTGCCTGACTCCACACCACAACCAAATCAATGCAGTAGCTAACAGAAACTGGGCAGTAACCTTGGCATTAACAGCCAACATTTCACATTAATCACTTCCAAGTCACTGGGGCATCTCAGACAAGCCAGTCGGTTGCCTCGGTCAAGTAAAGGCTGCAAAACAAATTTCATGCAATCTCTAGATTTCAGATGGATAAACAGCAACATATTATTTGCATACAAAGCCCAGGTGTATGTTTCATATGAACAGGCAGAATATTTACTCTTTAATATTTAACCCAAGTATTTTTAAAGCTGTTTTACAGAAGATTAAATTTATTACAAATATTTTCTGCTCTATTGTAGTTCACGTTTACGTATGCTATGAAGGAAGAAAATAACTGCAGTTGAAGTTACAATTTAAAGTTCTTCCACTTTGTCTATCTGAGCAAACGTGTTTTATAACAAGAGGAGCTGCACGGTGTATGCTTTCCTCGCACTGCCCCTCAGGTGGAGCGTGAGATGGGGAAGAACGAAGGCGCTTGATTTTTCAGGCACATCAAAACCTGTTCCTTCCACTGATACCATCTATCAGATTTCTAAAGCTAGAGTGAGCTGTGTTTTAAAAATTTTGAACATTCAGAATTAAGAAATCATTCATAGCTTACTAAAAGACTGCAGAAGTATTTTCTTCTGCATATTGATGTGCTTTTCCATATTAATAATAGCTCACTAAGCCTCTCAGTGAAACACTTCTTGTCAGTCAATAGTTCTGTACTGTATGTAAGAAGTAGGTTTACAGGATATTTAATGTTATAAAAACAGGCTTAACTAACATTAAATTAATCATTTTGTCCATCAATTTTGCTTATCGGTATTTGACACATATACTAAAAATCTATAAATATGTTCATTTTTTGACACAGAAACCAATGTGATTTTAATTAAACTGCAGAGCAGTTCACTGCTTTACATATTATCTTTTCACTCCTCTGGTAAATGAATGTTAATTAGTATATAAAAGTAAAGGATTTCATAACATCAACCTTCAATCCATTTTCAGAAATGAATATTGGTTCAGTGGCAAAATCAGCTGCAGTGGAATTTGTGTAAATCATCTAAACTAGTGAACAAAATCAGTTCATTAATCCTTCCTGACAGGTTAATTTCATTCCATTTCTAAGTTGTCAAGTTAGAACGTGGAATAAATAATCAAAAACCTTTAAATCAAGTATACCAAATCAAGACTAATTGAACGTGCTTCAAGTATGTCAATAACTAGATTCATTTTTTTAAATCTAATAGGAAAGCTTGTTAAACTACAAAAATACATGTCCTGCTAAGTATGGGAGGGCAGGAAAAAAGTTGGCACAGTAAATTTAAATTTTTGTTAACTGTATTCCCCAAATGTGTGACACAACGTTCATAATGCAAATATGTATACATCTCATGCACACTCCTTTTATATGCACATATTGTGTGTATATCAAACAGCAGTGTAAAGTATTCAATTAAAATACAATTGTTCCATGAATGAAGAGTTCTTGAACTTCACTTTCTGCATAGTTACACTGTTTTACAGAATCACATATTTCTGCCCTGACCATTAATTAGTCGAGAATTTGGAATGTCTGTCCAAGGGAATGGGACTGGCTTTCAAATTACACTGAAGATTAATGTCTATTAGTAAATTGAATAGGTCATAGATTTCTGAGTATTTGATCTCCATTCTTAGATCTGATGTAAAAATTCTTTTTCCACTAGTGGCAAAAGAAGTTTAAGAAAATTTTGAGAATATTCACTCTAAGACCTGATCAAGACATTTGCTGAATATTCCCAACTTTGCTTACACTATATCAGGTTTACTAGTATAAGTAATAATCTCTGTCCTACTGCAAGATTAGAGTTATCAACCACCACATGTAAACACTGGGTGGAGCAGTTTTAAATAACTACTCCCAAATTTAGGAGTCTACACAGGAGCCTCTGTGTGTTGAGATACAGAGCTTTATTCTGCTGCCCCCACATAGTCCTGGAGCCAGAAAACATGGTACTGTAACAGGTCATACACTCCAAGAAGTTGTTCTACTTCTTCTAGCTGCAAAGCAGTTGAGTTACTACCGTCTGGACTCTGTTGTCACCACCCCAGCTCCGCTCACCCTCCTCAGGTGCTATGGGACAGTACCCATCAAGAAGGCATGGCCAGAGACAGGTTCACCTATGGCACCTGGCTTGTCTCCCCTTGCAGAGCTGCTCTGCTCCTGCTGCTCCTCAACAGATATAGCCCATATATCTTAATTGCATTATTAACTTCTTCGCCATAAATTAAATTATTCAAATTTAACAATTTGCATTATTGGAGGAAGCATGTCATTTAACTGGACTAGCACTTGGTGTGGTCCTATTTTACTTTGACTATCAACAATTTCTTGGAGCCATATACAGAGTGTGCTCCTTTTTTCACCAATCATGTCACAAAATTGAAAGTGACAAGTCATCTAGTGTACCCCAAGACATTGAGTAATACCAGCCCACATGAGACTGACAGATATGATATGGAGCATATAGAAAGCCTTCTGGATCCTTCTGGAGTGCAACTGAAAGCCAGGCAAGATACCCTAAGGAATCCCAAGCTGTTCTAGATACCTGTTTCTGGGGGAAGCAATGCAGTACCAAGTGTCTATTTCAGCATGACCTGAATCTCTTTCAAAGCTCCATTGATTACCTGTCCAGTGATTACAGTGAGAGCTCAGATATCCAGACCACTTGTAAATGCCATGTAGACTCCTACCTCTAGGAGTAGTAGGAGTCTACCTAAAGCAGACTCTCACACTTTGCACCTGTTATACTTGCATTGACACAAACTGGGAAATACTAAAACCAAGAACAAAGTTGTCAGTGACTTTCCCGTTGAGCTCCAGAGGACACAGCAGACACAGATCTAAACTGGATTCAGTGGAGGTGGAAACATCCTTGGTTCCACTTGTCTCTGCTCTCCATCTCCAGAGGTTCATTCAAATGTGTCTACTCCACAGCAGTTTCATGAGTTTAAATGAGGCTGCAGATTTTTCTTGGGTTCATGAAAGAGGATTCTGTTTCATGGCAACTAAATAATTAATCAGTACTACTCTGTAATTAACCAAATATTCTCAGATATTACAGTAAAATTAATGAGCTCATATCAGATTGTATTTTATTTTATGGTAAACCAGACAGCTACATTTCGGTTTCTCTAAGTACTTATGTTTTTAAATCAAAACAAATCTCCTAAATCACTTGTCGAACTGAGTTATTCTAGGAAGCTGACTGTCTGACTCTTTTGATATTTCTGTTTTGTTCTGCACAACTGTTTTATTTTCTTTCTTATCAAAAAAGTTTATCCACAGCATCCATTTTAGGCAGCTACAATAACTTTGAAATACGTTAATGGTCAATTTAATCCATGTTGGTTTTCATATTTTCTAGATTTCACTTCATTTAATTTCCACTTTTCTTCATTGGTATCATTAAAAGTGCAATGTGTTATGTAAATAAACTGAGGGTGATGACAGAGTATTCTACATTTTCTTCAAAAGAAAATCGCAATTAAGAACTATATGTAAGTTTTATTTCAGCTAGCATTATATGACTAAGAAGCAGATGTTTAAGCTAGACATCTAAGCAAGTCACCCTCGGCTTGTTACACAGCCAAAATATTTACGTATCTTCATAGGTACTGTACCTTGTTGTAAGGTAGGCAATCCAAAGTAGATTACATAAATCCCAGGCACCTATTTGGTGATCTGAAAAGGTCTCAGCTCTCCTGACCACAGTGGCAAAGACTGTACAGGTTGGAATTCCCCTCAGGAGATCAAAAAAGGTTGCTCGGGACTTTATGCTCTTGCATATCCTCCAAGACAGACTCCATAGCCTCTCTGGGCACCTTCTTCCAATGCTGAACTCCTGCCATGATTAAAAAGTTCATTCTTATACACAGTCTGAACCTCTCTTTGTTTCAGCTCTTGCCTGTTGTCTTTGATCCATGCCCCATGGTGAAAAGCCTGTCTCCGTCTTCTAGATGACCTCCCCTTAGGCACTGGAGGAGATCGTTCTGGCATCCCAAAATCACCTCTTCCCTAGGCTGAACAGCTCCACCTCCCTCAGGCTCTCCTGACAGAACAACTGCTCCATCCTCCAGCCATTGTGGTGGCTTTACACTGAATTCAGTCCAGTTCATTCATCTGCTGAGCCACTCTCCATCATCTTTGAAACGTCCTGGAGGACAGGAGAGGTGCCTGAGGACTGTAGAAAGGCCAGTGTCACTCCAATCTTCAAAAAGGGCAAGAAGGAGGATCCAGGGAACTACAGGCCGGTCAGCCTCACCTCCATCCCTGGAAAGATGATGGAGCAGTTTATCCTGGAGGTCATCAACAAGCAAGTGGAAGAAAAGAAGGTTATCAGGAGTAGTCAGCATGGATTAACCAAGGGGAAATCAGGCCTGACCAATCTGATAGCTTTCTACGGTGGCAGGACTGGCTGGGTAGATGAAGGGAGAGCCGTGCATGTTGTCTACCTAGACTTCAGCAAGGCTTCGACACAGTCTCCCATGATATCCTCCTAGGGAAGCTCAGGAAGTATGGGATGGATGAGTGGTCGGTGAGGTGGACTGAGAACTGGCTGAATGGCAGAACTCAGAGGGTTGTCATCAGCGACGCTGAGTCTAGTTGGAGGCTCGTAACTAGTGGTGTCTCCCAGGGGTCAGTACTGGGCCCAGTCTTGTTCAACTTCTTCATCAACGACCTGGATGAAGAGTTAGAGTGTAACCTCAGCAAGTTTGCTGATGACACCAAACTGGGAGGTGTGGTAGATACACCAGAAGGCTGTGCTGCCATTCAGCGTGACCTGGATAGGCTGGAAAGCTGGGCAGAGAGGAACCTGATGAGGTTCAACAAA
>Ga0065711_1042584_pt1 | contig 15285 bp, 7 predicted proteins | sample Hoacrofraction12_FD_59098 | JGI IMG/M metagenome (GOLD analysis project Ga0065711, IMG submission 59098) | Hoatzin crop microbial communities from Cojedes, Venezuela - Epithelial fraction 12 v2 (version 2) | ecosystem: Host-associated > Birds > Digestive system > Esophagus > Crop | place... | reverse complement strand
CGGAGCACTGGAACAGGCTGCCCAGGGAGGTTGTGGAGTCTCCTTCTCTGGAGATATTCAAGACCCGCCTGGACAAGGTCCTGTGCAGCCTGCTGTAGGTGACGCTGCTTTGGCAGGGGGTTGGGCTGGGTGACCCACAGAGGTCCCTGCCAACCCCGAACATTCTGTGAATCTGTGAGCGCAACTAACTGTCAGGGCAATATGAGTTTTCATGTTGAACAAGTCACCAAAGAACTGCATTTACTCAGAAGATTATTCATCTGATGCTGCAATAAGTGGAAGTAAGTGGTTGTCTTGGGCTCATATTTGACATCGACTGTTGTCCTGAAAATTTACAATGGTCTGCAGGTGGTATTTTTATTATGGTCTAATTGTACTTGTGGCTCTTAAAACAAAACTGGCAAGACAGGTGAACTACCTATCTCTCCATTCACATGCTGCAGGTACGGTCACTGAGTTTTCTTATAAAAATTTAATTAACTCATTTTCTTTTTTTAGTATTGATTTGGCAGATTATTTGGGGTTTAATTCAGTGGTTGCCCTAGTCGGTGAGCAAATTCACAAGGGAACTACAGGACACAAGTTTCACAGCACACCCATGGGTGCTGGGCCAAACAGGAGCTGGGTCCCTACCAGAAGGTCCTTTCTCACGGAGATCACGAAGTATGTGGGGTAAGGTGAGGGTTTGGTAAGCCCTCAGCATTTCTGCATGATGTGGTGGTAGGACAGGGTGGGGGTATGCACTCAGATCCAGGAGCTGGGAGGTCTGCATTTCTCACTTCTGACATTGCTTCAGTGGCTTCTGTGAGTACTGTGTTACTTCATGCAAGATGAAAGATGACATTCAGCAGAGTAGAGAGCAGCTAGTGAATCCTTCTAGTTGTCACTAAACTACACAACTGCTTTGTTGATTGCATCAGAATAGGCTATCTTACTAGATGGAATGAGTCATTTATTCAATGTTCATAAGAGTTAAACTGTTCAGAAGCTGCTTGTTCGGGAGATTTATCTCATAATTAGTTTTCCTAGGGAAGATCTGCTGGGAGGCTTGGCCACTGAAGCAAAACTGATACAGTATCTCTACACAGTGCTTTTGGATTGGTCTACCAAATATACTGGATGCTCATTAGTCTTAATTAATCCAGATGATTCTGGTAGCTTAAAGGTGAGAATACCTATTTGCTCCAAATATTTTAACAAATAAAGAAAATACAGAGTTAACACTATGGAATGTAATAAAATGTGACACTCATGCAGACATCAAACAAAACAGTTCCTGAAAACTATATGAAATAAAGGAACTAGAAAGTTGCTATTTGGAGAAGAAGGAAGAAGTACTGTAAACAAGGATTCTTAGATAACACTAGGAAAAAGACGAGAAAAGAAAGTAAAAACAAGAGAAGGAGATGAGACATACAACAGTGATATTTGAAGGTGGGTAAGTAACACTAAGAGCTGAGAGCTCCAGAGAGATGGCACAGAAAACACACAAGGAAACTATGCTAAAAGAGATGACACAGCAGATTAAAAATTGATACAGTAAAAGTAAAAAAAGAAAAAAAAAAAAAGGCCTATGGACCATCCTGAAAAGTAGAAGAGTTTTGGGGACATAGGTTTGGAAAGTGAGTTACAGCAAGTGATAACTTTAAGGAAATGGTGAGCAGCTAATAAAGAAGCTATTTCTTCCTAAGATAAAACACTACAATTCAGGAAATGGGCATGATTGAAGAAACCATGTGATTAGCTAATTTCGTTTGCAATCTGTGCCGTTACAGGTCAGGAGAACGGCCTCTATTTAGCTTTCCTCATTCATCTCAATTTTCTTAGAGATTCAAATTTTGAAAAACTTGGAAATGCGTCAACGCTGTAAAATACGCTTTGGCATATTACCACATTTGCGTGCAGAAGCAAACTAGGTACTAAAATATCAGTACGATTGTACAACTAGTGTAGAACACTATTTTCTTACTGGTCAAGGATTTCTCAGTTAAGATGCTATCTTCTGTTTTTGTCCCAGGCCCTAAACTTCTCCATTTAATGGGCTAAAGAACATAAACTTATAATTTGTAGACACAGAACAGTGTTGAACATACATATAAATTATTCCCCATTTATCTTAGAAGAAAGTAATATGTGGTTTTATATACATTTTACAAGGAGAAAAACGATTAAGGAAAATTGTTTGGCATGTATACCCCCAAATCATCAGCAAGACAACACTGCATGCCTGCGACAAATTAGTCTTATGGTGGTGTTTGATACTAAATGAAAAACAGGACTTAATGTAGCCTAGTTTACTTCTGTAAATCTGTTTTTTTCCTAAGGTGTATAATACATCTCCATGTATTGCTTTCAGATAAAGAAGTAAATTCCAGATGTTGACTTCAAAACTTTATACGATATGCTACATGGAATTGCATCAGGAAGATACCTAGGATTTTTGGGAACATAATTTTACTGAAACAGAAAATTGTACATGTGAATTGAGGTACTTCATTTTTTCAGAATAACTTAGTGTTAGTATCCACAACGTAAAACTACAGTTGACTATAACTTTTATCTTTTTTCTTGTTTGATGGGGTTGTTCTCCTGGTAGACATAAAGCAAATTTTTGGTGTTGTTTACCATTCTCATTGCTATAGTTCATCAGCATGCCACAAAAGACAGTCAAGAGCTTCTCACTGGCTGGATCTGTTTTACTGCACAGTGACCTTATATGGTCTACTACAATATGTGCACCACCTGCATGGTCAACTGCGTTCCTGCCCTCATCTGTAAAACAAAGAGTTACATTAAAAAAAAATGAAACCAAAACCCGCCGTAGAGTCCCGAACATAACAGTAATCATACAAAATGAAGTATTTAAACAGTGAAGTCATTCCTCCAGTGTTGTCAAATTCATCTAGAGAGATGCTTGAGGGCCAGCTTTTAGTGCAACAGAGCTAGGAAAGTGAAAACATCTACAACAAAAGGGATTAACCACCTGGCACTAATATCTTTGTAAAGAAGTTCAGTGTTTGAAGCAGAGCTGCTGGAACCGACAAACAATATTCTGAAGATATATTGTGTTTTGCCAGAGGGAAATACTGAGCACTTTACTTTTACAAACCTAGTCCACACACCCTCGTGGGCCAGGTAAATTACTCTTGCTGTTATGTTATGCAGACTGAGAAACTGAAATACAGAAAATAGATTGCTTAGGTTATTTAAAAACAAAATAGGGAATAAAACGGACAAAGCAGACAGAGGTACTAGTTCCCAGTCACAAACTCTGCTTGTGCACTCACTCTGCCACACAGCACGTTCTTTGTACTTCTCTACCTGAAATTTAATAACACTATCAGATTCTTTTTGTATGGCTAAAAGAAAAATTCACTTCTGCATCTATAATAAACTACTATGTTCTGAAGTTTTGTAAATAACACACCATAATCTTTGTATGGAACTCTTTCTGTATAACGAATCAGATTTGATGTATCAGTGTAGGAATAGAGGAAAAATTGGCCGCCTTGTATTACAGTAATTGACAATACCACTTCCTTTCCCAGCAGGCAATCAGCAATGGACAACACTCAATAACGTAAATGCCAGGGCTTCCAAATAGAGAGATTTCCAAATGAGTTACAGCTGGAATCATCTGCAAAATCTGGAAGAAAACAAAACCTGGGGGGTGAAAATCACTAAAGCAAAAGTTTTGCAAAGTAAGAGAAACCCCCCCCCCTCTCCTCACCTTCTCCTCAATTTCTCAATGGCCCCAAAGCAAATCTCCTCTTTCCCTTGTTATTCACCACTCTGTCGTCACTTCTGTCTCTCCCTATCATACGTGAAGGTCAAGCTACCAAGTTTTCCTCATTCTGCAACGTATTCAGTATGAAAACCAAGGTTGTCCACAATCATAATATGTTCTTCCACTATAAAGTGTTCAAGCTCTGCAAAAAGTAGTTTCTAAATCTTCTAATTCCTGTTAATGCTATTTATGAGGCATATATACCCCTTACATACTATATATATATAAAAAAGGATTATAAGTATTGTATATACACCTGCACTATATATATTCATAAATATACATGTATACATAAGGGATATATAGAGGGACTTCACATAATTTGCCAAGTGGAGCTGAAGGAGGAAGGGTAATTCTTGGTGGATCTTAACTATTAAATTTACTACCAAATTAGTAAGTGTTTTGCAGAATAACTGAGATACATGCAACAGAGGAAAAACGTCACTGCCGTAACTGTTTCCACCTTGGACATGATCAGCACATCAGGGGACTGTGTTTCACTGCAGGTATGTATATGCCATTTTGAAAACGGAGAAACTAGAATCTATTTACAGTCAAACAAATTCAATGTAAGATTCTGTGTCAAGGAAGGACTGCAAAAAAAGGAGAAACATAAAAGAAATAAATTTCTTACATATCTGATGCAGTGACAAATGTAGGCATATTGCTGAAATGAGAGGAAGTCCTGCACCAAAATACAGCGAGACAATATAGTCAGGTGTTCAGATCCGGTGCTTACATTTACCAAACTGGCAGAGAAAAGAAAGCAAATTTGGCTGGAATATTCCTTTTTTATGTATCCTCATATTCTTTTATTACAAAAGTTATGCAAATACATGATTTTGTCTTTGACTTGTGTGTTGTGTGAGTCAACAGGTGTGCAAAACGAAACTGAATCACTGATTCTGGATCAGATGGACTGAATGTGGTCCTCAAATTACTACAATGCAATTGAAATTAACACACTAAAACCATGATAAAATTAAGCTGGAGATTAAGAATCAGGTGTCAAGCTTGTTCCTGTGTCTTGATACAGAACTGCACGTAAAATATGTAAGTGAAGAATAATACAAAGGTAGAGTCAGGTAAGAGTTTGGAAGCAAGGGTTAAAAAAACCCAACAAAACAGTTACAAGCCAAGTTCCTCACCTGGATGGAATTTGGCACAAATCCACTGAAAATCACTGTGTGATAGATTTTCATTTTTTGTAAGGTATTAACTTGTATATCCTTTTACTTCCATTCTCTCTGGTTTGTTGAAGAAGTTAGGGATCAAAAACTGCTGTATCTTGAAGTGAGAGACTATTATGTGCTTAAAATACATGAAAAAATTCTTATCCACACAGTATTTTTGTTAGGTAGATAGATAATCAGCTTCTGTTGTACAGACAGCAAAAGTAAGGCCGAAAGATTCAGAAACAAATCTCACGCGAAGAAATGTCTCACTGTCTCTATAGTATACTCAAAAATTTAGGGTAAAATGAACCTGCGGATCCCTCCCAAGTAGGTGGCAGGCTGTAAGTGCCAGACTTTGATGTAACTACATAGGCTGGTAGATTTGTAAAAGAGATGCCTTAATTGAGTTTATTGCTCCACCTCTTTCCCATGCTAGACCTCGCCCTGCGTAGGTGCTACTCTGCCCTACGCAGCTGGGTGACGAACAGACCTGGGCTAGTGCTATGATTAGGGTCTCCTGGTGCTGCCACCTTCTTATGCCCAAGAGGATTAACTCAGCTCATTAGTGCAGGGCCACAAAGAATCATGTATTGGATGTAGGAGGAAAATTCTGAAGGTCTTAACTACCCACTCCAAGCTCAGGCTATGACACCCCGTTGCATCCCCAAACAAAAAGCAGATTTCTGACTCGGAACGCTCCATGTGCTTATTACCAACTCGCTTCTCCCTGCTCTGTCGCTAAGAAACAGATTTTGCACACAAGTATACCCACCGAACTCCAAATCATTTACAGTCAAAACAAGACCACAGCATGTTGCCGTGTCTTGTTCTCAATCCAACTATTACCTTGCAGTTCAGCAGTTCTATGAACTCCCACTCTTAACGTGCTTCCAGCCTCCCAGAAGCGGTGTTGAAATTTTTTCCCGTGACCTTTTTAAATAAACATTTGCTATTCCTAAGAGATCAGTGATTGAACAGTTTAACGAGAGCACTCACATTTCTGCTTAAAATGCTTCGCTACAGCTCACAAAGGGCAATGCTGTTGTATAGCTTCTTTTTAAGTACGTGCAATATTGTTTAAAGATACCAGAATGACAACCCAAGAGACCATAAGGATTTTTCTTTTCCTACAAAAGGTACAGTAAGGTTCATTAGAGAATGAGTTATTACTTCCACAACGTTTTTTAGCCCACTGCAACGCAACCATCTCTTAAGAATTACTACAATCTCTTTTTCTATCCCGAGTTGCTCACAGGAGTTTTATGCCAAACTGGGGTTTAATGTGGATTATCAAACTACTGTGACTGCTCACATTTCCCCTGTGAAAAGAATCTTGTCAAATTTCCCTGGAGCTCAGCCATCTTCTGTTCCAATGGAAGCCCAAGTCAAAGATCAAACTTTTTTTAGTGCCTATGATTGTAAGTCTTTAAAATGCACTTTAATGTAGTTTCAATTAGCTTTTCCCTTGAGTTTTCTTCCCACATTTACTAAACCCTAAAAAAACCCACCAAGTCATAAAAGGTTAACAGGAAAAAAGAATTAAAGTGACAGCTTAAACCATGAAAACAATGTAAAGTATCAGCTATATAAAGCCAGTGAGTTATTTCTAAAACACATGCACCCATACTTCGATTTTTGTCACCACTGTAAGGCTATTATTTCTGGAAATATAGTTACATCAGGCAAAGGGCTGTGCCATAGTATAGGCAGATACCAGAAAATATTTTTGCACATAGCTCACCTAGTGCTCTTCAATCTAAACCTTAAATTAGCTTTGTTGTTTTCATACTGAGCCCTTTTTTTAATATAAAGTTTAAGTTCTGCCAATCCAAGTGACATTTAAAGAAGCAGATGCATCTCACACAGATTGGGACAAAAACACTTTGTATTAACGTTCTATTAGGATATAGAGCTATGTCTTCACAAGGAAAAACCAGCACAGTTTCAGCAGTTCTATAAACTCATGTTTTACCCGATTTTTTAATTATGTTTTAAAATGCATTGGTCTGGTTCCTCCACTATTCCGAACTTTTCTCTTTGTAATCTCTAATAATTAAACTGCAATTTAGAAGTAATTTGTACTTCAGAAATGATCCTGGTCCTGCAAAGATGCACACTGTTATTTAAGTGTGTATATGGTGAATAAACCCACAGGCTGGTAAAAATTAAGTAGGTGTCTACAGTTCTGATGATGACGGCATGATAGCTAGTTAAATAACAACTAAGTAAAAGCACAGAAAATTATGTTCAGTATAGCGATGTACTGAATGGTTGTCTGAAAGCTTGTCCATTTTTCTTCTCACAAAAAAAGGTAAAGTATGAACAATCCATATTAGCTTTGCCTATCATATCTTTACATCATGATGGCCACAGTGCCACTGCTTTCCAAGCAGTTCTTTGCTAAGTCTTTGTCAGTGTATCTTCATTCTGAAACGTGAATTTTGCGTTTCACAATTTCATATGTAATGATATTTCTCAGTAGGGCCTTGTATTGGCTTGTAGGCTCAAACTGAATAAAATAGATTTAACCTTTAAAAAGCACCAGAAATCACAATTTACCATATTGTTATAAAATCTATTATGTACACAGGCTTCAAAAATACACCAATTTTTCAGATAATCAGCTAGAAAACTGTTCGACAACATTTCTTAAAAATTGTCTTCTGGGCTTCAAATTTAAGATTTGTACTTTGAAATGTTCTGGTTTTGTCTTTCAACTGGAAACCTGAATTCTCCTTTCTCCAATTCATGCCCTACAAAAGTTTAATGGTGTAAATAACTGCACTGGTATAAATGGTGCAACTCGGTGAGAGAAAGAATGATTTGTATGATCAAGGTCCTTGATCTGCATAAATCAAGCTGCCAAGACAGCAGCTTTTGGTGACATGGAAAGATACAGTATTTCTTTTAAAATTCTTTTACTCTGCAATTGTTTGTAATGATAAAATCATTTAAATGATATACTGTCACTTTACTTTGTGCTTCATCTTTATTGCATTTGGCTCCAACCCTGCATTCTTCTTGTCCAAAATATTGCTTAGGTTAGACCAGTGCTTTATGGACAACATTTTTTAATTGTTATTATTTTTTTAAAGATGAATTAGTTTACAGTAGCCCAAGGTGGAGGAGGGGGAAGAGTTCTTTCTACATATTCTACTTCATTTTCCTCTATTTCTTTAGTTGGGTCCTCTGTGGTTTTTGTACTGAGGCATTCATCTGCTCCTGCTGGTTATTCTTTCACCTGAAGTCATAATCTTCTGTGATATCAAACTGGCTGCTGCAGAGGAAATTATGCGGTGACAGACATAAAATTATGACCATGCGTGGGGAAAAAAACAGTGGGAGTAGAACTCCAAAGGAAGAAAGGTCTTGCTTACATGTTTTCTCTCTCTCTTTTTATTAAGAAAATAGAAAGAGAAAATATTCAAAACCCACTGTTAGGGGCAAACCCTTAGCTAGTGTAAGCTACGTTATCTATGTAGACATTAGGAAAAACATTGCCACTTACAAAAACTGTGAGTTTACCATTTTTTTTCCTGTCTGAACATTGTAAAGATAAAACATTAAATGCAATGCTGTCATTTAGTTTTAATACTTGACTCTATCTTTTATCTCAAATCTGTTCGTGTATGCTTTTAAGTCACCGGATTTCGGACCCTGTCAATTCTTTAACTGCAAGACTACACACTACAACCCTGTTACAGAACACAGAGCAGCACTGCGTTATTTGTATTTTTTCAAGGAAAGTACGCTTCATGTAACTATATTGCACTGTTATTTTTTTGCTGCTTTTTCCATATCTTCTGTGCGCTTGTCTACAAGGGACAGGACACACCAATACCGTATTTGGAGATTAATGTTTTAGTAATTTGAAATATATTTTTTGGGATTGCTCTATTTTATACTGAAATTTTCTCTCTCTTTGTTTAATTCCTTCAGGAATTATAAGACTTTGATTACCAGAAGTACAGTTTTGTTTTATTTGCTTCTTGATGAAACTATTCAATATAGCCTCAACATTTTTGCTTTATGAAGAAAAAATAAGCTTGCATTGGTCATGCTTGCTTCAGAGATAAAGGAACGGTCTTGTAATCAGTTCATCTTAAATTGCTGGCAACTATCCTTAGGCCTAGCTCCAGCTGCATTGAGGTTATTGTCTCATAAGTTATTATTTTAGAAATTATTGCTAAAATGATAAATATGCAAACAGTAAACAGAAATGCTAACAGAACCCTGTCTCTTAATATAGTGCCCTCAAGGACTGAAAAAACGTAGCATTGATCTTGTAGGATAAAACTGTTGCCAGCATATTTGCTGGCTAATGACAACTGATGCAGCAGCATATTGGCCCTCTTCTGCAACTGATTTATTGTAACAAATACAATTTTAAAATGTTGAATCCAAATGGAGATCTAGTGGTATTTTTGGTAGACTCCTTATAACATGTTCAATGTGTGGACCATAGGATATCAACGCCAACAAGCCTAATCTCTCCCATGACTATCATGGGATTTCTTTTGTCTACAAAGTCAGGACCTTAGAAGAACGTTTGAAGGAACAGGTAAATGTGCCACTGTTGCAATCTCCCTAATGTTATGCTGAGGCAGCAGTCAAATGCAAGCCAGATTCAACTCCACAATTTAATTGCAATAAAATTAGCTTATTTTTCATATTCCTCTTATGTTCGACACATACGAGAAAAATCATGTGTTTCTGATTTCAGAGAAAGAACAGTGATGAGTTTACTGTTCAAGACTTTGCAATGCTTCACTTCCAGTTAAATTCTACTAGTGGACCTGAGATTTCAATATAACAGCAGGAATGTTTTTATCAGCAACAAGACATAAAATACTACTAGTCTCAGTATTGGCAGGTGATTTCTTCTGGATTCCAGGGATATTTTAGTTTTAAAATGTAGTAATTTCCACTACTGAATTCTATTTGAAAATAAAGAAGCCACGCAGTATGAAAAGGTTCTACTAGATACATAAAAGTCAGGTAAGGGCCCACAAAGTTGAATGTAGCACTTCCCTCTGCCTTCCTTTCCATGTGCAATACGCTTACAGCAGATTCTTCAGCTGATTTTGTAAGTGTATGCAACTCCTTAGTAATTCTATTGCAGTCAAACAAATTACTCTAGGTTTATGAGAGCATAAGTCAGAGCTGAAGCCAGCCTATGCTTAGTATTTCATACAGCATGAAATAAATAATGGAATCCAATTATACAGTAAAACATCAGGCAGTTTTTCTACACTGGTAAATAAGTATTTATAGCATCTCATGCTATTAAAAGAATAAACCTCCACACAGCAATTAATTTAGAATTTTTACTCCCAGCTCTTGAGTGCAATGTTGTCTCTGAGCTTCAAACTCTTGAAGAACAAAGGTGTGAACTGAGCACGGCAGGGTCACAGAGCAGTGAGGAACACGGCCATTCTGCTGGGTGCTGCTGACAGGAGCGTGGCAAGAGGCTCAGCCTGGGACTGTGCGAGAATGGTGCTGCTGGCTGAAGGAGCTCGAAGGAGCTGTGAGTTTCCACCAAGGCAGCCAGAGGAGAAGTCTCAGAAAGCGTGTAACCCATGGGGATTTAGAGTAGGTTGGGAAAAGGCCAAGAAGCAAAAAATAAAACCAAACAAACAAAAAAAAACAACCCTGTAAAGCATATTTGTGGATCCTACTAGGCCCTGAGAAGAAAAAAAATTATTCAGAGAAGTGAACGTAACAAGTGGCCCTGGGATCTAGGAAAAGCTGGGGTGAGTCTTGGGTTTGGGCTCAGTGCTATCCTTGCTGCAGATAATGAAGGCTCGAGGCAGTGAGAGGACCTGGCCTTCTAGAGCAATTCCAAGTGGCAGCGTGCGGGCTGTTGCTTGTCAGCGTGCAGCTTGCACGCAGGAGCTGACCTGTAGAAGGTTCTTGTAAAAGATCTTTTACTTCCTTAGCAGAAGCCAACCCACCAATCTGACCCGACTAGCAATGTACTACGACTGCAGCCCAGCCCAGCCCGCACTCGAGAGGCCAGGTGGTGCCAAGACGTGAGTGATAAACTGGACACTGCCTCAGGTGAGTGACTCTTTTTTCAGGGAAACGTGAACGCTGCTGTAGATAGGGTATTCAAGGCATCCACCCTGACTCCACAGGCCGTTCTGCTGGCTGGACAACTAAACAGACACACAGCAGGCTCAGGATCAAGGAGGCTTAAAGACCAACTTGCTTCATATACGCTGACACCTCATGTGATAGGACTACTGCTTTGTTATTGCTAATGCTATAATCATCCTAGGCTGCAAATTGCTCTGCTGGCCACTGTATCTTGACTATATTAGTGTACAAACAGTATTACAAAATCTCCCCAACTAACCAGAGTCCCGGTCCCCTGGCTGAGACATTCAAGAGCTTCACTACATTAACGGATAGCTTTTACCAATATAGTTCTTTGCCAATAATGTCCAATTTCTGTTTCTGAGAGTCGCACGGTATTCCATATTCCATAGTCATGAACGCAACAAATGTAACTGAATTTAGGTGGTTTGTGTGTTGTACGTTAACTCTATGCTGTTATTGCACTGTATGAAACGCTTTATAAAACCAGAGGTCTGTGTAGCTATCATGTGAACGACTAAAAGGATTGGCCCATGCAATACATGCATGGTGCTCACAGTGTTGCAAAAATCTACAGAAGTGGATCTGAGAGTACAACAAGATTACATTCTACATTATTATTTAAGAAGCTATGATTATATAATTAGACTGTATTAAAACACAAAGCTAAAAGGAGAACAATGACTACAATCTTAACAAAAATTAATAAACACTTCCCAATTATACATAAGCAATGCTTAGCAAGATGCTAACAGATTCTTTCTTCTGCTTTCCATGGTAATTCAGTTGATGTTTTCAACCATTGACCATTTAGTGACAGTTGATATTTCTAGTCACATAATGCCTGCTTTTCTAGAATAAGCTAGACGCTTCCGCTCAACTAACAAGCTTTGTTTTCTGAGGGGCTAGAAAGCAACAACATGGGACTGTATAGTTATCTATAAATATGAACAATTTCAAATATCTTCAAAGGCAAAGTGAAAAAAGACATGAAAAGGGAGGCTGAACTGAAAGGACTGAGTTACATATCTTGTATTGTCCACTTATTGATACTGAAATTCTAAAAGCTTTTCTTCCTGATAAGGAATTTTTTTAGTCTTCGTAAATATTAGGAGAATTCCAAGTTTTTGCCTTCCTACTTTGTTTAGCTTTGAAGTATGAAGAAATAGCTCAGTCCTTAACCAAAGTCAGAATCCTTAACTTGCTTTTAGGATTGCAACGCGATCTAGTGAATAAAGCAGGATTTCTTTCCAAGTCTGCTCATGACCTTCTTTAAGACCCTGGAAATACCTTCCACCTCTTTTTTTTTTTTTTTCCCCCCTTTTTTTAAAATTTACATGTTGCTTGTGGCTTCTATTTTGACTGTAAATTACACAGGTGTGTCTGAGCCTGCTGGAGTATGAAAAATAAACAAACTGTAAAGTCTGTGAATGAAATGCTGGAGGAGGACAAAGAAAGCAATCAGAAAAAAATCTGCTTTGTTTCTTAGATTTTACTTCTTTGGCACCTGTACTGACAGAAACCTGATCTACTTTTTCCGCTTATTCAAATAATCTTCCTAGAAAAAACAGCAAGAGGAAAAATATTTACACTGCAGAAAATAAGAGGGACCTATCTTACCTATACTCTTCAAAACAAACAGAAAATCAGGCCTCATACCTTCATCTTAAAGAAGGAAAAAGTTGCAAATCTATGGCAATTTGGTTTTGGTTCTTTTTTAAAATTTTTCTTCCCCCTCCATGTGTGCTTCTGTTAAGTTTTGCCTTAAGCCATGAGAATTTTGCTACCTGTTTCATTATATTTAATACTTAGAATGTAAATTCTAAAAAGAGTAATAGCCTGAGAATGAGAATTCATATTTTTTGTATCACCTCTTAAATGGCTCTTTCTGATGCTCTCAGAAGACTTCCTCCCCATTCTGATTCCATTTAGGCCAGCTATAAAATAAGTAAATTAGAATAATACTGTTTAACAGCCTCCTAAGAACATTCATGATTAATTGCTGATAAGTACTAAATATTACTGTGAAAGTATGTGTTGGCATGCATATGGTATGCTTAGTTTCTAGCTGATGCAATACTTGTGCTACAGAGGCTTGGAAAAAATACTGCATTATCAAGTACTTCTAACTTCAAATTCCTATAGTTTTCTAAGACTGACAGGCCTTAGAGAGGACAGATCTAAAGGTTAAACACTATTACTATACAATTAAAAACCAGAATTTTAATTCTCTGTAAACTGTTGTAAACGATCAGTTTTCAAGCAACAAGTTCAAGCCTCTGGTCCCAATTTTATGACCTTGCTTGAGAAACAGATTACTAAGTGGCATTTGCATTTATTAGGATCTAGTAGAATGAAAAGCAAAAGACTGTGTTAAGATGCTGCCTGGCTGCGTGAATCAGACTGACCTTCATAAAAATGATTAGCCAGTAGTATGCTATTATCAACACCAGTTGTGTTCTAGGATTCTGCTGGTTTTCCATATGGTACTGAAAAAGGTTATGCCATTTTTTGAAGAAAACTGATTTTGACTTCTTTACAGTATGTTTAATTCTTAAGCGTCTGGTTTTCTGCTTTAAATCCTGAAATTAACCTCATCTCCTGAGCGGAGATGTATGTAACTGGAGCAGTTTCTTATTTTTGTACTTGGCCTTTCTTAGCAGATTTCTGCAAGAGGTCTGTACGTCCTCATAGGATGGGGAGCTGAGTATACAAAATTTATAGCATATGTAAGATCTTTTTAACAAGAAGTGATATGATGTTCATAGTCTGGTGTTAATGCTGGGATCAAGAGAGATCTGGGTCTATGTGAAAGGTCACATTGCTGAAATTCAGCAAGGAGTCTTGCCATCAATATAAGTCAGGCTGGGTAGGTAACAAAGAATTGTAGGGCTTGGGAAATGAGACAAGGATCCAGTAAATTTCCTGCAGAAAAAGGTAGACAAGCAGCTGTCAGAGGAGAGCCTTTATAGAATGAGTTGGCGTTTTTAGTTTCTTTCCAATTCTATAGCTGTTTATATCATGAAGTATGGTTGGTGAGAACATGTAGCCAGCCTGGTGGTTTCATGAAGAAACAAGGTTGTGGATGGGTGTGAAAAGCAGTAGCTTTGAGATTCCCCAAGGAAGTCTCTAAGCACTACCATTAATATGAATATTATGGAAGAGTAGAATGGGATATTTTTCATTTCCCTTACAAGATATATGGAGACCTTATTTCCCTTTGATAACTTTCAGAATATGTGGATGCTCTAAACAGCAAGCAGGAATTTTCTAATGGGTAATAGTCTGATCTAATCTCAACTGAAGTCAATCAGATGACTCTCTCTGGTCTGTACAGCTACTGAATAAGGCTCTAAATATCCTAGCCTTTCACTTCCTCTTATAATTATCACTTTTATAATATAATTATGGTAGCTTCTATAGTGTGCTGAATCCTATATAAAACCACAGGAAATTAGTTTGTCAATTAGTTCAAAACTGAAGTGTGTAACAAACTACCTGTGGAAAGATCACTGAGATGAAGATAGCATGCACATCACAAACTTAATGATAAAAAAGTATTGTGAGGCTATTACCTGCTAAGAAAATACTACCATTTTAATACAGTATCATCTTCCATTAAAATTCTTAACTAAAATCTATGTGGTTGGCCTGATCTTTCGTCTGTACAAACAGCATTGGCATGTGGGGTGTCAGAGCAGGACAGAGACATGGCTACAGAAATGTTTTGTCTTTCCCCTGCATTCTCATGTGGGTCTTGCAAGAAGGCATGCCTAACTTGTCTCCCTGTCCCCCAAGCACCCAATCTGATGCGTGATTCAGGTCACCAGAGTCTTCCCAGTCTATTGGGAAAGAAGCCAGCAGAGAGAGACGAGGCGTGTACAAGCCATCAGGCTGTTCGTGAAGTGATCCCGAGCTGCGATTTGGATAACTCTGTTCTTTAACTTCATATCCTAACTGCCAGAGCTGATGGTAGCAAATAATTTTTAGGCTTTATCTACAGCAGCATTAACCATTCTGCTCTGACTTAAGACATTGCTTATGAACCATGTTATGTTAAACATAACCTTTCCCGAACAATGGCGATGAGATCTTCATGTTGCACGTGGAACCAAGTTGCAGGGGGAACTTAGCAGAGTTTTGGAGGTATGCCCTAGTAGTCTGTAACATCTGTCTCACCCCTAAATGAACAAACTTACTAAAGAAACAGCACTGGGGAGACTG
>Ga0065711_1042583_pt1 | contig 15286 bp, 13 predicted proteins | sample Hoacrofraction12_FD_59098 | JGI IMG/M metagenome (GOLD analysis project Ga0065711, IMG submission 59098) | Hoatzin crop microbial communities from Cojedes, Venezuela - Epithelial fraction 12 v2 (version 2) | ecosystem: Host-associated > Birds > Digestive system > Esophagus > Crop | place... | reverse complement strand
CCAGGCTGCCCAGGGAGGTTGTGGAGTCTCCTTCTCTGGAGATATTCAAGACCCTTCTGGACAAGGTCCTGTGCAGCCTGCTGTAGGTGACCCTGGTCTGGCAGGGGGGTTGGACTAGATGACCCACAGAGGTCCCTTCCAACCCCTACCATTCTGTGATTCTGTGAAATTCAAGCCCTTGATTCTTACGTTAATGCCTGTGTTGGAAAGAACACTCAGCTGTTTCCTTCAGTAATTTCCATTCAGTATAGGAAGTGAAACATCAGTCTGTTCGTGACTTAAGTTGAGCTAAGTGATTGTGTAGTTGTGCCGCATGAGTTAATCCAACAGAAAATTACAGCCTCAAGAGGATTGTAGCTCAGCTAGCCCAGTTTTACCTCCCTCTTGCATTTTATGTAGTGGCTGCACAAGCCCTGTCACAGTCCATGTAATTTCTTAAGTGACAAGCCAGAAATAATAAATTGCAAAAATAACAAGAATCTCTTTATGCATTTCAAGAAAGAATAGTTCAGTAAGGAAGGAGGCCAAAAATTTCATTGACATGGGCCATGAAAGGATTAAGAAGAGTGCTGCTTAACAGTTTTGCCCCATTAGCAGAACTTGAATTTAAATGCAGTGTAAAATCATGCAGTATGTATAGATCCAGATAATGGTATTGGTAAGCAAATTATTCAGAATTAGATTTATATTTAAAAGTACATTTAACGTTCTTATTTAATACTTTGTAATTTCTTAATTTTTCCCTTCTGGCTTTTTCCTGCAGTCAGCAATGCAAGACCTTTTCTCTAAATAGAACAAGTCTAGATGGTATTATTAACATTTTGATTCCAGTAGCAGAGACTTTATGAAAAAACATTGCATTTCAGGCTTACATTGTGGCCAGTAAATTTTGAAGACGTGCTGCAGACAATTTGTCCAGAGTTTCACGCTTTTGTTGGAAATTGGCTGTTAGAATCAACATCTAGCCAAGGAAAGAGTGTTCTCAACCTCTCTTCCACTTCTCCCCCCCCCTGTTCTTCGGGGTGCACATCACTGTCCCTCTCCTCCAAGGCCGTAACACTATTTCTGTGAGAAACAAGAAAAGGAAGGTGGAGCTGAGATAGAGCAGTGCTTACCATAGATCAGATGGGGAGGGACAAGTGGCATCTTGTATCCAAGACTCTGTAATATATCTATTTTAAACTGGAGTCATATTTAAGATAAATTTTCGGTTGGTTGTTGTGGGGTTTTTTTTGTCCTTAACACATTGAACTCCAAATACTGACAAGTTATAAATTATTTTCAGAAGAAAAGTCTATAGTTTCCAAACTGCTTGTTTTACAGTTTTTTATTTACCGATGCAAACTGTTAAATCAAGCCTGAGTGCAACAGAGCAGTGACATTAAAATTAATTTTAAAAAGTGCGGTTTGTAAGCGACAGGATTTTGCACAGATAGAGTAGTCTGAATGTGCTATTAGCAGAGTTGTACTTTATTTGATTATTTATAAAGAACAGGTTTTAATGGTATTTGCATTGAAAATACAAAGATTCACATTATAGAATGATTTGATGGCATTTTTATTGCTCTACAATATTTGTATCTGTAAGCTGTCTCTGTAAATGTCGAGTGGAAGTTTTATTATTAATATGAGTTGGGTTTTGACTCAAAAGTTTTAAAACATACTGTTCTGCAGCATGCGCTCCATTCTGAGAAACCATAGATACAGAAGGGATGCAAGAACCCTGGAGGATGAGGAGGAAATGTGGTTTAATACTGATGAAGACGATATGGAAGATGGAGAGGCAGTGGTGCCCCCTTCTGACAAAACTAAAAATGATGAAGATATTATGGACCCTATCAGTAAATTCATGGAAAGGAAAAAATGTAAGTGATGAGAAGAATGCCATATGGCTTATGCAGAAGCCATAACTTGTATTCTTTAGTCCTACTGCAAAGAATGATTTGCATGTATTTATTTGCATGATAATCTTAGGTGATAGTCAGGTTTTTCTGTGTTTTATTCAGGTTTATAATGCAAAATTTTCAATGTGAATGTTCAGGTGGTGTCATTGGTAGAATAAAAGTGTTCATTCTTGGCCAGTGACAACAGCTGGTAGGTGGTATAGTAGTAGTATAAAAAAAAAAAGTCAATGATGACTCACTTTACCAATTCGTACATGAAGTATTAAGCCTTTTCCCATGCAGTAAAGGGATTTGTAATTGAATGTTTTGCTCAGTAACACTGCTTTACTTTTGCTTTTTTGTGTGTGTGTTCTTTTCTCTCCAGTAAAAGAGAGCGAAGAAAAGGAAGTTCTTCTGAAAACTAACCTTTCAGGTCGTCAGAGCCCAAGTTTCAAGCTTTCCTTTTCCAGTGGTACAAAATCTAACGTTACCAGCCAGTCATCTGCAAGTAATCTGCCTGGATCCCCAGGGTCTCCTGGATCCCCAGGGTCCCCTGGGTCTCCAGGGTCAGTTTCTAAAAGCACATCTCAGATGGCAGCTATTACAACGAAGGTAATTTTGAATGCACATAGATTGACTTCATTGTTTCAGACTAGGTATATGCTTTAGCATCTCTCTCGAGTTTGTGTGAATTCTGACATGCTGAGCAGTAGTGGACTCTCTGGTTTGCGTGTACTTTTTTGTCTGGCCTTGAGCATTTTTAAGGAGATCTGACGTGCATAAAAAGAAGAAATAAAAGCTTTTTCAGTGCCCAAACTCTGAACCTATGAAGCATACAACTAGCTGCTGTTTGTAGTGATCTTTACTGTGAAATGCAGCCAACACTTTGCTTTTGTTAATTTACCCAGGGATATTTGCCAGGTAGTAATATAGAAATATTTTGGAAACATTGCCAAATTTTGCCAGACTCCATGATGTCCCACCACCCTCACTGAGAATTTCTGCTGTTACCATTTTTAGTATTTTTTAGAATGATGTAACTGGTACATGTGAAAGAAATAAGTTGTATTCTGGAGGGGTAGTTGCTGTATGCCAAAATGTAAACAGTTTTTAATACCCTAGCATGACTTTTTTACTTTTTGAAATAACATATAGTTTTGGGTTGGAACATACTGAGGTAGAAGAAGAAAGCCTGTTTAAAAGAGTCAGGATAACTTGCAGTGAATATCCAAACCCAGGATTTTAAAATACATTTTAGGATGCTGCTGGGTTTGAACAGATTTTTGGCTAAACCTCTTTTCGAACCAAGTCAGGGAAGTAGAGTGACTGGTGTTTTCTCAGCACTGGGGGGCAGATAAAGTAGTGTTGGTACAGCGGAGTTTGGATAATGAGAATTTACTTTCGTAACAAGTGTTTCCATTTCAGAAAGGTCAGGTGTGTATCTCAGTTCTCAGGTAGCCTTGGAATAACTCTGATTCATCCTTATTTTTTAATGCCACCATACTGCTTGTTCACGTGACTTCTACTAGAGGCAAATGGGATTTCAGATTTTTTCTTTTCTTATAGCCAAATGTGGCTTAAGAGTTTGTGTTTGGATTATCTTCTGTTGAAAACACCTGAAGGAGAAGAGTTTGGCTGATGGCAGAACTAAGTGACACTTCCTCTGAATCCTCCCGCAGAGGAAGGGGAAGCAGATCTATTTCATTTATGAAAAAAATATGGTAGTTAGTCAAGCACTTTTTAAAAGGGATAGAATTGGCTTGGAATTTAGTTCAGTCTATTCCGGGCTGCTGGAGGCTTGTTCTCTCCCAGACAGTATAATTCCTTGAATCTGAAATGGAGTCTTTACGTGTGGAGCATATTGCGTACAGCATTGGCTCCAAAATTTCAAGTTGTGGTGGCAAAAGAAAAATGTTCAGGCTACGCTGAATATGCAGTGCACTGAAAAACCATTCAAGGATTCAGGCATAAGCCACCTCCTTTCAGTAAAATGTACAGTTTATAAATGTACCACAGTCGCAAACTAACAGTGTGGGGAAAAAAACAGTGTTGAAATTGGGTTTTTCATTAAATATCTGATCTTGTTATTTTATGTGTAGTATACTCAGTGTTACGTTGTATGTGACTATACAGAATGTGTGTAATTATTTATGGAGTTGTATTATGGTATACAGTTGGCTGAAATTTTCTGTTTTGGATGTCTATCATTAGACACCTGAATAAGTAATACAATCTTTGAGTGAAGTACCAGTAGCTGCCACTGTAGTCAAATGCTGGTTAAGCTTCAGAAGTTGCTGTGTACTGTAGGTAGAGGAAGTTTTAGAAGTTCATGCTGCTTCTTCATGGGTCCAGAGCTGCCTAATCTTAAAATTTGTGGTTATTTGCAACACAAGAGAGTTTTTAATATTACTATATATGCTTTCATTTTCAGCTGCCAAGTTGTTTAAATTTTGTAACTTGTACACTTCATTCAATTATACAAAAAAAAATCTTGAAGTTACTACACATTAAAACTAGCTTTTTTGAAGACAGACTGTGTTCTAAAAGTATCGCAATTCAAAAATTCAAATTGAAGGATACTCTGTTTCTGAAGTACTTCCAGATGGCTCATTGCTGCAGTCAGCTGTGCTCGTTAAAAAAAATTTACATCTTTACAGATAGAGCTGCAGTGACACTTAGAGAAACTAAGTAGATTTTTGGATTTTCTTAAATTTCAACTGGAAATATTTCTATCCAGTTGGATAGATGAAACCCCATTTGAGGTTTATTCATTTAAACATTTTTCAGGCAATCTCATTTTCATTCATACTGAAGGATTTATTTTTGTTCTGCTTCATTTTGTTCAAAACTTCATGAATCTGTATGCTTATGGTGATATTCTGTGCAAACAGAATTTTCCTATACATATGTGAAGTATCAATGTGAAAACGTTTTCTTGATTATAGTAATAGTGTTTGTCTTTGTAGGGAGGCCTCGTTGGGCTTGTAGATTATCCTGATGATGATGAAGAGGATGATGAAGATGAAGATAAAGAGGAAACTTTACCATTGTCAAAGAAAGCAAAGCTTGAGTCATCATAATGGCAACTGCTGAAGAACATTACCAGTTGGAGGAAGGGTATTTTTCCAAAAACAAAACAAACCCACAGCAAAGCAGCAATCTTTTGTGAATTACTCTGTGTGACACAGATCAACCATTACAAATGGATTTCTGCCAATCAAGTGCCAATTCAAAGCAGCAGAAGAAGGGGAAATACTTCGTTTACGGGAAAGACTTATGCCTTTGAGCTCTCCAGCTTGGACCACATGTTGCCCTTTTCTCAGGGAAGGAAATGGAAAACAAAAAAAAACTAACAAAAAAACCAACAAAAACAAAAAAAGCCAACAGGGCAGGAGTTTTGTTAGTGGAACTCTGGATTGGCTGGTCAGTTGCTACAATCAGAATATGCTTTCTTGGACCACGTATGAGACTTCTGAAGAAAAGGCGCGTTTTGCCATAATTCTTCACTAGTTAAGAATGCCAGCAGTTTCTTTGTATAAAAGAGACCTGCCTTTGAAATCATACATTCTGAACATTTTAGTCAAGCTACAACAGGTTTTAAAAACCAGTACGGGGGAGGGCTGAATATAAAGTTTCCTCTTTTTTTTTAAATCTGTTCCCTTTGCCCTTTAAACTGCAGAATTTTTTTTGGAGGTGGGGGATTTGTTTGTCCCTTCTTGATTAAAGATTGAGTGGAATTCTAGATGTGGTCACTTTTGTGTCATAATTTTTTTTTTGCCCCCCTGAGTGTATGCTTAGTTGTTGAGTATATATTTGGGACCATTAAAATTTTTTGATGTAATATAATCTCACTGTTGTGCTGGTACCTGTTTCACCCTGTGTAATTTTGTTCTGCATCACAGTTCTTAATATGTTTAGGATTTTATGGAAGATGGTATAGTTTTTATTGGAAAAAAAAATAATCTTGCCACAATGTGCATAAAAGCAATACTATTTTGTGACTAAATATTTTATATTAAATTTTACATCAGCAGCTGTTGAGAAAAAATTCAGGGAAATAGGATGGAATAAAAAATTGAAACCTATAAATATGAAATTAGTATTCCAAAGAGACTTTGAAATTTCATAACTCAGAACAGTGATGGTAGACTAACTCATCAAAATGCAAGATGGATGATTTAGGAATACCGATATATTGACTCATTTGACTGACAAAAATAAAAAAGAAATAATTAAAGCTGAAGGAAAATGGCATTAGTGGTATTTTTTTTAAAACCTCTGATTCCCTTTGGAATACCAGTTTTAGTGAATCAAAGATGGTTGTATAATAAACTCTTTACAAGGATACCATCTTTTGAAATTTACTCAATTGAAAAACAGCAATTAAACTTTGGGTCTAACTCAGTGACTACATTCTTTCCCCTTTAGAGTTGATTTCCTTGTGGACGTTCAAAGCACCAGTGTTGCAACAATCCTGATGTTACACATTAATGTATGACATACAAGAAATAAGAGAAATGAAAATCTGAGGCTGGATCATACGGGATCACACCCAAGTGTAGATTAGCACTTTGTTTCTGAAAGTTGTGCGTTGTGTGGCAGATTCTGTGCTAACTACAAAAGTCAAAGCTTTGTGCTTTGACTTTATTAATACATATTAGTAATTTCAGATTTAAATAAGAGTGTGCATTAGGGAAAAATAATTAGCCATCTTTTCCTCAAAAAGTTCATTTGAAATCACTTTCCAAGGTTGAGTTTTTACAGTGTGTTTGAAATGTCTGTGACGGGGCAGTTCTCAGCAGTGACTTTTACAGAGAGGGCAAGAGTTGAGCACTTGGTCGTTACAAGATGAGAGTCCCCGTGCTGTCTTAACAACCTGTCTGAAACCTGGTGTTTGCAAATTTGGTGTCAGAGCAGACATCGCGACAAGGAAATCTGTAATTTTTTAGGTTTTGTTAATTAGCCTGAATTTAAGTCCTTCACAATGTGTGAAACTTTACTTGAACATAAAGCTGTCAGAATTGATCCATATAGTCGTCTTCATGTCCTCCAGGCTATATCTCAGGAAGTTATTCTTTTGAGTTGGTGGAATGTTTTTTCTTAATTTTTTTTTTGCATTCCTTCACCTATTCAGTGCTTGATCTTGTGTGTGATGCTGCAGTCTTCTAAACTTTCAAATACTAGGAATCTCGGATTTTGGACTTCCAGTACTTGAAGCATTACATTTAACAGAAGAAACTACCCTTAAGTTACTGGGTTTGGTCAAAATAGTAGTGGAAGTAGGAGTATTTTGAACTTTTTATGTTTTTTTGAAGCTCTGGAGGACAGATAAAATGCTAAGCTGCACATCTTCAATGCTGTCTGACTTGCAATTCGATAGTTGTCTTCCCAATTACCTAATACTTGTGGTCTGACAGGACATGTCTACACTTAGATGATGTATTCATGGAAGTTGGAAGTAGTCTGGAAGCAGGTGACTTGGGGACAGTGGTGGGTATGCCCTTGCCCAGTGACTTGCACTTTTGTATTCATGGATATCTTGAAATATATTTCAGGAAAAAAAGGAAATAGTGGGATTGTGAGAAGTGATGGATATAAAAAAAAAAAATGGGTATGAGTTAAGAGCAGGAAAAAATTATGTTATGAAACAGTGTGGCTGATAGGGGGTTTTTTGTTCTTAGTTTTAATACTGTTAAAGAGCTGCATGTATATTGTATTAACCATGGCTCAGTCATCTTAATTGCATTTTAACTGTATCGTTAAGTATGGTTTACAGGGTAAACCCTTAAGTATTGTACAGGCAGGCTACAGAGTGCTTGAGTCCTCAGTACAGGCCCCTGTATTCCTTCAGTGGTTGAAAGGCGTGATGCTGGTTACTCTGATGTACACTTCCCAGCTTTGAGCCTAGGTTCGCTGGGGACACCAGACCAAAGTACGTAGCGTACCTGGTCCCCCAAGGAAGCACACCTTTGCACTAGTGAAAGTGATTCCAGGTAATCTGGAATATTTCCGGATTTTCTTCCACTGTACGCAGAGGGCGGCTGCATTCAGGTAACAGTGCACATCACCGAAAAACCGATCTGCTGTGTCATGAAGGCAGAAGGATGTGAAAGCTGGTGTATCTGACAAGAAGTTGTCTCTAAAAAGTACCTGTCTTTAATATACCTACTTGGTAAACAAGGTCAGGCTGTTCATCCGTCTCTCGTAGTTCACCCAGGGGAGACGTCATGTTCTCATGGAATCAAGTGGGCCCAGTCCTCCTAACATACCAAGGATGAAACTGCTCAGATTGGTTTGGGCTGTGTTTTCACATCTCTGCAAATTTCAGAAACTGTTTAATTGGGTAACCGAGTCTGTTCTCATAGTGCTGCTGTGGCTCCATTAGGGATTTAGTTACCTTTCAACCCAGCACAAGTTACACTGGTTGCCTTGCTAAGTTGTGTTTCCTGGCATCTGTAGAGCGGCCACAGAAGGCCAGCCTTACCTTTATCAACCGTTTTAGAGCTGCAGAGGCATCCTGGAGCAGTGCTGCCTGTACTGGAGTAGTACTGCAGTTCTCCTCCTGCCTTGAGGATATCCAGACCTGTTCTAGGCAAGCTGTGAAAGTAGGAGACCAGATGGGTTACTGCGTGGGCTCACCTGCAGTGTAACCAGGGAAGCATTCAAAGAGAAGTTACCAGCAACTGAAGGTAAGTTGTCCATGTGTGTGTTCTTCACCTGTTCCTACTGCTTTCTCTTTTTGGAGTCCAGAAGAAAATAAGGTATATACACAGCTTATAGTTCAGTCCAGAAAGGAGACAGGGCATGTGGGCATGCTGCAGCTCCAGCAGAACCACCTGGGAAGGATTTGTAATGCCTGCCTTCAACCATAGCCACAATTTAAAGTCTGCCATGTGAGGGAGTCATATCTTACTGTATTTTCACAGGTGTCTGGCTATTTGGCCAGCTTGTATCTTGATTTAATATTACTCCAGTTGCAATCACATTCATTGGAGCATGTAAGTCTTGCGGGTTTTTTATATAAATTAAAATTAATAAAACTATTCAAAGCTGAAATGAAACCCTGCAGACTGCTGGAAAGAAAGGCAATTAAAAAATGGAGGGGCGAGATAGAGTCTTCTGTATGCCAATTGTATTTATGAACAATGTAAATATACAAGCCAGTGGATAATTAAAAAAAGGTAGAATGCTACTAGAAAATGATTGAAATCGCTGCTGATTTACAGCGATTTCAGACCTGTGCCAGTAGCCTTGTGGCACACTGTTGCATCTCCTGGAGATGTAAGATGTCTGTTTCAGAACTTCTCTGAAATAGCTCCATGTGAACAACTATGGTTTAGGTTGAGACCTGGAAATTATATGGTATAAGGTGTAATTATGCTCACAAACCATGCATCTGTAATACAGACTGGGGATGACTTGGGCTGAATAATGTTGTTTTTGATACTCCACTTGTAAGCAACTTTAAATTACATGTGTAAAGATACTGTATGGGGGCTGCCCACCTAAAAGCGTTCATAGAATCACAGAATGGTTTGGGTTGGAAGGGACCTTTAAAGATTACCTAGTTCCACCCCCCCCGCCATCGGCAGTGTCACCTTCCACTAGACCAGGTTGCTCAAAGCCCTGTCCAGCCTGGCCTCGAACACTTCCAAGAAGGGCATCCACAGTTTCTCCGGGCAACCTGTGCCAGTGCCTCACCACCCTCAGAGTAATCACGTGTATTGTTTGTTAGCATTGCTTCTGGAAGTACATGCATACTGGAGCCCTTACATTGTGCTCATGAGTTTTCAGACGAGGCTAGTCTTTTGTGTTTCAGATGTACACTTTAGTGGCTGAAATCTTGGAAATTTGATTTTAAAGTGCACTTACCTCAGTAAGGCTTATTTTAAACCTGCTGATGTTGAGTGGCCTTTTGACAGCTGTGGTGTTCAGGTGGCAGCTGTGTGCTGTTGGGTTGGAGAGTTCAGTACAGTCTTCCATCCTCCTGGTGAGGCCAGAGACGGCACACCTATACCGTCGCTCTGTCGCTGAACCGGTGTTGAATGGTCAAGGAGCCCCGAAGGAAGCTATGGTCGGGGATGTGCAGTCTGTTAATCTTGCCATTCAGCAGGATTCCATCAGTGTTGTGACTAAGGACATTGAGGTAACTGGAAGCAGCTCCTGATGAACCAATTTATGGGAGTCTGTGCTAGCAACAAAAGTCTGTGCTAACAACAATGAACATTTGGGAGAAACTTTAACAAACCTGCATTTCCAAGCTGCTTCTACTTGTACACGTTTGAAAATGGTGTTGAGTTAGATCATCTTATCCTGAAAAAAAAAGCTAGTTTCCTCCTCGTGGACCCCTGTCTCCCCTCCACAATTCCCTTGAAACAGAAGTGACCTCCTTTGCTGCCATCAGTCGGGACTTTGCAGATGAGCCAGGAAAGCTGGAAACTGCAATTCATGTTGAAGAAGTAACTGCTGACTAAAACCAACAACGGAGCACAGCTTTTAGTTATTTTTGAACTTCACCTCAAAGTGGAAATAAATCTTCCACCTCCAGATGTCTGAAAGGTAGTCTACCATATCACAACGTAGGCCACCTCTTAATAACTGGTTGGTTGACAGACCTTTCCCACTGAGCATCAAGGCTTCCTCTACTGCAGTGATAACACACTATGGCAGTCTTAGGGTGCTGCTAGTATCAAAACGTGTCTGGCAGCTTGCAGTATCCTACCGGCCTTGGTAAAATATTAGCAAAGTATGGCTAGATGGCTGATGTAGATCAGATACAACAGTGTGTACAGTGTAGTGAATACAATCACTACAACACGTACAGACAGGAGGCATGTATAGCCAAGGAAGAGAATGGCTTTTGAACAGAAACGCCACCAGAGTCCTTGTATGTTCTACAGTGAGTATACAAACACTACAGCATATGTGAAACACCAGTGTTACAATGCAAATAACAATTCTCTCAAGCATCTGTAACTGAAAAAAAATCTCACTTCTAAGAGACCGGGCCAAGCCCATGTGATTTAAAGTCAATTTCTGTTCACATTGACCTTCTCTAAGATCAAACTGTTGCGTAATTCAACTAGAATCAAAGCCACCTTCTGTGTTTCAGCATGTTAAGTCAGCGCATGTGATACATAAACCACTGATCACCAATTTTTACCATATTCTTGTAAAACAGTTATCTCTAACCCCTTCTTTTGGGTTATCACTGCTCAACCTTAGTTTCGTGCCTTCTGTCACAACCCCTCAAAACTGGAGTCTTTATTAGTTCCTCAAATTCTGAAAATTCTTCCCACATCTGTCTGACTCTTGCACACAGAAGTGAATTTGGGGTGCTCTTTGAGCAGGTAGTACAGACACAAATTTCCCCATTCCCCACGTTGTTCACTGTTCCAGGGAATGGCTCTCCTCTTGGTAGGTATCTGAGGTGGTGGCACCCCAGCCCTACCTGGGGCTTTAAAATCTACCTCCCTGCCAAGGCTTTGTTAACTTCTCCACCTTGGAGTGTTTTCCTTGCATGTGAATTTACGCTTTTCTTAAACTCTAGCCAGCCTAAGTACTTTCCAAAGCCACTTATAAAATCTTTGGTTGTGCTTGCCTGTTATTGTTATCTAGCTCCCGATGTCATCAATATAGACACACTCTTGTATAACTAAAACACCAAAACAGCAGTCTGAAGAATGAACAATTCCCTAAAGCGTTGGATCTTCAAAATCACATTCTGTTTTTATAAGGATATTTGCTAGTGATGATTGATAGGAATTGATACTGACAATCTGAAAATGTTTTCAAATCATCAGTATTAAATCTTTAACATAATCAAAAGATGTTTCATTTGATACATTTTAGTTCTTTCTGTACTTCCCTTTTTCCCTTCAGAGGGGCCAGTAACAGTCCCTGGTGTGGTCCTATTGGTTCTTCTGCTCATCTCATGATACCCAGTTAATGCTGCTGGTGTAGTTCTTCTTTTACCTCCTGCCAAAGGGAGAGAAACTGGGGAACACACCTGGCAACCATCTGCCTCGGTTATGTTCTGTGCCTTGATGAGAACCCAAGATACGGGCTCATGCCATAGGTCCTTAAGCCTTTATGCAATTATTTTGGTCCTTGCCTCCTCAGTAATCACCTTCTCAACAGACCAGGCCCCATCGTGCCTTTCAAACCTACATGACACCTTCCCCTCCCTGCTGCTGCTTCAGATGACATCTTTCCCAATTTGCTGGGCACGCAGTTCCCACACTCCTGTATGCGAGGTCACCGCTTTGGATCACCACAACCAGCTTTTGTTTCTCACATCTCTTTAGCTTATGACTCTAACTTAAATGAATTTGTTCTCTTTTCTTTCAGGTTCATGAGCATTCCTCTGCTGCTGTGGCACTTGTTGCTTCTCTGAAGGGTTCAAGTCAAGGAGGTTACACCATCGTTCCTGTGTTTGCCTGGGATGTGAGTACTCCGCTCTTGCTTTCAAGTTCGTGCAAAGAGCCATAAACCACTGCTGCCCTGTCATCTTCTCTCCATGTATTTGCTCAGTGTTAACTTTATTGTTGCTTCGTGTATTTGACTCTGTATCTATTTTCTATGGACTCGGACGTTTATGAGATATTCTGCCCAAATCCTCTCTCCTTGTATTTTATACTCTGTATTATGCTCATCTCGTCAGGAGCCTACACAGATGGCTTAAATTTCAGCACTGAATGAACATCCCGCCCTATGTCAAAGGTTAGTGCTAGGTTTTCTGGGAGTTTCTCTCTGAATGTTTTCTTTCAGATACCAGGCACAGAGACTCTGTAAATCACCAGCATCCCCCCCCGCATTCAGATTGATGTAAGGCACATAAGCAAATACTTCTGGGTTTTTGTTTGTGTTTGGGTAGCACATGTAGTTTTGTTTCTCTTTATTTTCATTCAGATTTCTCTAACACAGTTTCTTTACCTCCTTTGTCCAAACAAAATGAACAATATCAAAACCAGCATTTCAGAATCGGATATTGCGAGGAGCAAAGCTATCTTCTGGCCACCTTCTGTTTTTCCTGGCACCCCGTTGTTTACAGCTCCAGAGTCTATTTAAAGTAAACTTGCTTCAGAGCTGAGAAGTTGGTTGATGAACAGTAGAGTCATATTTACAAGAAAGCTGCTTAACAACAGTACCAAGCAAAGAAGGCGAAAAAGCCCTTTCCTGATTACCATGAGTTTAACTCTTGTATTCTAACCCTGTAAATTCTGTTATTCGCATCCCTCAGCAACTTACACTTCAGACAGCAGATGAATGGTGGAGCTTTGTTGATGGTTGTAATCGTTGCTAGGGGACAGTCTGGGGGAGGTGAATCATGCCATTTACAGTCCATCCAAAGGAACATTTGGAAATGCTTGAGCTCAGAAATTTCCTTCTGTGTTCCATGTTGCTGAGAGTCCACCACTTTGGGGCTGTGAAGGGTGCTTTAGAAATGCACATTATGACAACGGAGGCATTAAACATCCTGGTGTCTTTAGCTGCTTATACCTTTGTATGTGTTTTAAATCGTTGTTCTAGTGCTTCTTACTTCTTTGATAATTATGGTTTTAGTTAAAAGCTGACCGTGTGCAAATGGTATGAAAAGAAATCTGTTGGAAATCACATTAGAATTAAATATTACAAATTTTCATAATTTCTTTACTGTAATAAGCATGATTTCCAAATGTAAATGCATGTACATGTCTGGATCTGAACTTTCTTGGACATATTCACAGGCATTTATTTTACTTTGTCTGCTGTGTGAAGGTGTCAGCTTCAGGTACCACCAAAACTGTGAGAACTTGACCTGTAGTAGGTGGGTGAAGTTTTACAAGCTATGTCTTGGTGAAGCACAAAGTGGGTAAATAAAAGTGGTCATACTATAAATGCTAAGTCACAGTTTGGAGAGAACACAGAGGAAGCAGTACACACCTAGCTGAGGCTGGCAGGTATGGCACACAATTACTGAGGAGAACAATCCCAACATGTGCAGTTTGGGGTCTAGTAGCCAGGGTATGTTTTTTGCACAAGGCAGGCAGCCTGGCCTCCTCAAGTCCTGCCATGTGCACCTGAGATTGGACTTTGCAGGACTCCAGGGCAAGCCCAGTCTTGTTCTTCTTCAGGTCACCAGGTTATTACGAACATGCAGTGCTTTTGTGTTGCCAGCTTGAAGTCTGCGGCTCAAAAGAGCAGTTAGACGCAGGGACTTTTAAAGACTCACAGTTCAGAGTGTCTCAGTCATTCGGCTCTTCGCTCTTCAGCTGTGGGTTGTAGGCCCTTGTGGCACTTCGATTCCCCCTTGTCACGCCTGTTGAAGGAGTTTACCAGTATTTTACACACTGCCTCAGTGGTACCGCTTCCCGAAACAAGAGAAATGTTGTTTCCTACTGCTGCTTTGCTTTCAGCGCCAGAGGTGAGAACGCAGCCGGAGCAACCCGCTGCCCACCTCCTCCTCCGCTCCCCGGCCCCGGCCGGGCAGCACGCGCCGCCTGCGCCACCGCCCGCCACCGCCAGAGGGCGCCCGGCACCCGCCCGCCGCCGAGGCCGCCCCGGCCCCGGCCCGATCCCTGTCCCCGGGAGATCCCCTGGGTGAGGTCCGGGCCCCGCAGCTGTGCTCCGGGCTGCGCCCCGCCTTTCAGCCGTCTCGGACCACGCAACCGGGGCTTGCTTCATTGCAGGGCTTTGCAGAGGCGTGCTCCTACGAACGAGTCGCGCCCGAATCGTGAAAAGTAAAAAAAAATTATTCTCGCATTTGTGTTCTGGCTTCTCTGAAGGGGATTATATATTTTTCAGATATTAAGTTCTTTTTGTCTTGACTCTATTGATTAACACGCCCCTCATCTGTCGTAAGTGCTGCACTAACAGCTTTAAAATCGCGTTTAATGAATTCTGTTCACAAAACAGGCTTCAAGAAGTTACAGTACAGCAGCCCATCCCTCTGAGGCGCTGACAAATTCCTGTCCCCCCGCCGCCCCCAAGCAGGGGCTGCAACACTCCTATGCGTACCTGTTCTCCTTCCAGCCACACCGGAGGGCTTCCTCGCAAGCCCCCCCTCCTTCCAGGCTGAGGAACGCTCAGCCTGCGTGGCTCTCGCTACAGAGGGCGAATCGAACCGCCCGTACCCTGCGGGCACGTCCCCTCAGGAACAGCAGGGCCGTGCGGTGGCGGCTCGGGAGCGAGCGGCAGTTCGCAGCGGCTCTCCCTCCTCGGTCCGCAGGTGCGAGGACCGAAAATAAACCGCGTGCCTCAAGCAGCGCGTTCCCCCGCTCGCCCAGGGCCCTTCCCGCGTCGGACCGGGGCCCACCCAAACGCGGACCCGCAGCCCGAGGCTGGGCGGGCCCCGGGTTTCCTCCCCGCCCGGGCTGAGGTGCGGGGGGCGCGGCGGCGGGCGGTGCCGCCAACGGGCGCTG
>Ga0065711_1042582_pt1 | contig 15286 bp, 13 predicted proteins | sample Hoacrofraction12_FD_59098 | JGI IMG/M metagenome (GOLD analysis project Ga0065711, IMG submission 59098) | Hoatzin crop microbial communities from Cojedes, Venezuela - Epithelial fraction 12 v2 (version 2) | ecosystem: Host-associated > Birds > Digestive system > Esophagus > Crop | place... | reverse complement strand
CTGCCTGGACGGGGTCCTGTGCGGCCTGCTGTAGGTGACCCTGCTTCGGCAGGAGGGTTGGACTAGATGACCCACAGAGGTCCCTTCCAACCCCTACTATTCTGTGATTCTGTGATTCTGTGATTCTGTGATCACGCTATTACCCACCTAGTTAAATCTGGGCCCTAGCCTACTATCAAGGCCAAATTTACAGATCAGTCACATGGTAGTAAAAAATTGTGTGATACTTTTCCTCTGAAAGCTGATAGGAAAGCATTCAGACTCACTTGCCAAAATTTCCACTCTGCCCATCATGCTCCCAAAAGCCAGAAGCAAAGAGCTGAAAGCAGAGGTGAAGTGTAAGTGGAATTTAACAAGAGTATAGAATATATTGCTTCAGCATCCCCCTTTAGAAGCTGCCCTGTCATCAAGACTGATAGATATCAGGTAAGTTTTGTGTCACTTGCAGCAAAAGCCCAAATCATGTAGATTGTAGATTGACAGGTTAGTAACTACTTTCATGCTATCTTCAGTCTATAACAGGGGAAAACTACCTTTTGTCTTTTGCTGCTGTTTCTCTACGTTTATTGCTCTGATTGCATCAGTGCCTCTTCTCCCTTGCTTTGGACTGCAGAACGGTGATTTTTTTTTACTCCTAGATGTTGGCTGTAATATTTAGCCAATGTATTCAGACGAGTTTGAATACCTATTTCCTGATGCACTCTCTGTCACTAGAGCTCCCAATATCAGATCAAAAATAACACGGCCACATAATAATAACACTGATCTAGTAAAACTCATGGATTCAATGTTCTTAAAATGGATACATTAACTTTGTGGCACCAGGCTTTGTGACTGATCAAATATCATCTGCTCACACCTTCTTGTTTTTGCCAGAACAAGTATTCCTTCTCTTTGCATGCTCTATAAAAGCCATAAACAATAGCCCTGGCCTTCTGTTCTCGGACTGATTCAAGAACATTGAGACTGGGGATTCATGCATGGACCAGGTTACATCAGGATCAGGAAGGGTATTTATTTGCTAATGTAAAGATTGCTTTTCATAACTGTGACAACACAACTTCAGCCTGGGAAACCAATGACACCTGTGAATTCTTTCTGCAAGAGGTCAGGGCTAAGGCTGGATGAGGTGACAGGAGTGCTTTGAACTGCTGCACATGCCAAGCTTAATTGAACTTTGCAATGAATTTCAGATTAGGGGCCCAACATCCCTCTCATGGCTGAAGATGACCATAGTTACACCTATAAGACCACCAGGTCTGTGGACTGCATATTAGATATGCTCGTGTTGATTTAAAAGCTGGTTACTTAGAGCATTCAGAATCATTTTTTACCATGGAGTTTTCCTCCTTTCATACATCCAAATGGTTTTTTAAGCCTTATCTTCAAATATCATACCAAAAGGTGTGGAGATCTTTCTCTTCACCTAAAAAGCTTGTGGGAATTTCCAGCTGGCTTCTTGATTAGATTAGATTAGATTAGAATTTAGTGAAATTCTTACTTGTTAATCTGAAACTTGATTTTTTTTTTCCACCTGCTTTCGTGCTATGACCAGGTGACCCACCTAGTGGTTGAGGGAAAGGCTGTGGATGTTATCTACCTGGACATTAGCAAGGCCTTTGACACTGTTCCCCACAGAATCTTCCTGGGGAAACTGGCTGCTCATATCTTGGATGGGTGTACGCTTCGCTGGATAAAGAATTGGCTAAATGACCAAGCCCAGAGACTGGTGGTGAATGGAGTTAAATCCAGCTGGCAGCCGGTCACGAGTGGTGTTCCCCAGGGCTCAGTTTTGGGTCCGGTCTTGTTTAACATCTTTATCAATGATCTGGATGAGGGGATTGAGTGCTCCCTCAGGAAGTTTGCAGATGACACCAAGCGGGGTGGGAGGGTCCATCTGCTTGAGGGTAGGAAGACTCTGCAGATGGATCTGGACAGGCTGGATTGATGGGCTAAGGCCAACTGCATGAGTTTCAACAAGGCCAAATGCTGGGTCCTGCACTTGGGTCACAAAAACCCCATGCAACGCTGTAGGCTTGGGGAGGAGTGGCTGGAGAGCTGCCTGGTGGAAAAGGACCTTGGAGTGTTGGTTGACAGCTGGCTGAACATGAGCCAGCAGTGTGCCCAGGTGGCCAAGAAGGCCAAGGGCATCCTGGCTTGCATCAGGAATATTGTAGCCAACAGGAGCAGTGAAGTGATTGTGCCTCTGTACTCGGCACTGATGAGGCTGCACCTCAAATACTGTGTGTTCAGTTTTGGGCCCTTCACTACAAGAAGGACATTGAGGTGCTGGAGCTTGTCCAGAGAAGAGCAAAGAGGCTGGTGAAGGGTCTAGAGAAGAATTGTTATGCGGAGTGGCTGAGGGAACAGCCACTTTTAGTCTGGAGAAGAGGAGGCTGAGGGGAGGTCCTGTCGCTCTCTACAGCTACCTGAAAAGAGACTGTAGTAAGGCAAGTGTTGGTTTCTTCTCCCAAGTAGCTAGTGATAGGATGAGAGGCAATGGCCTCAAGTTGCATCAGGGGAGGTTTAGGTTTGATATTAGGAAAAATTTCTTTACTGAAAGAGTGGTCAGGCATTGGAACAGGCTGTCCAGGGAAGTGGTGAATTCACCATCCCTGGAGGTGTTCAAAAAATGTGTAGATGTGGCACTTCAGTACATGTTTTAGCAGGCATAGTGGTGTTGGGTTGATGGTTGGACCTGATGATCTTAGAGGTCTTTTCCAGCCTTAATGGTTCTACATTTCTAAAAAGTTGATTACAAATAGAAATTGAATGTTTTCCTTTTTTCTTGTGTAATATTTAAATGCCTAGCTGTTTCATGGCTTTTAACAAGAAGCAGGAATCTTAAACTTCCCCTCCCCACTTATCATCAACCAGGAGATGGATTTTTTATTCTGGTTTTGACCACAATGTAGTATCTATGACAAGTGTCATCAACCTACATCCACTTGTGTTTTCTTTCTCCTGTGGGCCAGGAACCAGATTTGGCTCACTGGCAAATCACTGTGGAGTCCGACAACTCCATCTGGCATAAGGGTCATGGGAAAGGGGAAAAATAGATGCTTTGGTCTTCTGCTACACAAAATGTAAGCTCAGCAGGAGCTCAGCAAAATGTCTGAAACCAGGTGCCTTTTGCAGTGTGTAAGGAAGCTGATGCTGAACAGCAAGTAACAGGTAAGGAGAAGAATGTCAGATTGAATGTCCTGGCTGGTTAATAGCCTATCTTTCTTTCCATTTGTCAGTTCTTTCTCATTGTCAAAAGGTCCTTGTAATTATCCATCTCGAATAACCATGGGTTTTTTTCTCTTTTTCTCTTGACAGTTCTTCTTTCCACTGGAACCGAGCAGCACCAACGTTTTCTATCCAGCCTTTGTTTCTTCACAGTTTTATGCTTGACTTTTAAAATAATTACTATTAAAGTTTGTTCTTCATTTTCCTACCCCAAATTTCATTTCTTCCCCGCTCAGCATAGACATCTGGACCTTAAAATCCCCACAGAATTCCTAAAAAACATTAACAAGCAATGTTAATAGCTTTTTTTTGTGGTGTCATCCAACTCTCAGAACTTTTTAAAATCCACTAATTTTATTTGAAACTTTGACTGCTTCAGCATCAGCAGCCCAGAATTGAAATTTCCTGTGACATCATCCAAAAGGAAGTAATGATCCTTTGAAGTTCAGACAGTCAGATCTGAGGAGACCAAGAGTTATTTTTATGAGGTAATATGAAACCCCATTTACTGTCATTGTTTTTTATTTGGATTGTTCCTTTTCTTTGTCTATAACCAAATCAGAAAACCATGGGCCATGTCTATAGGAAGCTTGGTTTAGTATGGCAGCATAGTGCTGAAAATCTGAGCCTAACACTGCAAGCAAGTCAGCAGGCGAACTTTGGGAAGACATCTTGCTACTCTGTGTCTGGGTTTTTTCCTTCCAATAACTAGTGACATCACTATAAAGTACTTAAGGACCTTGTAATGAAAACACAAGATCAATTTTAAATACTGTTATTACTCTGCTACTCTACCAGACTGAAGCCTATACTTTAACTGATCCAGTTGCAAACTTCAGGGTGGACTTAAGATTTAGTGGCATGAGGCAGAGGCCCATGCTAGTTTGTTGCTGAAGATTGCCTCTAGGGGACCCAACTGTGAAGTGATTCCTGGTCATTTATGCTTTGCAATCAAGTAAAGTTGGATATGGGCACCAAAGCCCTGTCTTTCATGTTCTCGGATACAGAAAGTGGTGTGTCTTAACCATGCTGATCTTCTGGGCCACTGATTCAAAGATCCAGTGATAACCTAACAGTACAATTTATACTGCTACGCAGGTATCCTTTATTATGACACCAAGCACATGGGGGATCTCTCCTCCAAACATGCGTGCCAGACACCCATTTGTGTCATTTCAGGTTAAATACAACCAGAATACGTATATTCATTACATTTCCAAGAAATGCTTATCATATTCATGGTTATTCTGAGAACTAGTTAGTGTATGTTACTATCCTTCGCGCATGTCTGTTGGTGCCTCCAGGTGGTCGTCAGAGGTCTTCAGATGAAGGCTCATACTCTTCATCACAGTGTCCGCTGGTTGACCTTTGTTTCTGCGCAACTCAGTTCTGAGATCACGTATACCATGTTCTTCAAGGTTATTTTGTTCTGGTCTCATTGTCATCTTAGTGCCTCCCTATCTTCATGGTTCTGCGCATTTGCTCTCCCAAGGCCGAGCTGTCTAAGTGGGATTATTCAGGAGTCTCTTATCTTACAACCTTCCAAATTATTCACAAAGAACCAAGACTTGCTTTGGTTTTAATTAATCTATGTGCAATGATTCTGATAACCGAAAGTTGTAACTTCTATCTACATCTGCTACGTCTGTTACATTCGCTACATTCCCAGATATCAGTCCCTCCTTTTCTTTTGAGGGCTTGTAGCTTACACACTACAGTTCTCAACAGTTACGGCATTGGATTATTATGCATGCAAGAATACAAACTGCAATAATAAAAGCTATTAACAACTAGAAAATGTCATTAAAGCTATTTTGTTAAAGTTCCATATTTCTTATTATCCCTTCTATCAATCACCACCTAGCATTCATGTACCTTAAATGGATGTCTTGACCCATACTCAGATGTGGAGATCCAGATGTGAGAAATGGATCTCTTAGAGCATACGGCAAGATGATGCCAACCCACTGGCAAAATGCAAGGGGAAGAGTTCTCAGTCAAGAAGACTAAATTACTTATGCACAAACTTCATGCAGATATGATGATTTTGTTCAATGAACACTGAAACAAAGAGTTCTGTGTTGAAGCACAAGAGGGATGGAAAGTCCCATGAGGCCTTTTTAATGAAAAGACTTTTTTCCATTTGCAGCAAGTAAGGTGTGACTGTTTCATGTTTTGGTGACTCTGCAGTCATGCATGGGAACAGGAACACATATAATTTCTTACTTATTAATGCTTATGATTGTTGATACATGAAAAATTTGATTTCCCAGCCACTATCTGAATCACCGACTGTTACTCAGAACAGGACTCTGTTCAACAGTAGGTCAAGAAGGGTGTCTGCTGCTCCTCAGTCACGTTCCTCATTCAGAGTTTCTCATTCATATCATTTCACAGGGGATTCCTCTGTTAACCAGCTGCTTCAGAAACTTGTCATATGACGACTGTCACGGCTTGGATTCTTATTTTTGAACATTGAACATAAAATCTCATTTGAATATAAAAATAGGTTATTGAATGTATTTGTGTGTATGACTGTCTGCCTAAATATATATTTGAAGGCTTTTCTGGTTGACTCTGAGGCTTTACCTCAAGCCTCTCCAAATCCCTGTAGCTTTTCAGTGAAAATTCAAAAATATATATCATTATCCTCAGAGATGAGTCTCTTCTCACGTATAGGACTTTTGCACTAACCTCCATGGGAGGAACAGTAAGCAAAATAAATTGCAAAGGTTTCCCAAACAGCCAGACACAGAGAAAATAAAATAAATCAAACAAGTAACATTTCTATGATGAAATCTGTTTTGCAAGCCTAGCAAGGAAACCAAGGGAATCAGTCAAATAATAGTAAACATCAGCCTGTGGTTAGAAATCTTTTTCGATCAAGCAAATTCTTTTTCCTTTGCCCTTCTTGCTCCAAGCTCCCCCATCACCGGCTCTCTGGCAGCAGGACTCAGGGATAATCTCCTGGAATACCTGAGGCGTAGAAGTCAACAGGATTAAAGCACCTCGTGCTTCTCAGCGCCGTCATGTGATGACCTGCTGATCCCAGCAAAAGGCATTGTTTCCCAGCAAGCTTCTCACTTCATTTGCCTATACGTTGTTCCTGCCCTGCTGAGATTCTCCCTAAGCACAAGGAAATAATACATAATGCTTTTAGTAAAAAAATAAAACCAATAAAACCAGTCTTACTGATAACAGTGGTTGCTGAAGAAAAAGGTGGATAACTCATATGCAATTTGCCCACCAGTACAACTGCTGTTTCCTTGCTTCAAGGGGCGACTTCAAAGGATTTATAACCTCCAATGCCATCTATAAAGCTCTTTTAGCTCTGATCAGGCAAATGTGTAAGAAGTAAGAGGTGGGTGGTCTGAAAGCTGCCCAGTAATGTATTGAATAAAGAACACAAATATAGTGATGGCAAACTGCCTGATGGGAGAAAAACAGGAGTCAAGGTTTGCTTCCCAGGTCCAGAGTTAGCTGCTTAAAGTGCTTTCTGCAAATCTGTTCACAGATGTGCTGTATTCCCCACAAAACTGCAGAGAAGATTTGGGTGCAGATTTCGGTGTTTCATTAATTGTCAAAGCACTATGGATTCTAGGGTGACAAAAAAACATTTTTTTCCTCAAAAGTTTGTCACTTCCTTTGTGAAGTTACTTTGACGCATGCTGGCCCACAAAAGGCAGTTTACAACGAAATATAAAAATGCCAAGCCATTTATTTTTGTTCTTCCCTATGTTCACACTTAATCTACCACGTTGTACGTTTGTTTCCGTGTAAAAAAAAGGTGGCTTACCCCTAAATGGTTTATTTTCTCATTTTTAGGTTCACTGTGCTTATTTAGCTAATCAGATTCTTCTGACTCTTTTTTTAAAAAATCATATACTCTAAAGAATAAAATCAAACAATGAATTTGAAGAGCAGACAGTTGCTTCTGTGTCAAAATCTTAATTTTACTTCCTCTCCAATTGCCAGAGGAAAGCAGTCATGTGCTAGACAGAAGATGAAAGTTTATAATAAATGCCTGTATTCTGAAACCCGTAAGGGGTGGGGAAAAAAGTCACTTGACTTTCGCCCAGAACATGTGACAATCAGATTAACCCTGAAGTGTGTTTTGTGTGTAAATGCATGAAGGGTAGGAATGGGGGAGGACATTGGAGTGTGCATTATAGCAGAAGTCAGCAGTGAAGCATTCCTGGTGGAGGGAAGGAAGGATTTCTTTCACACCCAGGGCTTCAGAGAGGCCAGAGAGAGCACTCCATGCACTGAAGCGTAACACCAATTCTCTCCTGCTGCTTTGTGAGGATGTCGCTGTTTGCCATGGGTTTTCTGCTAGTCACCCTTCAGCCATCCACCGGGCAGTTCCCCAGAGCCTGTGCAAACAGGCAGAGCTTGCTGAGGAAGGAGTGCTGTCCCCTCTGGGGTGGAGATGGGTCCCCTTGTGGGGAGCTTTCCAGCAGAGGGTCCTGCCAAAACATCCTTCTCTCTCTGGCTCCACTGGGACCACAGTTTCCTTTCTCAGGAGTGGATGACAGAGAGGACTGGCCCTCTATATTTTACAACCGGACGTGTAAATGTGAAGGCAACTTCATGGGATTCAACTGTGGGGAGTGCAAGTTTGGTTTCTCAGGACCTAATTGCACTGAAAGGCGACTGAGAACAAGAAGAAACATCTTCCAGCTCACCACCAGTGAGAAGGACAAATTTTTTGCCTACCTTAACTTGGCAAAAAACACCCCTAGCCAGGACTATGTTATTGCTACTGGCACGTATACTCAGATGAACAACGGCTCCAACCCTATGTTCAGAAACATCAATGTGTATGACCTCTTTGTGTGGATGCATTATTATGCCTCTCGAGACACACTCTTAGGTGGATCCGTTGTGTGGCGTGACATTGATTTTGCTCATGAAGCACCTGGTTTTCTGCCTTGGCATCGGGTCTTTCTGCTGATGTGGGAACGTGAGATCCAGAAGCTAACAGGTGATGAGAACTTCACCATTCCTTACTGGGACTGGAGAGATGCAGAGGACTGTGTGGTCTGCACTGATGAATACATGGGTGGCAGACACCCCACCAACCCTAATTTACTCAGCCCAGCATCTTTTTTCTCCTCGTGGCAGGTAAGAACAGCCCAAGGGGAAGGGGAAGGGAAAGGCTGATTGTGCCAGAATTATCCTACCTGACTTTAGGCACTAAAGTGAGGTGCACAACCTAGGAGCTTAGCCATGCTGCATTCCCTTAGATATTCTGGGAGAGAAAGTAAGCACTAACAGAGAGCAAATCAGATTTTATGTAGACTTAATCTTCATTTAGAGCTGTTCATTTATGTCTTTGTCTCTTCTCTCTCTGACTGTAGCATTTAGGCTGTTTGATTAAGAAACTAAAGTTAAGGTGAAAGAAGAAAATGATGCCTTTGTGTCCAGACATGGACTTTAGAAAGCTAAACAGGCTTGGGTCTGCTGAAGCAGTCAGGTGAAAAAAAGCAGGATTTATCTATACAAAATGCTAGTGCACAACCATTGCAAGACAGTGGGTGACTGAATGATGGAAATAGAAGCAAAGAGTTTTCAGAGGCTCTACCCCTCTCCCAGTCCCTTTTTCCATCCAAGAGTTAAAAGCTATCCAATTAAGCTTGTATGCTTTCAAATAAAAAACAAACAGAAAACCTAAATCTTCAGAGCACAGAAGAACCAGCTGTGTAATTCACATCAGTAGTTCAAAAGATATATAAGTAATCTGTGCTCCTCAAAGGAACTAAGAAGTAAACTCAAAAGCTATTCCTGCCACTTAAAAGCACTGCAAATTAGTCTGTAAACCAAGGTAAATTTACATATTTACTTACTTTACATGTTTTCATATAGCTGAACTATACTGTGCTATTCTAACACTGAGAGTTTCTAGACTTCTGATGTCTCTTGCTCATTACTGCCACATCGCCTAAAATACAGTGACAAAGGTTTGTTGGCTTCCATAGACACACTCGATCACGACAATAGCAACAGTCCCTTCTGGCACTGAAGTCTATGATTATGTTGGTGTAAATCTATCTTTGTTCTATTTATTTCTGTAGCAACAGCCCACATGAAGGTTGGGCAGTTTTAGTGATTGCATGGAAAGGGAAAGATACAAACTCCAGCAGCACTCTGATACTCTGGCTTTACAACACAGCAACTAACTGGGGTGGTTATACTGCATTTAGTCTTCATTTGTGTCCTCTGAGCAATATAGAATGTGTAAATACCTGTAAATTCAAACATTCCTAAATACTGTAACAGACTTGTTTTTGGACATTCCCTGGCATGTTTGCATGTATTGGCTAGTTCTCCCCCAAACTGGTACTTTTCAGGGACAATTTATAGGAGACTGTTTGCATACAGCCACCCTGTTTGGGAGGCTAAGTCGGTTTTACTGGCATAAACATGGATCATTTCATGCCATTTGGCCTCACTGCCCAGAGAAGTTCCTGGCCACATTTAATTTACCAGAGAAGGTGTAGCTGTGAAGTAGCTATACCTACAAGTATGCATTTTCATCCCATTTTCCAAGATTCTGCTCATTTCTAGCAGTATGAATCTGGATGAACTCTCCTAGCTTAATTGGATTGCATTACCAGAATGAAGTGGATGTGATGTTGTTCTACACTAAGCTGAATAAAGAGTTATGTGGAAATGGTACAAGTGTTAAAGTGGATTAAATGAAACTAAAATTGCACTGGTTACATGTGTCAAGTGGAGCTATCAATACAGTATATTGGATGGGATAACCAAGTTAGTAGGAGGCAGGCAGTATAAAGGAATCAGCAAGGTGCTAGCAGACTTTTCTAAAAGACCTGGGGGGGTCGGGTAGTTATGTTTAGCTCATTTTTAGAAAGGTACTATTAATCATATCCATATTCTTAGTTTTCTTTTCCATCTTGGAAATAAGTACCCGGCAAATTTATGAGTAGTAAAGAATGTATTTAAGAAACAGTCAGTTTTATAACTTCTAATTTATAGTCAGTTCTCACAAATGTATTCTGAAAATAAAGACAATTTTTTTTTTATGAAACAAGTTGCTTTAACAGATATTTTTGTATAACATTAATAGATGCAACAATAAAAAAGTTTAAAACACATTCAGTGTCAGTCTATAGGTGTTCAGGCACCTAAGTCCTTTGCTGAAGTTTTCCAAATAATGTGTTAAAATGGCTGCTTATCACTTCTATTTTTCAGCCACTTCTGGAAATGCTACACTTTTATAAAAATCTCCAAAACAGGGCTACAATAACTTTACCTTCAAAGGGCGTTATACCCCTTTAACAACTTCTATCTGTGTATATCTCTGCTGCCTTTTCTAGAGGAGGAATGAAAGAGACTGAACAGATCTGCATTTTCAGTCAGTTAGTTTGGGGTGAAGATACAATACAAATTTATATTTTTTTATTAGCTTTGAATCTGAATTTAAACAACTGCTTATGATGGAACAATTTAGTCAGTACAGTTCCTTCAAGTATCACAAAGTAAGAGATCAGAATCGCACTCCAGAAATTAAAAGGGAACAAAAATAGCCTTCACTTGAACTGGAAAACAGCCATAGATCTACTGCAGAATACACTGATTATCCGAGCTCTGTAGCTAAACAGCAAGAGGAAAAAAAGAGGAGGATCCAGAAATGTGAAGGAATTTAGGCTTCTAACAAGCATTCAAAATTTAAAAAAGGTCAAGAGAAACCTTTTGAATAACACATCAATAGTATGTTGTCCTTTTTAGACACTGAAGTCTCTTTCTAATGTATAACAAAACAATGACGGCTATGCTAGAAAACAGTTACAGATTTATTAAAAATAAGGTAAAGTGCCTATATGCAGAACGGCATCTCTCTTTTTTTTTAATCCCTAAAGAAAGGAGAAAATACTTTATTCCATTGAGAAGTTGCCATGACAACTTGGATACCCATGAATACATGCTGAAATTCTTGCTTTCGCCTTACTTTTTTCTTCAGCATGCTGCCATTACCACTCAGCTGAGTGAATTATCTGTTCATATTTTTCTCATGTTTATCATCTAAGTGAAACTTCTGCTTGCTGCCTCTGTTTTTACCAACAAGACTGTCAGGAATCTTTAGTGTTTTTATTTGTTTGCTTGGCTCATATTTTAGGGTAGGTGGGAAAGATTTTCTCACATTGTCAGTTACTTGTTTGTGATGATTCAAGTGTTGCATTCAGAATTAGGACTGCATGACACCCACTAATGCTTTTTCCACATTTTGCAATTCCACCCCGACTTAACAGAAACCTATGTGGGAAATGGGGATCTTCCGTGACATTTTGAGAGGTTTTTGTTTTAGTGCACATTTCTATAATTATTTAACAGATTTTCTAAAGAAATAATAATTATGCCTCCCTAAAATAGTAGTAGGTGAAATTCTGCTCTCCTCTGCACCAGAACTAATCTGGAGAAATAACTGAAGTCAGGAGGTTACAAATGCACATAAAACGTTTGGCGAAGAAAAGCAGAATTTTTCTGATGGTAGTTAACGTTAGAGTTTGGGGATCCCCACAGTGTGCTAGCCAGAAGATGAAGAAAATGTATAAGGATATATATATATATATAGTGGCAAGCAAGCTATACCACCAATTTTAGCTTCCTGTATTTTGTCTCTCCTAAAAGAAGAGTGACTTCAGAGAAGTAATTGCATAATGTGGAGAGCTGTCTGCTCTCAGATGTGCTGGTGTAAGCCTGCAGCCAATTCTCTGTTGCAATCACGGAGAATTTCCCTTAGCACTTCATTCTGTATCACCCTGCAGAACCACTTACACAAATGCAAAGCTACTACAAAAGGGAAACAACTTATACAAATAGAAAATGGATATAATGCTCCTGAACTAATAATGACAGTACTTTAGATCCATTACCTGAAAATACGTCTTCATAACAAGTACAAAATTCAGCTATTCAGACACAGTTATTTAATTCTAAGCACAGTTTATCAGGGAGCTGTATTGCTAGCTGAATAGTCTGAGAAGATCATTTGAAGTGCTATTTTATGTCCACCTTTAAAAACAAGAGGAAATTTTCAAATATACAAACACCAGCAGCCAACAATTCTTGATTTTTAAATCTGTGATTCTGTGATATCTGTCTTACATCCATCTGCTCATGGACACTCGAGTATCTTATGAATTCAACCATTTTATTTTTTATTGCAGTTTAATAGGTTTTTGTGCCAGCTACAGGCTGCTAAATAAAAAATAGAAATAAAAAAAAAAAACACCAGCCCAAAAGGAGCAAGTAACTATAAAGGAAGAGTTTATCAAGATTGGTGTCCTAATGATACGCTTACATGGGTTATAGATTTGAAATATTTCCTGCTACAAAGAGATAACTCTCCACATGCCACACCTCAGTACCGCAGCCTGAGGGAATCAGGATCTGTGCACAGCAGGAGCAGTCACTTGGGTAGCCTCAGCCTCTTTACGTCACTGTGATCTCAAAGTAATTCCCCTTCCTCCATGTGATCATGAGTGGATGACAACAGAGTTTGGCCCCTGGTTGCTCGGCTGTTTTCTAGTATATGCTGTGCTTGCTCAGCTGTCGTGTAGTGCAAAAGATAAACATCTTCAGAAATGTATAGATTAATACCTAAGGAATTTCAGAAACATTGGGTTTTATTAATAATTCACCAGAGAAAGAAGTCTACCGTCTCTCTGTAGAGAGATGTGTCCTTGTGAATTTGCAGTGGAAATGGAGACAGCAACACTAATGGTACAGCCCAGAGACAGCCAGAGAGCAGGGAATCGCAGTCTGCCTAACCGGCAAGTGTTAATGAATATTTCAGCAGTAATTGATGACAGTTTCCTACTCCATCCCAGCACCATTCTGAGATGCTGAATGGGGCATAAGTTACTCTCTAGTTCTGGGCTGCCTCTGAGCAAAGAGATGGAAGCTTTTACCGAAGGCTGAGAAAATACGTTGAAGGCCCTGGGTTTGTTTCAGTGCTGTCACTTCGTGTTCATCTTATCTCCTTCTGGCTTGAGTTTCACAGCTCCTCCAGTTAATGGATGTGCCACAGGGGTCAGAAAGATAATTAATGACCTTATCCTTGCACAAAGATATTTCTTAGAATTTCTTTGAAGCTTCTCTTTCTAAATTTTCTTTTTTTTCCACTCAGTCCTCTGCCTGTTTGCCTTTCCATTCCTGCTAATATTCAGGAGTACATGAAGAACCAGATATAAATATACAGTTTCTTAAAAACTTTTTGGTCTGCTATAGTTATAGCACCTTTTAATGTTCTGCCTATAAAAGCAAGCTTCCAAAGTACAGTTTGTTCTGTTGCAAGTTATTTGGGGATTTCCTTGCATTTTCCTAGTTTGGTGAGTAAATGGCTTCTGGATGCCACTTAATTAGGATTGGATTACGCCAGGCCCTAATGTAGCCAAAAAACCAAAACTTAAACCTCTTTACAATTGCCAAATGTTTTAAATCCAGCATGAGGGCTGCACTTTAATGCTGTTCTCAAGCAAAAATGTGAGAATAAGTGGAGAAAGACAGAGAAAGGCAATGAGTCAGTGTAAAACCTCTTTTGGCTGCATAGTGAGACCCAAGGCTCCAGTTAAGGAGTCTAGACTTCAAGTAGGACAAACAGAGATGTGAGTTTGTGTCAAGGAGGTACAAGAAGTGCTCACATCACACCCCTAGGAGAGCTGGGATGGGTGCCACGGATAAGCAAGTCATGTGGTTGTGCTGGCTGTTGCCTGAAGTGGTTCTTTAAGACTATATTAACCTGTAGGAGCATAACACTATGAAAACATGCTGATACAGTTTCTGGACACGGGCAGACTCCTGCTCGGTGGACTCAGAAGAGAAGCAGAGCAAGGAACCAGCTCAAAAGGAAGTAGAGGCGCAGATTAACCCTCTGAGTGGCTGTACTTCCCCAGCAAACTAAGGAACTTCAGATCACTTTGTAAGTGAGCAGCTATTTCAACACCATGGAAAATCACGATTTTCCAAGTGCTCAGGTATATATTAGCTGTTTTGCATGTCTCTGTGAGTGCAGATCTAATAAGTCCAAAGCAACCACAAAGAATTTGTCACCAAAACCCCCAAAACTTTGAACTGAAAAATAGCAACAAAGGACTCAATACTGCTGAAGATTCCTGTAATGTAATTCACTTTATTTAGGCACAGAGGTTTGTACAAGCAGTTGCAAACCGAAAGACAAAAGGATTTCCTATTTACAAAAATGTGCGAGACAGCAACCACGCTTCCGCTCATTCACTGTCTGTTTTCTAAGAAACAATACAAAGAGCTCTGCTAAAGATCTCAACTGCAGTGTACTGAGGGATTTTTTTTTTGCTGGGTGCTACAAGGCCCAGAAGTAATGCTGCGTATTCTGGACTGCCATCTACTGGCATTTGCTCTGCTGACTCCTTACATAAGCTTTTCCTTGGAGTAAGTTCCTAGCAGTTTCCCTTCAGCTGGTGAATTTACACATGCAGGAGAGCAAGCACTGGGTGCAGCTTGAATAAGAAGCTTTGTCCAGGGTGAATTGAGAAATTTGCTCAGGATTTTTCCAACAGAGGAAAAAAAAAATCATGTTTTAAAACAGTGTGTTTCTAGTAGAAAGTACTCCTGCTGCATGAAAAGAAGGCAAAGATATGTTCCGTTTTGTGTGTGCTTTATGCAGATTACATCCAGAAAGAACCGTTTAACTGACCTATGTTCTGTTACCACTTACACATCACGTAACTGATAAAACAGCAAATTATAGTTTCAGGATAGACCCATAATTTGTATTACTGAAGTCATAACTTTCTGGAAAAGCATCCTGGCTAATTTTATGGCTAGAATTTAATTTTTAGTTCAGAAAAAATAGCAGAGGGTCACAGATAAGCATTTTCATTCCTGCGCCTTATGTTGGCATTTCTTGACCACGAGTTAACAAATGCCTTGTAACATCTGGCTTCTGTTTAGGATTAATTTGGTTAGTCAGACAGCTAATGAAGGCTACACCGAGACATAAATGGAGAAAAAAAAAAAAAAAAAGCACTTTAACCATTTGTAAGCCTCGTAA
>Ga0065711_1042581_pt1 | contig 15286 bp, 5 predicted proteins | sample Hoacrofraction12_FD_59098 | JGI IMG/M metagenome (GOLD analysis project Ga0065711, IMG submission 59098) | Hoatzin crop microbial communities from Cojedes, Venezuela - Epithelial fraction 12 v2 (version 2) | ecosystem: Host-associated > Birds > Digestive system > Esophagus > Crop | place... | reverse complement strand
AGGTTGGACAGGGCTCTGAGCAACCTGATCTAGTTAGTGGTGTCCCTGCTCGCTGCAGGGGGGTTGGACTAGATGACCTCTAGGGGTCCCTTCCAACCCAAAACTTTCTATGATTCTATGATTCTATGATTGAGACCTTCTTCAAGATTCGTAGAGTCCTTTGGCATGCTTTTCTTGTCAGGAGGTACTTCACTGGAATATATGCTATGCACAATATCTGTGTGTAATATCTGTTTTTATCTAAGCTCTTAAGTGAAACATGACACTCTAAGAAGCAATCGGTGTACCTGTGTTTCTAGCTGTAAGACAGATAGTAATAGGACTTTGCTGTAGTCATTTCTTTAATAAAAGGCAAGTACATAAAATAATATGGCATAAACTTCTCTGTGTTAAAAATTATACTGTGCCTGTCACCTTAGCCACAGAATACCTAAGAAAGTGTCATCCATTTTTTAAAGAACTGCCTTTATTTTTCCTTCTCTGGATATGTCACATTCCTGGTGATAGTGGTAAGGAGTATACAGGTTGTGACTTCATATCACTGAATCCTCAGCAGCTTTCTGTGCTGATTCCCCAGCCAAACAGATGCTGGCTTAGAGGATGATGATGTCATCATTCTATGTCCTGTTATGTCCTCTGGGTCACCCTGAAGTTATTGTTAGTGGCCAGTGGGAGAACTCCCTGTTACTGTGAATCTCAGCAGGGAGAACAAAATATGTTATCTCTTTGTCTTCTTAGTGTGGCTGTATATACCTGAAAAAGCACTCAGAATTATTTCAGAAGAAAGGTCCTGTGTAGGTGCATCACCCCCGAGAACGATCTTGTTACAGTACAACCAAGCAAAGGATCAGCTGGTATCAAATCTTGTTTGCTCTTGCATGCTCATCTATCAATTTTGCAGAGTGCTATATGAAGTAAAAACTATTCATTTGAGCTTTTTTTAAAGTATGTGTAACTCTTGAATTAGTCTGATTTGCTTCAAATATATTTTGGCATCCAAGCATGTCACAGTTTTGTGTTTTGTTTCAGTAGTTATTTTATCAAATAATCAGACACCACTGAATTTGATTTAAACCTTCTCTGCTGCTCCCATAAGGTGCTACAAATCACCATTCTCCTGTGGGTAAGGTATGCATTTGGTGCTACTGGAATCTATTTCTGTCAGCAAGGAAGATACTCGTCTCTTGGATTACATTAATGATCAGTGTTCTCGTTCATGTGGGCTCCTACCAGCTGACCTGTGCATGTGAACTCCTGCCTGCTAAGATGATGAGCATCCTGCGTCTCGCAGGCTTAAGAAGTGAGATCAAATTTCCTGAATCTCTCTGGCAAATCTAATGTTCAGCCTCCAAACTCTAAGGACAAGAAGATGTAGTGTCACATCAGCATGACCTATCTTTTGGAAGGGTAGGCTTTCACATTGAATAAATGTGAAGACAGTTGGGTATTACTTCAATTTAAGGCAACATTAATATTAACCAACAATGGAATTCCAAGGAGAATGAGTGACTGCTGTTTGAATACCAAATCAAACTCTTATGACTGGTGTTGAACATTAAAATACAAAATAAAGCTGGTTATAACCTGGTGAATGTATTAGACTGGGAATTTATGGTAAGGGCACAAAGTTATTGCTTTCAGTACATGTCTGAGACTACGCCACTGAAGGAATAGTTTTTTTTCTGTCTGAAGGAAGATGTTTAATGAATATGAGGATTAAAACAGCTATGTATAATCATAATATACAAATGTACACAAGTGTTTCAATGCATGATCTTGCAGTACAAGATAGTTGAGTCCTGCCATTTATTTCATTAAAATGTTTTATTCTCAGAATCAGTCCAGTATCATAACTATACCAATTCAGCACTGTTTCTTACATGGTTTTACATTCAAAGGTCTCTTTTCCTTTTTTGCCAGTTTGTCTTAATTTTTTTGAAGGCTTCTGTGATACAGAAGTGAAGAATACACCTATCTCTTTGTTAGGTGCTAGTCTTGCCAAATTATAAAGTACAAGGTAAAACGTACGTCAGTGTGAAAAGACTGGATGCCATAGCTGAGTGAATAATGAAAAATGCTTCCCATGAATATTAATTAAATTACGATACAAACATAATCAACACCATTTTATGAAAGCTTGCTGTGATAATTTAATGCTTAGAATTTACTATCACCAGGAACACTCCAAAATGTGTATTCTGAGTTGAAATGCTTGGATTGTCTGTGAAAGTGAACGTTGTTTATTGCTTGATTATACAAGATGTGCTTTACAATTTGCACTGGCCTACATAATATGAATTGTAAATACTGTAAACATCTACAGTACAAATCTACTCTGTCAGAGAGACTGAATTCACCTAAAGGACAGTCTATTTCCAGCTCACTAGTTAGTTCACACTTAGTCTGCATGTGGGCAGCATTTGTCATCTGGCTAACACTACTTCAAAATGAGGCAAGGTATTTCTATTACAGCGTATTCTAGTCCATAACTTTATTTAATGTTACGGCACTTTTAAAGCGGAGTAAGCTATGCCATTTTTACTGACTACCAATGGAATCCACACAGGGAAATAATTTTTAAACTTTTTCATGATCATAGCTTCCTTGGCAATAAGCATCCTCATTTATTTGTGTCTGAGGAATTGCATTTCCCTGTTGTGCTCTGTGTGGAGTTATACTAGCAGTGCTGCATAGTACGTGGTGGAAAGAAACGTCCAGGCTCTGCCACTTCACTCATTCTCCTATTCACTAGAGAGCTTGATGAAAGGAATGGTATATATAAGAAGGGATAAAGGGATGAAAAGAAATGGAAAGAGCTGATAGAACCTTATAGATGCCATATAGATGCCATAATTTTCCAAGGCAGGGTCATAACCTAGGGCTTGAAGACTTCAGATGTGAGAAACTGCTTTCAACAGTCAACTCTCAACTAGAATTTTTCATAATGACCCACCTTCAGTTTTCTCCCCCACTCCAGGTATTTTGTTTCCAAAAATGGTTGATTACAAATACCCGGAATAGGTTTTCAGTGAAGGCTGCCACAGAAATGGAAAACCACCACAACCCCACTCCCGACATGGCAGACTAATTTTTACATTATTGCTCTCTGTTTAAGAAAAAGACAAAGTTCTCATTTACAATGTTCATTCACAGTTACCTTTTTACTCTCTCAGGTACAAAAAAAAGAGCATTTTCATTTTGGGGTTTCCTTCTCAGAACTTCTTATGCCCTATATCTTCCAGTTATGATCTGAAGGGGACACTTCTATTGCTAAGTAAGAGGACAAGGCAGTCATTTCAAGCAATTGGCCTGAGATCACAGAATCACAGAATCACAGAATGGTAGGGGTTGGAAGGGACGTCTGTGGATCCACCCCCCCTGCTGAAGCAGGGTCACCTAGAGCAGGTTGCGCAGATCATCCACAACTTGTTCCCTCATTCTATTTTCTGCCACTCAGTTTAGCGTTCACTAAGACTAATGTGCTTAAGGAGGGTGAATGCAAACCAGCTGATGCCATTGGCCCAGGTATTGGTCTCTGGTCGTCTTATATTAATTGGTGAAGATATGGTCAGTGCTGCTTTCGCAGTAGCCCAGACTTCTACACACCACTATTTTCTACTCTACCTCCTGTTATGTTCGTTCTCAGTACTTTTTAATGAAAACTGGCCTCATAATCTTAACTCTCTTGTTTTGAGTCTTCCTCTAGTTGGTGTGTTTGCATGAGTGTCTCATTCATAAGAAACAACATGCTGACTATGGAGTCATCAGCTGTTGTTTCAAGTCTAATTACAAGTTTTTCTTCCCCAAGATTCCATATGGAAAATAAAATGTGTTCACAGTAACAAGTAACAAGAAGCTTCTTATGCCTCACTCTACCTCACTGAAACATATGTAAAATCTTTCTGTTCCCTGTCTATCAAGTAAAAAATATCGCAAGCTGGTATTCAAAGGCTCTGAAGTCCAAAACAACATCATGAGTAATTTTGAATGACAATAAATCCAAGACTTGTTACGTAATTTATTCTCCAACACCAGCAAAAGAAGGGGAAATATTTCAACCAAATTTTCACAGTCAATCACTCTTCTTTTGCTTTATTATTATGTAATGACATTTCATTTTGAAAATATTGTTTCCTCATTCTTTTTTTGAAAGGAGCAGGAAAGTACTCTTCAAGCTGCTTGTGTGAAATCATATCACATATACATTTCCAAAGAACAAGTAGAAACACTTTTAAAGTATTCTAAATGGAACAAATGGGAGTTCTTAAGAAAATGTAACACAAAATTGTTTATAAATGCTCCAGATAGGCTATGTACAGTGATGTGAAAGCACATTCATTTTTGCAACAGACAGTCTGCCTCCTAGGCTTCTAATTTCTCTGTGTTCTTTCTTTAATTTCTCCATCTGCTACTTACTTTCTTGATCTAATTAGGAGGCCAAGGTCTAGATTTCAACAAAATTCGTACTCAGTGCTGACCTGGTGACGTTACTAAGACCAGTGGAACTGGCTTGCCATTATTTCTAATCTCAGTCATAGAAAAGTAAACAGGGCCCCTCCCAGATCTTCAGGATCTGCCCTCTAATCCCATTCATCTCTGTTAAATCTCTGTTAAATCTGTTAAATTTCACTCCTCAGCCACCTCTTCGTCAACTTCTGCACTTTCCCTAGTGGTGTCCTTTAAGTTAGAAACTTCACTTCCTTAATCACAAAACCCCCAAGTCTCTTTTGAGGACTCTTTAATGCTTGTCATCGCTTCCTATAAACTACCGTGGAGTAATAAATGCCTTCTGACACTCCTCTGTTTTGTTCCACTTTCATTCTTGCTAGATCATATCTTCTGAAAGAAGGTCCTCAAATTGTGTTATTGAATTGCTCCCTGAAAATAGGTAACCACCGAAGTTAACTCTGAATCTGTTTTTTGTGATGTCAGTATTTCTCACGGAGACTTTCTCATACTTGCATTAGACTGACATATACGGGATGCCACTGAAATGTGATCTTCCCAGTTACAGACATTCTTCTCACACAGGAGTGGGAGACAGCAACAGCTAAACCCAGACTTTTCTGACAGGAGTGCTACATCATCTTGGGATATTTTCAATCACTATTGCACTGCTTTTGGCTCATCCTCTGGTGAAACTGCACCCCTTCTGGTTATCAATGGCAATAAAAGGGCAAAACCTGCATCAGCTTGGAGTGCAGATTTTGCCCCAGTCTTGCTGTGACCCTGCTTAATGACTTCTTTTAACAGGCAGTGAATAAATTAAGAAGAGATAAACTTTTTCTGAGATCATGCAAGAAATCTCTGTCAAAGCTAGTAGTTAAACTAATGATATTTAAGTCACTGTCTAGTGGAAATGTCTTCTTTTGTTAATTTCTCATGAAGCTCTTTAAGCTCCTGTTATAAGCCAGTAGAACATCCTCAACAGGACAAAACATCACTCTAAACAGGGAGACATGTAAAATACTAATAAATACTGAGGAATAGGCTGTGAAGTCTAGACTGAAGGAAATCGTCAGTCTTCATGCACTGTGCTAAGCACTTAAATATTTTCTGGCTTTATAAGTCAAGATGGTCTTTTTCAAAGGGAAACATCGATCTCCTCATTCATGCTTAGTGGACAACTGTCCTTGGAGTCTGGAGACTTGACTTAATATCCCTATTTTTCCTTTTTCTATTTGAACCATGAGTTTAAAGACTGCTTTCCTGTGCCCCAGGTGGATGTCCTGACTTTGGTCTATGGGTGCTATTTGGTGGGATTATCTTCAGCTCATTCTGTTCAATATTTCCATTATATGAATATTTATATAGTACTTGACATAGGAACTGGAGCATGACACCCCAGATGAGTGTCCTGCCACGCTGCATGAAAACTGCTTTCCTTTTTCCTCAGTAAAGAATCAGGGCTCTTGAGTCTGATTTTGAGAATCCTGCTAAAGCCAAAGGGTGAACCTGGGCTGCAAGGCTGTTGAGCTAGGTGATTTTGTAAAAGTCCACCAGCAGAAGATAGGGACTTAACAGAGGAGATAATATTTCAGTGCTGGGTTTGAAGATCTCTGTAGTGCTTGAGCATGGGACTTGAGCATTCTAAGGGCAGCTGAGCACCTAATTTGGCCCACTGTTAATACAGAAAGGGTAGTCATCATCACCCTGTCCAGCTCCTCAGCCTGGCTCTGGGGGTTGGGCTCCCTTCCTGGAACTCCAGATGTTTGCCCCAAGACCAACGGCAACCACCACTGAGTTTTGCTGATCACACATGCATACATTTGGGCCTTAATGGTTGACAGCTGAGGACAAAGAAGAAGGATAGACACTAGGAAAACCCAGGAAATCAATGTCTTTAAATCTTAAATGGATGCAAAGGCTCCAAATATACAGATATTTGGAAACTGCACACTCTTCTTCCACATTATCTGTGAAAGCCTTCCAGATCTTAATGAAATACAGAGGACCTTGATGTGTACAGGCTGCCTGTGCTTTGCCTCCTGCACAATCTTTCAGCCATTAAACAAAATGTAAGAGACCATCTTTTCATAAAAAAAACAGTTCTTAATACTCTGCAGACACCCATATTTTTCTCTCCAGCCTCTGCCAGGGTTTAGGCAGAAGGTTATTAACAGCTGATAGGGCTACCAGTTTCTCCTGTTTTAGCAGGACGAGGTTATTCAGATGTTAATGACCTTGTTCAGTCTCTCTGGCACTGACTGGTTTTGTCCATAAAATGGAAGAATTAATCCATACTGAAGGTTTTGGTCAGAGGTAGAGTTCAGAAAACCAAGCAGAATTCATAAGTATGTGGAGATAGATTTCCTAGGCTGTTTTAGCCACTTCAGCTGCTGTGGCCTTATCTTGGAACATCATTCAGATGCATTTGTGAACTCTCCCATAAATATTGTCATCCCTTAATCAGTCTGAACAATACAATTTCTGTTGTAATTTAAACTCGGGTAGCTCCATTTCAGAAGAAGTTGAACTGGTGAAAGATGTAGCGTGTAGATTTTTTAAAAAAACCTTGCCCTGGGAGAAAATAAGGGAGCTGACCTAGAAAGTTTCTTTTCTTCCAAGGCTGTGATAACTGAGCAATTTCAAAAATATGTATAAAATCTTCCTTTACTTATTTGCAAACAGAAGGATGTCAGTCTGCCATGAAGCAAGAAACTGCAGTGTCAACATGCTATAGGGATGTATGAATAGCTGACAAAAACAGGGCTGTGTGAAAGAAGTGTGATATATAATTCTCTAGTAAGGTCATGACAGTATATGTATCATTCATTTGCACAGGCAAGCACACATGTGCATACACACACTATTTTTTCTCCTACTGTTTTTAGAGATAGCTTGCCCGTTGAAAATCTGCATCTGAAAGACTTAATGATTTAATTTTTGAAATATTAATGGTATTAATTCAGGTCTGGTTTTCTAAATGTGGTTTTTATCAAGGGCTTGAAATGTCTTTTCCCCTAAATGTAAGATGCGTTATATGGGCTTAAGAAGATGTGATAAATTTTAAACCGTAAATACTATCTCTGCATTAAGTATCATATCTTAATTTGAATCTACTGATGACTGAATGGCATTTCTTTCAAACGTCACTAGTTTTGATTGTGAGGAATTTGTTCAAGTGTCTAACAGGTATATAGAAAAAGCATTAAGAATCTGTGACATTTCACGCTTAGCATGACTAAATTATATTTGATACTGAGAAGAAATGGTCAGAACAGCAAGACTGGAGCAGAGGAGGGGAGGGGAGAAAAAATGTACCTTTCTAACAACTACTATTTTTGTTACCATCTGGGGAATGGAAATGACATCTCCAAATCTCATAGCAGAAATCTTTATAGTGGGTTTTGAAGGGCCAAGATCTTTCGCTCGGAAGATTGGATAATGTACTTCAGTATAAAGATAGTTTATCTGAACAATTTTAGTCTTGTACTAGCTATGTCAGGAGAAGTTAGACAGGTATGACTGTGTAATTTTAAATTTCTTCCGTAGTCCACTTCAAGATCTGTCCCTTGGTGGAGTCTCAGGAAGCAAAAAAATGAAGAGTTTCATGGAGGAACAGTAATGGGAAGAGGCAAAGCGCATATAACAAGAAACATGTGAGGGATGTCTCAGAGGAGATCTTACAAGAATATGTGGAGAAAATTGGCTTGTCACCTTCAGTTTAAACAACCTTTTCCCAAGTTTACCATCTCTGGCATCATATTTGTGATGTTTTCATCTTCCCCCCAGCAAAACTCTGACAAATGGAAGTTTCTCTTTCACTGGTAGAGATATGATATCCTTATTCAAGTCATTGAGAGACACAGAATAGGGTTGGAATCACGTAAAAAATTATCCAATGCTACCTTTCCGGTTAAATAAAGTGGAAATCATCTATTACTGTCAAAGAGAGTTATAAGTAATCGTTTCAGTGGGGTGAGGAGGATGAACGTCTTTTTGTCATTGGCTTGGCAGATGTTTAAGCTCTCCACACCCCTGCTGTAGCATTTTCTTGAGTTTATATAGGTGAAACATACCATTTACAGATCCATGGCTAAGATGACACCGGGTATGCTGCACTAGAGAGAGCTCAGATACGCTCTGGCTATCTCCCAAGTCACAGCAGACAATCCACTTTGTACAGTGTGTGTCTGCATGAGTGACTGATAACTGCAGCTCGGTTTCTGAGAGCAGTTGTTAGGTACAAACAGTGACTAGCAATGTAGTTTTTATTCCACCGTTTAATACATGATTTCAACATCTCTGACAACAGGCCAAAATGTTTCACTTTCCACTGTGTCAGGAAACGACCGTGTAGTCATAAGGCATGGAAGGCAAATGGCATGGCAGCTATGGAAACATCTACTAGTGTCAGTGAAACAAACAGACGAGTTCTGACTTTGGCCAGCACTGCAGTTAACCACCTGGAGCTCACTGCATCAGCTCACAGGTCTTACTGTGCTTTGCTCACAGCAGCAAGATCAGACAAAAGGAGAAGTGACCAGAAAGTACAGATTTTGGAGAACTTACAGCTCCTTGAGACCAACTTTTCCTCTTTCCTGCCAAAGGACTTGGGAATCTTTGATTTCAGAAAAAGCAGCTGGCTTATTCCAAGACTCAAGATGGTGCGTTTTGCAAATATTGTGCACTCTTCCTGCCAATTTCTCTGTCACTGGGTGTGCAGTCTCTAGGATAGCTGTGCACACTAGCAGTGGGCAATGTGAAAGATATTGCCAAGAGGTCTGCCGCTTGTGAAATATGCCGGCTTTGCTAGCAAATACAGGAAGGTTTGGGAAACCTGTCTATCATGATATCTAGTAAGCAGCATGAAATTCCCATGCAATTAGAGAGTGAAATAAAATGTCAGATAGTCAAGAAAGCTGTTATCATTCATCCTCCCGAGAGTCGAGGCCTTGTCTTCAAGCAACACAGAAATTCCTGCTGCACTACAAAAATAGTCCAGAGAAAAATGACAGCAAAGTCCTTGCTGTTCCCAGCTTATGTGCCAAGACTGATGTAATACTGAAGAAACAGTTGAAGTTAAGTGGCAGAAAAAGAAGAAACCATTCTATGTCTAAAATCAAGCAATTTAAACATGGAACTGCCCAATCATCTTGATTTCCCTGAAGAACATCAGCACAAAAAGCTGTTATTTTGTGTTCCCAGGTAAGACTGCAGACGGTGTGAGCTTACAGCACTTGTCTTTGCTCCTTGCATGCCCTGTGATCTACATGTTGCCTGAGTGTCCTTGCAGTTTGTGTGACATAGCAGCGGAAGGTGCAGCAGCTCTCACACCAGCTGGAGGTAAGCGAGACGCAGTGACAGCTCTGACGGGACTGCCACAGCAAATGGCCACTTTAATTGCCTAGAAGCCCATATAAGGAGAACAACTCTGAAGACCCACTGCATCACACGTAGTCTAAACTTAGTTATGTTGAACCAACATGACTGGACATTCCTAAGAAATCCTTTAGCAGTCTGTGGTCATATACATGAGGTTTTCAAAGCAGCAAACCACGTCGTCCATGTCAAAGAAAGAGATTGCTTCCAGTGCAAAGCATGCATCTCCGCTTCACGTTCTGGCTGAAGATTAATGATTTTTTGAAGCCACTTTGCTTGAGCTTCCTGAACCTTTTAAGAATTTCACAGAGAAAGAAGACAGAGTATCATTCTTTGAAGCTAAAAGCTCATTTGAAGAGAACATGCTATGATGGAAGAATATTTCATCATGTCCATGCTGACCATAAAATAGGTGATTGGCGGGAGTGTTCAACTGTGTAGGTCCTTGCAGCAAACCTAGAAGAAACCAGTCTTACAGAAGACACTGCTGATGGGATAAAAGCCCTAAAAGCTCTGGTACTGAATTGTACGGTATTTCCCCTAACATTCCCAAATTTACTTAACAGCCTGGATTTTCCGTCGGTTCCTTGCGACTTTCATTGAGAGAAACACAATGCTGTAAGAAGGCCTTAAATTTATAAGAGTAACACTATCAAATAGCATTTTTGTCTCATTTTTAGAGCTATTTATCATTCGTCTTCAGGAAAGATTTTCTGGCAAAAGTGAGTTTTTAAAAGGCTTTTGGTGTCTGTCGCCCTGTGAGCCCCTCCTTATGTTAGATGATTAGTGACTCATGCAGTCTAACACACCTGACAGGTGGAGATCACAAGAAGAACCTGGAGCTAATCTGAGGCTCTCATACAGGACATTTAATGAGGTGATAAGACAGAGTGTGTAAGAGTGCACACAGAGGTTATGCCAGCTTGTCACTTTGGAATTCTTCCCAGTGCCTTAAAATTACCGCAAATGGGGCTTAGTTTGTTAGAGCAAAACGTATCGTGCAGAATCCGACAGCCCGCGAGAGGTGAGGCTGCTGCTGCTCCATGTCCTTGAGTCCAACCAGTAGCGAGGCAGAAGATGTATTCCCAGCAGGAACACGCACACAGAGCACACACGTACACACCACGTATATACGTATATACGTTGCCAGCTACACAGACCACAGACAGACAACACTCAGAGCACCCACACAAACATAGGCAGCACCAATGTCCTCATCTGCTCCCCCCTTCAGTTAGACAGGATAGAGGTTCACTAGTGAGGATGGAGCTCTGAGCAACCTGGTCTAGTGGAAGATGTCCCTGCTCATGGCAGGGGGGTTGGAACCAGATGATCTTTAAGGTCTCTTCCAACCCCTACCATTCTATGGTTCTATCATATTTACATACGTACAAGTGGATCCCTTCAGCAGCTGTGTCCAGACATTCAGTCTGTTCAGAAGCTGTCATCTGGATCCCAGTCTCCCCAGTTGCTGGCAACCCCCTTTAGTCCTAAAGGTGACCCGGAGAGATGCTCACAATGACTCACAGTGATGGGCTCCACACTGGGACCATGGGGCTGATGGCTCTTCTGGGACAGCCCTGGGAGTGGCTGGGACAAGGCTTTCGTCCTTTGGGAGTCCTTGATTTGAGTTCCTGACCACCATTGTGCCCTTCTACTCCTCTGGGCTTGTGCCAATGTGCCTTTGATGGGCTGATGGTCCCTGTGATAAGCCTGGGAGTAGCCTGGCAGGGTATTATTTAGGGACCCCTCTTGCCATTGTCTGTCCAAGATCCTTTTGTGGGTGTGCAGATGAGCTTTATCACATAACCAACACAGCTGTGCCAATAAGCAACTCAAAACTTAATTGGGCACTTCAGCTTAAGAAACCAGTATTAATGGGGAGTTATTTCTGATTGTGCACAGAGAAATAACAGATTGTAAACAAATCATGTGAATTGAACCTGTACTGGTGCAACAAGAGGTAAACTACAAACAATCTGTTTTTTTTATGTGTACGTATTCTCTTTCTGTTTTTTTTTTTTATTTTTTTTATTTATTGCTGTGGCCAATTACCCATTTTGCTATATTTAAAGAAGCTCACACAGCTCTTAACACCCCTGTCATCTTTAGACAATACTGTCTAATTCCAAATCTGCAAGACCACACTGAACTATAGCTAGTAAGTTCTGGATGGCCTCAAGATCATCCTGCGTGGTCCATCTTTCCACTGTGATTCATTGTCGAGTAGGCAGTACAACTGAAATGTCCTGAGGTATCTGGGACACCTGCATAGGTCTGATAGATGTGACATAGGACCTGCAGAATATCCATGACCCTCTGGGAGGACAGCTAGGTACTGTCGCATCCCAAACAGCACTAGATATCTGCATCTAGATATTTGAATGAAGAAGTCCCTGCTTCTCAAAACAGTCAAAGAAGTGTAGAGTGCTATGAGGTTAACTACAGATGTCTGCTTTAGGATAAGGTGAATGGCTCTTTGAATGCCACTGGGCTTGAGTGACTGTAAGATACAGCTTTTTGGTACTGTTCAAGACTCCCTAGGATTTGAGAGACACCCCAATAGGACTGGCAGATACTGCACGAGATCTGCAGATGTCCCCTGCCCTTCTGGAGTCATGACCAGAAGCTGGAGAGGTTACTTAGACCATTTCAAATGGTACTAGACTAGATATTCTGGTGACTGAACTGATTTTCAGTTCCTAACTCTCATTTAGGTCACCTAAATTGTAGACATTTAGTTAATTATTCCTGATCTAAGAGATTATGAAGATGGGAGAGGTGGAGCTATTTAAAAAGGTTTTACCAAGTGCACAACAGCAAGCTATCTTCCTGAAAAAAAACCCATGAGAAATTTAACAATAGTCTGTTCCCAGCTGTATACAAAGCTTTTCAATGACATTCAAAAAGGAACCACCGAAAAAGTGAAATAGTATATAGCACTAAATTTAAAAACTAGAACAAGCTAGTGGGCAGAAAAACAGAGTATGAAACAGTAAAAAATGCAACATTACTTCAGTAGAAGTAGGAACACGCTAAATGGTAAGGAAACTTACAGAGACACAGAAGTAAGACACAAAGGCAAGGAAAGGATTTATTGCAGAACAGGGAAGGAGAGTGAATTACAGGAGGTGCAGAAACATTCAGTGCCTCCTTTGCCTTATTCGTACTCAAAACCTGAACTGTGATTTGGTAATTAACAAGGCATGTTTCAATAGAGGTAGGAGATCAAGCAGAACAAGGAAAGAAGAGCTCAAAGAGTGTTTAGGTCAGCCAAATTATCCATTCAGAAGCACCTAAAGACATATCTTGAGTTGTGTCAGAGGAGCATGAAGGAAGTAATTATTATCCTGGTAAGGCCTCAGTTGGAGCGTTGTGTCTGATTTTGGTCATTGTACTTCATGAGGTACGTAGGCAAATTGGAGAGAGCCCAGAAGAAAGCACAAAGAATGATAAAAGCCTGAGAAATCAAGAAAATTCCTTTGGTGGATTGATTCCCTGTAGAAGGACAAATAGATATCCTGTAAGTTTTCAAACTAGATGGTTTTGCCAAGATTTGAGAGGGAAAAAAAAATGCTGTAAGGGCAGGCAGCATGAACCACTGAAGGAGGTGCATCAAAGGAATGCTGCTGAGACTCCACTCCCACCTTTTAAACAGGGTCTGTACAATAGTCTATGGGGAATGGTGTAGATGAAGTGCAAAGCTTAACTGGAGACACAGCTGGACTAGTGGATCACTGGTGGGAGATGTGGCAGTTGGAGGCCGTCTTGGGCTTAGTGACCATGAAATGATAGAGTTCTTGGTTCATGGTGAAGTACAGGGGGGGCCAGCAAAATCACCACGCTGGACTTTCGGAGGGCAGACTGGCCTGTTCAGGACGCTGGTTGAGAGGATTCCCTGCGAGAGAGTGCTGAAGGGCAAAGAGGTCCACAGAGGATGGACTTTCTTCAAGCAGGAAGTCTTTAAAGGAACAGGAGCAGGCTGTCCCCACGTGCCTCAAGACAAAATGGCGGGGAAGACGAATGGCCTGGCTGAACAGTGAGCCCTTGCTGGGACTCAGGAAAAAAAGGAGGGTTTACCACTTATGGAAGAAAGAGCAGACAACTCAAAAGGAGTACAGGGGTCTTGTTAGGTCATGCAGAGAGGAAATTAGAAAGGCAAAAGCCCAGCTAGAACTCAAGCTGGCCACTGTTGTAAGGGACAGCAAAAAATGTTTTATACAAATACATTAACAACAAAAAGAGGGCCAAGGAGAATCTCCATCCCTTATTGGATGCAAGGGGGGAATATTGCCAACAAGGATGAGGAAAAGGCTGAAGTACTCAATGCCTTCTTTGCCTCAGTGTTTAACAGTCAGACTGGTTATTCCCAGGGTACTCAGCCCCCAGTGCTGGAAGATAGGGAAGGAGAGCAGAATAAACCTCCCATAATCCAGGAGGAAGCAGTTAAAGATCTGCTATGCCACCTGGACACTCACAAGTCTATGGGACTGGATGAGATCCACCCAAGAGTGCTGAGGGAACTGGTGGAGGAGCTGGCCAAGCCACTCTCCATCATCTATCAGCAGTCCTGGGTAACAGGGGAGGTCCCAGATGACTGGAGGATCGCCAGTGTAACACCCATCTACAAGAAGGACCGGAAGGAGGATCCCAGGAACTACAGGCCTGTCATGACCTCGGTGACGGGCAAGATTATGGAGCAGTTCATCCTGAGTGCCCTCACCGGGCATGTGAAGGACAACCAGGGGATCAGGCCCAGCTACCATGGGTTCATGAAAGGCAGGTCCTCCTTGACCAACTTGATCTCCTTCTATGGCCAGGCCACCCACCTAGTGGATGAGGGAAAGGCTGTGGATGTTATCTACCTGGACTTTAGTAAGGCCTTTGACACTGTTCCCCACAGTATCCTCCTGGAGAAACTAGCTGCCCATGGTTTGGATGGGTGCACTCTTGGCTGAATGGCTGAGTGCAGAGAGTGGTGGTGAAAGGAGTTAAATCCAGCTGGCGGCCTGTCACGAGCAGTGTCCCCCAGGGCTCAGTTTTGGGTCTGCTCTTATTTAACATCATTATCAATGATCTGGATGAGGGGATTGAGGGCTCCCTCAGTAAATTTGCAGATGACACCAAGATGGGTGGGAGTTTCGATCTGCTCGAGGGTAGGAAGGCTCTGCAGAGGGATCTGGACAGGCTGGATCGATGGGCTGAGGCCAGCTGTATGGGATTCAACAAGGCCAAGTGCTGGGTCCTGCACTTGGGTCACAACAACCCCAAGCAACGCTGCAGGCTTGGGGAGGAGTGGCTCGAAAGCTGCCTGGTGGAAAAGGACCTTGGGGTGTTGGTCGACAGCCAGCTGAACATGAGCCAGCAGTGTGCCCAGGTGGCCAAGAAGGCCAATGGCATCCTGGCTTGTGTCAGGAATAGTGTGGCCAGCAGGAGTAGGGAGGTGATCGTGCCCCTGTAC
>Ga0065711_1010056_pt1 | contig 15286 bp, 12 predicted proteins | sample Hoacrofraction12_FD_59098 | JGI IMG/M metagenome (GOLD analysis project Ga0065711, IMG submission 59098) | Hoatzin crop microbial communities from Cojedes, Venezuela - Epithelial fraction 12 v2 (version 2) | ecosystem: Host-associated > Birds > Digestive system > Esophagus > Crop | place... | reverse complement strand
ACAAGTCTGCTTGGCAGCAGCTACAATATCTTTTTCCTATGACATTATTCTCCTATTGCTAGTGTTAATTAATAATTTTCAAAATATTATATTATGTGTTGTCTTTTAAAATATGCAAATTCATGGAGCATACCCACCCTTTCTATAATGTTACCAGATTAGTAGAAGCTCTACTAATCTGCCTCATTTATTAACAGTAATAGGAAAGAGATCAGATCTACCTCATGTCTCAGCTGCATGCAAGAACCGAGAATATTAGGCACATTCACAATGGGCATGTGCTGTAATCCATTTGCCACAAGTTTATACTGTCAGTGCTAGATTAAAGGGATGTGACATTATATTAGCTTCCAACATTTTCCCAGCCATTGTGATATTGGCAGAAAATAAATGGATTTCATTGCTTGTTCCAGATAGATTCACCACCCCAAAAATGTAGCATCAAGAATAAATCTATTTTGTATGATTTTACTTACAGAGCTAACTAACTGAAAAAAAAAAAAGGTGTAGAAATATAATTTTAATTTTTTATGGTGAATAGATGAACAGTACTGTTTTTCTGACTTTTCATAATTTCCAATTTTTTTGGTGTGCTCCCAAACTTGAAATGACAGTGTGAAAACTCATGCTTCTCTGAATCACCCAAACTAATATTCATTATGAGCACAATGCGATACGAAAATGGAATTTTTTTACTAAATTCACATACTATGGGAAGCATTTTCTCAAGTGTTTATTCTGTGCATAACTTTATTCCAGTGAAGCTTTCTGAAGATTTTCAATATATCTTTTAGGCTACAAGATTGCAAACAATAACCTACAATATTAAAACCCCTTAAATTTTATTCAAATGTAAGTACAATACATACACACAGCAGTGTGTGAGTTTGTGTGTGTTTGTGTGTACATAGAATCATAGAATCATTGGTTGGAAAAGACCTCTAAGATCATCAAGTCCAACTGTCAACCCAGCACCACCATGCCTACTAAACCATATCCTGAGGTGCCACATCTACAGATTTTTTGAACACCTCCAGGGATGGTGACTCCACCACCTCCCTGGGCAGCCTATTCCAATGTCTGACCACTCTTTCAGTAAAGAAATTTTTGCTAATATCCAATCTAAACCTCCCCTGACGCAACTTGAGGCCATTTCCCCTCGTCCTATTGCCTGTAACTTGGTAGAAGAGACTGACACTCACCTCGCTGCTTCCTTTCAGGTAGTTGTAAAGAGCAATAAGGTATCCCCTCAGCCTCCTCTTCTCCAGACTAAACAGCCCCAGCTCCCTCAGCCGCTCCTCATAAGACTTGTTCTTTAGACCCCTCACCAGCCTCGTTGCCCTTCTCTGGACACTCTCCAGCAATTCAATGTCCTTCTTGTAGTGAGAGGCCCAAAACTGAACACAGTACTCCAAGTGTGGCCTCCCCAGTGCTGAGTACAGGGGCAAGTACTTGTATGTACATATGTATACAGGATTACTATTTGAAATGTATTTTTTGCTATGGCAGCATTTAGCAAGTGGATAGCATGTTGGTTGTTTTGCCATTTGAACTTATCATTGGTGTTCTATTCAAGTCCAAAAGTATTTATTGTTTAATTACCATTATTTAATTTATAGATATTCAAATGGACCATATGTAATTCTAGTGAAGTGGAAAGTGATACAGAATGTTTTAACTAGCACCAAGTACAACAAATAAATCAAGCATCACAATATGTGTGTACATGGGCATATATAGATTTACAGGAAACTTGTCCTTATCTTTCACCTTTTGGGGATAAAAGGCTAAATCAACTAACAAGAAGAATACAATTTTGAAGGAAGAAGAAACAGTTAATTCACAAATGGAAGATTTTTTTTTCTTGTTTTTTTTTTTAGTAGGTATCACATAGCCAGTTACTTCAATTTCTTTCCCTTTTTTAAATTTTCTCTTCACATTACTGACTCCTCCTCCTTTTTTTTTTTTTTTTTAATATTAGAAAAGTCTTTTGAATCCACTGGAATGATTATAAATCCAACAAAAATTAAAAATTCTCCGTGCAGCTTCTTAATCCTTCTGAGTTTTTCCAGACTAAAAATATAAAGCCTTAGCAGCTTTAACAGTAAAGAAAGATGTAATTCCTAGTGACATTTAACTTTTTTTATTGATCTCTTGCTAGGTGACACTGTTTCATATTGTGTGAAAAAACGTTCATGTAAGGGTCAAAACCATAAGACTGGAGCTGATACTTGTTGTATTTATTTTTTACCCCTTCAGAATACATTTGGAGAATGTGATGGCAATTCTTGTGATGTGACATATCCTGGTGGAAAAGGTAGATAATAATGTCCCCAGCTTTCTTTCAATCACGATAATGACTTTATGTGTCTTTTCATACTGAATTATCTGGCAATTTTGAACGGTGTGACAGATTTACTTCCTAAATCAATAAAATATTCCATATTTCACAGTTTAGCTAATTCATCTGCTTTTGCCTTTTGACACTTGCAGCTGGAGATTTTTATTGTTTAGCTCATCAGAGTGCAAAAGCCCCAACATTTATCAGTACAACAATCAATTTCTTAAAGCCTGTACATATACAAGATCGGAGCTACCATGTGTTCACAAGTACAAATATAATAAACTGTATCCTTCTTGGCACAAACAGACACACATAAGAAGACATGTTGTTGTTTGTAGAGTACTTGACCTCTCTGATATTTTTAGGCATCATTTTAATAAAAATTAATATTTTTATAGAATAATTTTTTCATTATTTTGAGATAATATTTTATCACAATTCTTTTGGATGGCATTAGTCCAAAAGCAATTTCAGTTGTAAAGATTTTGTGTGTGTGTGGCCATTGGCCTTTTTATCCTAATCCCTGTCTATGAAATGACTTATTGTTTTAATAAGCTCCCAATCAGTGAGTCAGCCATAATCATTGGTTTATTTTTAAAATTTTCTGCATTTATTAATAAGTATGGTACCACAGGGTCTTTATGACCTGTACCAAATAATTGAAATAATGAATCTCTTTTACCTCTTTTCTCCCTCTTCTCCTTCTCTCCTCCCCCAAATGTCTGAAATGCAGTATCACATTCTCATATTTTGTTCTTAACATTTTTATTAAGTGTTCAAAAACCAAAACAATTACCTAACATCCTGACCAATACCATCTCATCACTTTTTTTGTATTCCAAATGACACTTCTTGCATTAGTCTGTAGTATCTTCTGTTATATTTAGCTTGTGAAATGTCTGAGGTAAGTTCATCTTTTTGTTCAGTGTTTGTGCTGCTCATAGGAGACTTAGATGGTGACAAGGGCCCCTAGGCAGTAGAGTTATATAAAAGGTAATTCAAGAAAGGGAGCATATTTCAAAGTGGCAAATCTAAGAAAATGTAAATCATACAAAATAATAGATAAGACATCACTACATATAAAATTTTGAGTTATCCAGAGACTAATGCAATTCAATGTGTGTCAAACATCAGTGCTGCAAACCAAGGATACGGACAGAACCTAATTTGTCTTATACATTTCTATTAAAAGAGTTTATATATGAGTATTGCTGAAATTTTTATTTTGCTTAGATGATAATTTTGGTGGGCTAACCCTAGCTGGCAAGTAAGTCCCCACACAATTACTTGCTTACTTTCCCCGGTTTTATTCCTGGTGTTATAGTTTAGCTGCGGCCGGTAACAAAAGCGCCACGCGGCCGCCCCTCCCCCTGCTGGAGTGCGGAGGAGAATAGAAAGAAACAGGCAGAAACTGGTGGGTCGGGATAAGGGCATTTTAACAGAACAGCAAACAAAGGGAAGAGGAACGACAATGATATAGATAAGGAGAATACACAAAACAAAACAGCAGAACCCACAGAGCCACTCTCACTACCCGCCCTCGCCGCCGCACGCTCCCAAGTAGCAAGTGACTTCCCGCCGCCCAGCTCCCCCCAGCCGGAACCTGGCATGACGGCACATGGTATGGAATACCCTGTTGTGTTTGGCCAGGTTGGGTCAGCCTGCCAGGCTGTGTCCCTTCCTGGATTCTGGTGAAAATTAATCCTGTCCTGGACAAATCCAGGACACCTGGGCATGATGTTATGTGCTGTGGGATATCTTTTTGGTCAGTTGGGGTCAACTGTCCCAGCTGTGTCCCCTTTCAGGCTCTTTCCCACCCCTAGCTTACCTGGGTGGCAGTGAGGTCTTAGTGCTGTACAAGCACTGTTCAACAATAGTTAAAACTTTTGTGTGCTGTCAACATTATGTTGGTCACAAATATAAAACACAGCCATACAAGGTGCTATGAAGAAAATTAGCTCCATCACAGCCAGATCCAGTACAATAATGCAAGGCTCGAGGAGTTTTTTTTCCTTTTTTAATCTGTGGACATTAAAACACTAAATTTATTGACTTTCCTAAATATGAAACTGGTTCTTGAGAAATGTTGTTGCTTCTTGAGAAAGCTAAGTGTATACCAGAGTCGCCTGTCCCCCTTCTAACTGCACTGAAGAATCTAAAAATTAAGTATACATTTAATGGTCACAGCAACACTTTTTTATATTTTAACTAGTATTCTGTTGTTATTCATTAATTTCATGGCTGAAGTGAAAATATAAGGGGAAATTTTCTTCAAAGGAGAATACTGAGAAATGTTGAACAGTAATTATTTGGGTGATTTTTATGCATACCAAAAGCTGACAGTATTTCACAGATATTTAGTTATCAGTTTGAAGGATATCATTTACTCTGAGTGTGCAATAGGTTTTGAACAATAATTATTTAGTGGGAAAACACCTGCAGACAAATAACAAACTGTACTACCAGTCTGCTATGTCATGATATCCATAGATGGGTGATGTTGGAAGGAACAGGCAGACCCAATCTATTCACACATGGCTCTGTGGCTGGTGTCATGACAAAATTTTGAATCATTTGAAAATGGAATGGCCTACACAGCACCAGGCTTGCTGGCATCAGACAGGATTCACCTTTTTCAAAGGGGAAAGAGGGTCTTTGCTCAGGAGCTTGCGGGGCTCATTGACAGGGCTTTAAACTAGATGTGAAGGGGGAGGGGGAACATATCAGGCTTGCCAGTGAAAAACTATGGGACAATACATGATGGTTGGAGGCTCAGGGTGCTAGTATGGGCCCTCAGCCAGTTTCCCAGAGTCGTGCTGGGGACACTGCAGCACAGTCAAAGTCTTGCAGAGATGAGCTGGGAGCTCCTGAGGTAGTAGGAGCCAACAAGCAGGCTTCTGTGAAATACCCCAAGGGAAAAAAGGGGTGTTCCTCTATGAAGGTCAAATGACCAACAGCCCAGATGAAGTGCCTCTACATGAATACACGCAGCACGGGAAACAAACAGGAAGAGCTGGAAGCTACCATGCTGCTAGAAAGCTACAAACTGAGTGCCCTTACTGAAACTTGGTGGGATGAATCCCATGACTGGAGTGTGGCTATTAACGGCGACAGGCTGTTCAGAAGGGACAGGCAGGGAAAGAGTGGTGGAGGCGTTGTCCTCTACATCAAGAAATCAATACAGTCTGAAGAGCTGTCCTTGAAAAATAGTCAAGAGCAGGTAGAAAGCCTATGGGTAAGAATCAGAGATCAAAGCAACAAAGGGAACCTGGCTCTGGGTGTCTACTACAGGCTGCCCAATAAAAGGGAGCCTTCTGACAAAGCCTTCTTCCTCCAGCTCCAGACAGCTTTGCGCTCACAGTCTCATCCTGCTGGGGGACTTCAACCACCCCAACATCTGCTGGAAAAGCAGCAGGGAGAACTGTAGGCAATCCAGGAGATACCTAGAATGAATTGAGCACAACTTTTTGAGCCAGATAATTGACACCCCTATAGGAGGGGGTGCAATACTGGATCACGTGGTCACCAATGCAAGTGAGCTCATTGATGACATGAAGACTGGAGGCAGCCTGGGCTACAGTGATCATGCATTGGTGGAGTTCACACTCCTGAGGGATACAAGAAAGTCAAGGAGTGTATTCAGGATGATGAATACCAGGAAAGCCAGCTTCCAGCTCTTCAAGCAGTTAGTCAGAAAGTCCCTCTGGGAAATGGTCCTCAGGGACAGGTGAGCAGAACAGAACTGGCACATCTTTAAGGATGCTTTCCATAGAGCGCAAGAGCTCTCGATCCCCAGGTGTAAGAAATCAGGCAAGGAAGGGAAAAGACCAGCATGGCTAAGTCAAGACCTGCTGATCAAACTAAAGAGCAACAGGGAATTTCAGAGGCAATGGAAGGAGGGACAGGTATCTTGGGAAGAGCTGCCCCGTTGTGTGGGGATGAGGTCAGGACGGCCAAGGCGCAGCTGGAGCTGAACTTAGCAAAGGATGCTAAGAATAACAAGAAGGGCTTCTACAGGTATGTCAGCCAGAAAAGGAAGATTAAAGAAAGCATATCGACCCTGATGAACAAGAATGACAACCTTGTATCAACAGATGAGAAGGCTGAAGTACTCTGCAAAATTTTTGCCTCAGTCTGCACTGGCAACCTCTCTCCTCGCCCCTCCCGAGTCAATAGACCACAAGATGAAGACCAGGGGGGTAAAGACCCTCCCACTGTAAGGGAAGATCAGGTTCATGACCACCTATGGAACCAGAAAGTACATAAGTCTATGGGACCTTATGACATGCACCACTGAGGGAATTGGCTGATACCATTGCCAAGCCACTCTCCACAATATTTGAAAGGTCATGGCAGTGGAGCGAAGTCCCTGGTGACTGCAGGAAGGGAATCATTGTGCCCATTTTTGAAAAGGATAAGAAGGAGGACCTTGGGAACTATCGACCTGTCAACCTCACTTCTGTGCCTGGCAAGTTCATGGAACAAGTCCTCCCAGAAACTATGCTAAGGTCCATGGAGGACTGGGAGGTGATTCGAGACAGCCAGCATGGCTTCACCAAGGGAAAGTCCTGCTTGACCAACCTAGCGGCTTTCTATAATGGCGTGACTAGATCAGTGGACAAAGGAAGTACTATGGATGTGATCTATCTGGACTTCTGTAAAGCCTTTGACACAGTCCCCCACGACATCCTTCTCTCTAAATTGGAGAAACATGGATTTGATGGGTGAATTGTTCAGTGGCTAAGGAATCAGTTGGAAGGTCTCAGCCAGAGCGTAGTAGTCAATGGTTTGATGTCTAAATGTATGCTGTTGACAAGTGGTGTCCCTCAGGGATCCATACTGAGACCAGTGCTGTTTAACATTTTCATCAGTGGCTTAGACAGTGAGATCGAATGCACTCTCAGCAAATTTGCAGATGACAGTAAGCTGAGGGGTACAGCCGACATACCAGCAGGACAGGATGCCATCCAGAGGGACCTGGAGAAGCTCAAGAAGTGAACCTGCGTGAACCTCATGAGGTTCAACAAGGCCAAGTGCAAAGTCCTGCACCTGGGTCAGGGAAACCCCCACTATCAATATAGACTGGGGGATGAAGGGATTGAGAGCAGCCCTGCCGAGAAGGACTTGGGGGTACTGGTGAATGAAAACCTGGACTTGAGCCACCAATGTGCACTCGCAGCCCAGAAGGCCAACCATATCTTGGGCTGCATCAAGATAAGTGTGGCTAGCATGTCCAGGGAGGTGATTCTGCCCCTCTACTCTGCTCTGGTACTGCATCCAGCTCTGGAGGCCCCAGCACAAGAAGGACGTGGAGCTATTGAAGTGGGTCCAGAGGAGGGCCATAACAATGATCAGAGGGCTGGAGCACTTCTCCTATGAGTCAAGGCTGGGAGAGTTGGGGCTCTTGAGCCTGGAGAAGAGAAGGCTGGGGGTGGACCTTATAGCAGCCTTTCAGTACCTGAGCGGGGCCTGTAGGAAAGATGGGGAAAATCTTTTTAACAAGGCCTGTTGTGGAAGGATAAGGAGTAATGGCTTTAAACTAAGGGAGGGTAGATTTAGACCAGATATAAGGAAGAAATTTTTTACCGTGAGGGTGGTGAAACACTGGAACAGATTGTCCAGAGAGATAGTGGAGGCCCCATCCCTGGAAACATTCAAGGCCAGGTTGGACGGCGCTCTGAGCAACCTGGTCTAGTTGAAGATATCCCTGCTCACTGCAGAGGGGTTGGGCTAGATGACCTCTAAAGGTCCCTTCCAAGCCAAAGCACTCTATGATTCTTTCATTCTGTGAAAAACAAGCTACATACATTTAAATATTTCCTGTTCTTGGATCTTCAAGAATAAGCAATTTTATTCAAAAACACATAGCTTTGTGTATATTTCACTCAGATGTTTTCTGTGTTTTTTGTTTCAGGAGATGCCAATTTTTTTTTCACTCAAGTACAAGAAATGTCACCTTTGTTTTAGAAATCACTAGATATGATGAGAGATATTTTGAAATATAAATGTGACATTATGTGTATGTCAAAATATCCAGCAAGCAGAGACACATTTCAGACATCGCCTTCTATCTGAAAACCCAACTTTATTCTCTTACAAAAGTACTTAATACCAGGCTAACAAGCCATCTGGGTGTAAGCAATACCTCAATTATCCTACAAAATAATGAATAATACGAGGAATGATAGGTAGAGAACATGTGGTGAGAGACCTTAGAAGAGAGGCTTTAGTTACACTTCAGTTGAGCCTAACAATTATATAGCAAATGATTCCTGGCCTTTGTGAAAGAAAATAGGCTGGACTCCTTTATATATCCAAGAATGTAAATAGAGAAGTCCACTGGACAGATGGAAATCCTACAGCATTTGAAAGGCTGGATAACACTATAGGGCTTCCAGTGATATACCTGATAATGTTAATAGGGGTGGCACTGAGGTACAAAATAGCCTGAGTGAAAGAAATTCTAACTGTTCTTGGTACCTTGGACAACAAGTTTGAAAGTGTTTATAGATATGCCCATTATGAAGAGCACAACAATTTACAAAGAAATCCATGCACCAGTTTTGTGTCTGTATGATGTAGCCAGTGCTGCAGATATATAAGAGCGGCGTGGGTCATAAGAGCGGTGTGGGTCAGCTTACTCTCTGTTTTTAAAGCAGCACTTTTAGCATGTCACAATTACAAGGTATCAGAGAATACCCAACAGTTTCTTTATATGTTACTGGCATTGATTCCCTTTTTTTCCCTTTACACTTAATGAATTTTCAGAAGTATGCTTTTAAGTCTTGATATAATTACCAGTTCAAAACCTCATAGCTGAAATGAAGTAAAAAGATATTTGTTGCTTTGAGAGGGACCACAACCTCTCTATTATACTTGGAGACTACACATTGATGCAGGCTCACCCAAATTTCTGACCAGGTTCATTTAGGATTTTTAGAAACTCTGGAAAGCCTATCATTTGTTAGTAACCCTGTTTATTATGCATGTCTACTCTCTAAAATATACAGCCCTTTCAAATTTCATCAGAGAATTTGAATTAAGTTCTAAATGTAAATTAAACATTTATTTTCAATGAAGTAGAAATAATACACTAATTAGAGCAGAAATTACATTTTACACTTTTGTCTTCAATTCAGCTATTTGTTTTCCTCTGGCTTTAGCAATATTGTCCGTTTTCAATTCTGTGGTATATTAAGTTTTTGAATCTGAAGTGCTTTTACTTATCTTCCTGTTTCACACACTCCCAGACTCCTGAGGCTTGCAGTATAAATGGAAAATACAAGAATTTTTCCTTATTTTCTAAAAAAAAATGTAAACAAAAGAATAACCTATAATACTGCATTTGAATCATGGTTCAAAGGGGAACTTTGAAATGTGACTGAACTGTGGCATATAATAGAAAATATTTTGCTGTCAAAGTACTCTTTTTAGAAACAAAATAAGCATTTTTTCAATATTTACATTTACAATCAGATTCCTCTGCAACTTAAACTGTCTATGCTAGCTGTCTATGCTTTCTCTACTATTAACAGACTATTATCCCCAGAATGAGATTGCTCCTGTTTTAAGAGAGATATCTAAGATATCCATTTTAATGTAAGGATAAGTTATTAGATGTTTATAGCTTGGCAAGCTGTTACGGGTTTGAGTGGCAAGGTTTTGGTAGTGGGGGGGCTATAGGGGTGGCTTCTGTGAGCAGCTGTGAGAAGCTTCCCCCATGTCTGATAAAGCCAGTGCCAGCCAGCTCTAAGATGGACCTGCTGCTGGCCAAGGCCAAGTCAATCATCAGTGGTGGCAGTGCCTCTGTGATAACATATTTCAGAAAGGGAAGAAAAAAAACAACTGTGGTGAGACGGCAGTTAGAGAGAGGAGGGAGAGGAAGTGTGAGAAACAACTCTGCAGACACCAAGGTCAGTGAAGAAGGAGGGGGAGGAGGTGCTCAAGGTGTCGGAGCAGAGACCCTTCCTTTGCAACAAGTGCTGAAGACTATGGTGAGGCAGGCTGTCCCCCTGCAGTCCATGGAGGTCCATGGTGGAGCAGATATCCACACCGGACCAAGTGGATGCCTGAAGGAGGATGTGACCCCGTGGGAAGCCTGCACTAGACCAGGCTCCTGTCAGGATCTATGGACTCATGGAGAAAGGACCCCACACCAGAGCAGGTTTGCTGGTAGGGCTTGTGATCCCGTGGGGGACCCATGCTGTAGCAGCCTGTTCCTGAAGGACTGCACCCTGTGGGAAGGACACATGCTGGGGTAGTTTGTGAAAAGCTGCAGCCCATGGGAAGGACTCCCACTGGAGAATTTTGTGGACAACTGTCTCCTGTGAGAGGGACCTCACGCTGGAGCAGGGTCAGAGTGTGAGGGGTCCCCTCTCTGAGGAGGAAGGAGCGGCAGAGACAACATGTGGTGAACTGACCATAACCCCCATTCCCCATCCTCCTGCACCACTCGATGGGAAGGAGTTAGAAAAACGGGAGTGAAGTTGAGCCCGGGAAGAAGGGGAGGGAAGGAGTTCTAAGATCTGGATTTATTTCTCACTATCCTACTCTGATTTGATTGGTGATAATTTAAACTTCCTTTTCTCCCCAAGTTCAGTCTGTTTTGTCTGTGACAGTAATTGGCAAGTGATCTCTCCCTGTCCTTATCTCAACCCTCAAGTGTTTCATCATGTTTCTTCTCCCCTGTCCAGTTGAGGAGGGGGAGTGATAGAGCGATTTTGGTGGGCCCCTGGCATTTATCCAGGGCAAACCAAAACACAAACAAAAGATAGCAGAGAGACACTGAGCAGGGAACACAGTTTTTTGCATATTTGCTTTTATGTCTAACCGTACTGGCTCTTTAGCCCTGTGTCGCTTGTTGCTTAACCCCTGCATTTGGTGATTTCAGATTTCCCCTTTGAGACTATCCCAGGCTTGCCAACCCTCGTAGAAATCTTTCTGGAGAGCTTGATGCAGGGTAAGGACACCAGCGAGTACCCTACAGAGTCATTTCTGTACTTGGAATGGCAGAATCACAGAATCAGTCTAGGTAGGAAGGGACTTCTGCAAATCCTCTAGTCTCACCCTCTCTACTCAGAGCAGAGTCAGCTACTGCAAGTTGCTCAAGGCGCTGCCCTGTTTGGCTTCAACAGGCAGAGACTCCACAACCTCTCGGTGCAACTCATTTCACTCTTTGACCGCCCTTGCAGTAAAAATCTTCTTATATTTTAAATGCAGCTGAATCTATTTCAAAATGTGTGCATTGCCCCTTGTCCTGTCACTTGTCAGAAGAGTCTGGCTGCAACTTTTTTACTGCCCCACATCAGGTGTTTACGCACATTGATGGGATATCCTTGAGTCCAATCTTCTCCAGGATGAACACTCCCAGCCTCTCAGTTGATTATTGCTCCAAGCCCTTAATAATCTTAGTGGACCCAACACTCCAGTTGTGGCCTCACAGAGGGAAGGATCACCTCTGTCCCTCAGGAGGGGAAGAATCGCCTCCCTCAACCTGCTGATAAAGCTTTTCTTAATGCAGTCCAGGATGCTCTTGGCTTTCTTTGCCACAAGGGCACTTCTCCATGCTTCCATCACAATTGAATCAGACAATGAAGTCAGTCCCTGGGAGAGCTCTGGTGGGCATTAAGCTTGTTTTCTGTTTGTTTCCTATATGCCTTTTCTGGCAAGGCATATAGGACTATAGGGCTATGGGAGTGAGATGGAGAAAGAGGAGAGCACCCATAATCTGCTGTCTGGTGTTCCTGCATGCCATAAGCAGAGTGAGGGACCATTCAAGAGTAACTCCTTACCTGGAAATGTGGGTACAGGGCCTTTTTAAATCCTCTAGGTGTGCAGTATGTGCCAGAGAGGAGTGGTGTATTGCATAAGATGCCACTGAGTCATATGGGTGGATGTGTAGAAATGCCCCTAGGATACATTCCATGTTGGGGCCTGTCCCATGTAGCTTGCATTGGGGACGTGAGCACAGTATTTTAAGATGGAGCAGATTGCTAGCCTAGGCACAAGCCGTATCATGCCAACTGGCCTCACTGCCAGGCATTTAATGTGCTCATATAGATGTGGCTACAGAAACAAAATTCAAGTGATCATTCTAAAAGTTTTATAGAATCATAGAATTATAGAATGGTTAAAATATAGAATTTTATCTTTGTTGTCTTCAAATTAGTTGTATCTTTCTTCAAAGAATGAACAGTTCCTGACATAACCTTCAAGTTTCAGTCCATAGAAGATGACTTTTCGGAAAAGATGCCACAAACACAATGTATTTTAGATGCCAAGATGAGTTTAAGATCGCAAAAGCAGAAATATTTTTTTTAGATATTGAATTAGGTCATCTATTGTATCTTATGGTACCAGGTAAAGAACATTACTTTCAGGTAAAGCACATTGCTTTAAATGGAAGAAATTCACAATGGATTTTAAGAAATACTATTTCACGGAGAGTGGAATGCCTAAGAACCAAAGAGAATAAATGTTTTTAGGAAATTAATGAATACATCAACTTTAACTGAAGAGTACTGAAGGGTACTGGTAAGCTGGCAAAGGTTCAGTTTGCATAGTCAGCCACATTAGCTAAATGCCAGAAGATAATTCCTGACTAAGCATACTAATTTCTTCCCAGATTTGCAGTGATTTATTTCATATAGAAATGCCTTTTTTGTTTCCACATATACAAGCAATGAATGATTTTTCTTATATGTGTTTAACTTTCAGTCCTTATGGTTTGGTGTGGACAAATTACCTGACAAATTATCCCATTGCCTACAACTAATTCGACTTTGCTGTATACTGTACTATTCTTTCTGCTTTTGAAAATACAAAAAGAATCTCAAGTCAACACCTTGCAATACTCTTACAAGATACAATCTTGTACTTACTCTTACAAATACAGTCTTTACTCGACTTCTCATATGCAGGTGTTCAGAAGAAGCATACATTTGGCTGTGTTCGTCTCTGGTTTATACGTTGAACCTGTACTTTTCCATGACAGATTTCAGACATCCAATTCTTATGTATATATACTGTCTTGGGTTCAGCTGGGATAGGGTTAATTTTCACAAGAAGCTGGGAAGGGACATAGCCAGGACGGCTGACCCAAACTGGCCAAACAAGTGGGATATTTGATATCATGTGACAACATGCTCGGTTTTGTCTGCTGGCTGGGGAGGGAAGGTATTAATCATTGCTTGGGAGCACGCTGGGTATCTGGTAGCGAGAGAGTTGCCCTGTGTATCCCCTTGTTTTGTATATTCTTCTTATCAGTATCATTGTTGTTACTGTTCATTTCCTTTGCTGTTCTGTCGAACTGTCCTATCCCGGATCCACGAGTTTTGTAGTTTTCTGCTGATTCTCCTCCTCACCCCACAGAGGGGGGGAGGGGCGATACAGCAGCTGTGTGGTTCTGTGTTGCCACCTAGGGCTAAATCATGACACGTATACAGCAGCATTCAGCCTAAGAAAAAAGGCTGGGCTGTTTATATGACTAATTATAGTGTATACAAATACATATTTTTATGTATTAATAAAATATAGTTTATGTTAGTAGTCCCAAGGAAGAGATTTGTGGAACAACTTTTATGTTTAACTAGTCTGAATCCATGATTAACTTAGTAATATATACTTTAATTTCACTTGCTGACCTTGAGCATGCTGATGGCAATTTTTATCAAGCAACAGACTTGCTTACTAAGTTAGAATACTTCCTTCTGAAGAATGCTCTAGGTGGTCAGTAATAGGACTGATCATCTCTTTTTTGTTTGTTTTTAAGTGAGAGAAGGAAGCTAAAGCACCTTTGGTGGGGTGCTTCTTTCATATTGGCTTGTCCATTTACTAGTATGTCTTCAAAGTACCTTTCAGCATGGCTGGAGATGTAGTCCGTGTTAACAGGATTTCACTGTCTTTTGAAATGTGGGACAATCCATCTGACAAAGTAGATCAGAACACTTTCAATTTTTTTTGAAAGCAGGTTTCAGGAGGTGGGATGAAGACTGTGGAGATGGAAAATACTTTGATTTAGCTGGCTGCCTATTTTTTGACTTTTCTTATCATGAAGCTATTGTGCATTGACAATAGCGTTTACAGATCCACAAATCAAAATTATTTAATAATTTTTTATGTTTGACAGTTGTTTGCAAGGATATAGAAAAACCTGGTATCTTTAGTGAAATGTTATCTGTTCGCTGAGCTAAATATTTCACATTCATACTGTAGAGGTGAAAAAAGTAAACTCTCTCCTAAAGTAAGAAAATGTATTTGGCACATTTGTTAAAATTCAGATTTAAAAAAGAACTGATGTATGTATTTGAACATGTAAATGTTTACATTAACATACTATATACTAATTTTTGCAGTATTGTGTTTTCATAATTAAGAATATATTATGTAACAAAATATTTAGTAATTTGAAACACTAGAATCAAAATTTGCTATGAATAATTAAAACTTTGTTCTGTGCATTTCTAATTATTTTTTAATGGCAGGACAACATGGACTGGAATTTATTTCTTATAAGTTCAGCCACCTGAAAATTAGGTCTCTAGTCTAAGCTGGATGTGTAGGTTCTCTCTACAATAACTTCGAAAAGATATAGAGATGGAATGATTTGCCTTTATGAGGTAACTTCTGTCTCTTCAGACAATTAAATTGGAGTAGGTGTTGAATTTTTACATGACAAAAGCTAAGGGGGACAAAACATTTCCGCCCCTGCCCCAGATCTTGATTCTTTCACAAAACAAGATAGTGTTCTAAAAAGGAAACACAATTTCATAGGGAAGGAATTAATTGTAAGTTGGGCTCCTGTCCTACTTACTGAAGAAGTTGAAATTTGAGTAGCAAATATGGTAGGGGACTACAAGAAGAGAAAATAGTGCTTACAATTTCAGTTTTGACAAGTGAACTAGCACTCCTGCTAGGTAGTGAGCAAATTCCAGGAAATAAAAT
>Ga0065711_1008533_pt1 | contig 15286 bp, 14 predicted proteins | sample Hoacrofraction12_FD_59098 | JGI IMG/M metagenome (GOLD analysis project Ga0065711, IMG submission 59098) | Hoatzin crop microbial communities from Cojedes, Venezuela - Epithelial fraction 12 v2 (version 2) | ecosystem: Host-associated > Birds > Digestive system > Esophagus > Crop | place... | reverse complement strand
TATGTGCAGAAACCTCCAGGGGCTGAAGTGAGGCTGACCAGCTTGGAGCTCACCAGACTGACCTTCAGGCGCTTTCCAAACATGCGTGACCCACATGCCATGGGTCTCCAGTCATCTGCTGATCTCCATCACCTTTCAAAGATAACATAGCAGCCTTATAGGTGCATCAGCTAGTTCACTCGGTACCCACATACTGCGAGCAGTGTCCCAAAGTCTAAACATATTAGACAACATGCCTGTGCTCCAGACGCTCGCAGGGGAACACGAGCAGGGTGTCTAAGCATGCTCCTCTGCGCTGTGCAGAGCATCTCTTATCTATAGGCACAGAGTGGGAGCTGCGAGGCACTCGCTCCTCAGAGAGGTAGGAAGAGTCTAATACGCGGCAATTGCGCCTTACGTCCCATCAGCATCGCCTCTAGCAGGGACAGACCCCCGGGGACTGCTCCTCTCTGTCCACGCAGGGAGCTCCCTGCACATCAGCACAGCCACACCAGCGAGCGCCTGCAACGCAGCCCTGGCCCAGGGAATGGGTCTTCCTGCCCGAGCGATGGCTCAGCCGAGCCGCAGCCATCCCAAATCACTTTGCCAGGGGAACACAACATTATGGTGAAGTTTTCTCAAAAAGAGCAACTAAAGCAGCAGCACGTGCCCTTCTCGCAACACCTGTAGTCTCTTCATTCCCATGGGCAATTTAAGCTGTTCTTGGCAAAGAAGAAAACACGTTGGGAGCTGGTTACCTGCCATACCCTCTCATTCCGGATCCTTCTTCACCAGCAAGGGCCTCCCAAATACTCACTGTGACCAGTACCTGGGTCAGAACTTCCCTCAGGTGCCAGGTGAGCATGGCCCTTCAGCTTGGCACGTTCCCTCTTCCAGCCTTTGGCCAAAGCCAACCTTGGAGCCCTCAACCAGCAAGACATTTGCTGGCTTTCTATTGCTTTCCCCCCTCTCCTCCTGCCAGTCTATCTGCTCACATTTCGAGAGGGACGCAGAGGGTGGCCCATTTTATTTAAATGTTTGAAGCAGGTGTTGGTCTCTGCTCCCAAGTAACTAGCGATAGGACGAGAGGCAATGGCCTCACGTTGCATCAGGGGAGGTTTTGGTTGGATATTAGGAAATATTTCTTTACTGAAAGAGTGGTCAGGCATTGGAACAGGCTGCCCAGGGAGGTGGTGGAGTCCTCATCCCTGGAGGTTTTTAAAAAACATGTAGATATGGCGCTTCAGGACGTGGTTTCGCAGGCATGGTGGTGTTGGGTGGATGGTTGGACTTGATGATCTTAGAGGTCTTTTCCAACCTATGATTCTATAACTAAGTTCCGCTGCCTTAGTGATATCCATAGTATTTAACAGCTTTATTTCGCCTGCTATAGAAAGGAGGCAATACAGCTGCTCCTGGGAAAGGAGAAACCCGAAAACTTAAAACATGCATCTGAAGACAGGGGGGTTAGGACTGCCTTTCTGGACTTAGGACATTATTTCTGGAGGCACATCCAATTTTTGGCACGTCAGTGAATTCAGGGAGCACACCTATGACACCGGCTGCATCTGCACAGACTTGTGCTCTCAGGTATCTGTGGGTTTGTTTTATAACACATAAAAAACAGGTTGCAAAATTAAGCCTTAAAGTTCAGAATAAGACAATGCTGTATTTGCTGCAATCAAAGTAGTGTCTTCTGTCCTGAGATCCACACCTCAGTTATCAGCCTTCAAAAATTGCAGCCACTCACTTGGTTCACAGGTCATCACAGAAAACAAAACAGATGCAAGAACATGCCAGTACCTACTCTTTGTGAGAGCTTGTTCAAGCTCACTGTCTTTATCGGCTGCTAGTCAGCCAAGGCAACCTCGTATGTGACAGCCAGGATTCCAGCGGTGACCTCAGTACGCCACGCTACCTCCAGCAGTGCCATCTTACTCACAGCTGGCTGTACCCCATCCAGATGTGGCAACAACAAACCACCGCTACACACACACACACAAAAAGTCAAAAACCAAGAAGCAGTGAACCAATTCTAGAGCTGACAGCAAGTGCCAGCCCTACCAAGCAGCCAAAGAAGGGAAGAGAGCCAACAGCAACCTTTGAATGCCCTGAAAAGCAAGCAAGATGTGCAAAGACACAGTGGAGCTCCAGTGAAAGGCAGGCCTTCCTAAAATATCCTGATGAGGCCCAATACTGAACATACCTTATGTGTGCACCCTCCTACTGTAATTAATGCAGAAGACCAGGGCTAAGAAGTAACACCACTGCTGTACAAGTGTATTTAGACAAGACTTTCCTATTCTCTTCCCTAAGGACCTGCTACTGGCCACTACTGGAGACAGGATTTCGGCTTGGCTGGTCTGATTCAGTGCATCAGTTCCTATCTTAATGATCCCTCTGGGTCCTGTAATGCACAAAATATCTCCTGAACGCTGCTACAGAAAGGATAAGCCAGGATACCATGCAATACTTCCAAGAACGCCTGAAGCCGATCTGTAACTCACGCATGCTCATCAACCTATCCTCTCAGCTAGATGCCTTCTGGGGCAGCAATACCAAGCGAATTGCTCACCGTATGTGCACTCACCTGCTCTACGTGGGGCTTCTTGGCAAAGGAGATCCTGGCTATGGAGTGAGAAGCTATAGACAGCTCTTGTCCATTCACCTCCCCTTCCTCCACCTCCACCAGACCTAGTGAGAAGCAAGGTCGTATGTATCATTAGGCTACAAAGGTTACTTAACGATGCCACAATTATTAGACTACATAATGGATCACCAGTCTCCCTGAAGAATGGTTTTATTTGACCTAGCACGTATCATCAACTGCAAATCCACACATGTAATGAGGCTTAGAAAAATCTAGCCAGACAGACTTACTCATACTGTGTGGGATAAGCATCACATTGCAACTGGCAGTTTTCCCTTCAGCACCTGCCCTGGAGTTTTAGATGCAAATTTAAGCATCAACACTCTTCCACATATGATAACTTAGATGTGGTTGTCACTCTCATTCAGTCCCTGTAAGGTGTGTAACCAGCACCAAGGCACTACATCCAGACAGTAGGAGATTAGCCTAGTTTAGGAGCTAAGAAAGAAGACGGCACCGAGATTCCTCTCCAAGATTGTGAAGGGAACAGTACGAGAGCAGCTCCCCTGCTACAGTGCTGCAAAGGCTCTTGGTAGTGCCACAGCCTGGGCAGGGTCTGTAATAGGGAACCTGCTATACAGGTCACATCAAAGGCTCCCGGATGAAGAGGCTGCAAAGGGGATTTAAAACCACCACAGGCCCACCCTGCCAGGGCCACAAGCTCTACCGTGCACTGCAGAATCAAATGCAGCGAGTGCTGACATCAGTAACATCAGTCTAAGTGGGATGTTAAATCTGACTCTGAAAGAGCAGCTGGCCAAACGTGACCCTAGCAAGAGAAGGACCCAGGAGCTCCTGAACCAAGACACGCACCTCTCTATTTCTACCACAGGGTCAACTGTGGCTAAATCACAGCAGCAGTGGGAACAAAGCATCTTATCTGTACACGTTCCCCTGCCTCCTCACAAAAAAAGACCAGGAAGCTACAAAGGCATCAAGAATGTCGCTGGCCACTTATCACCTGCCATCATTAAGGCTCAGACTGCAATTCGTGTCACAGAGGCAGGGGTTCTTTTGGCTTACAAAGCTACATCTGCAAATACAAACACATCATTTGAGGAAAGGACACCCCTCGAGTCTCCCACATGAGCGGCATTTTGACTTGCAGTCCTTTCCTGTCACAGAAAGCTAGAAAGCCACGCTGCCTGGGCAAAGCCACACAGGAAGTCCTAGAAACCCAGTGCTTTAGACACAAGCTCATTTATTAATTTGTTTTCACTGTGGGTTCAGCATCAAAAAGCAGCGGTGCTGCTCGTTGGCACTGAACCCACTGTGAAAACGAATTAAATGAAACTATGAGAGGTGCAATAATTTTCTGGAAAAGTGATGAAATAGCACAGCAGGACAAGGATCTCTTCTCTTCTCCAGCATGGATATCAGGTGCATACCTGTGTTCTGGGCACTGATGAAGGCCACCTTATTAGTGTCAGGTTTGAGGCGGATGAATCCACATTCTCGGTGCATGGGCTTCCTGGTGTCTGGATGGAAGGCATTGAACCTGAGGGGAATTCAGAATACAAAAGCTGCTGTCTGTCACACTGAAAATACAGTGTTTGGCCTGGTTTCGTCTCAGAGGAAACAGTATTTCATTTAACCACATGATTGCCCGCAGTATTATTTGAAGAGTAAAAGACTGACAACACTGCACGGCCTGGAGATGTAAACGTGTAACACAGTTACTTTACAGGCACAACTATTTCTTAGAGCTGGAGTTTGTTATTTAAGTTCAAGCTTCAGATTTTCCACATCTCCTGCGTCTTTCCAAGAGCTAGCTCAGAAACTCCCTCAGGAAGTCAGACGTTTCACAGATGCTAAAGCCATATTCTGTCTCAAATACTTCCTTTTCTCAAATAAATATCTGGAATTACAGTATCATCTTTATTTAGCTTTTAAACCTGGCAAGTTGGGTTTTTTGTATGTTACTTCCTCCAGGCAGTACCAGTGCAGATTTTTTCTCCCACCACCCCCTTCAAAAAGAAAAAAAAGTTCATCTCAGATTCTTGTTTATTCTTCATGAATGTTTGGTCACCCATAATGTGGGTGATTATATATATCCCATGTGTTCACATATTACATTAGTGCTACAGCACTCCTGAATCTACGCAGGTAACTGAACTAAACAGCTACTTAAACACAATAGCAAGCTAGGTATCTATATAATGTATCTATCCTACTGGTGTTTCTTTATTATAGGCTAATCTGTTTTCATACTGTTTTTCACATAATTTCCCACTCTGCATCCTTCTACAGGAAAGGAGACAGAGGGAACCTCGGAGCTGCTGCTGCTAAATCCATACGCAGAACTCCCTCCTGCGACAGCAGCTTCTGCACCTGCCTCTGCTGTGCAACGGGGATGTGCCTGCTGGAAACGGCCAACACCAGCCACCTTGGGCACCGTGGCCTGTCCTGAGACTGGGGACATGCTGTAGCATCAGCTGCCACCCCACCGGTAACAGGGCAAGGGTGCAAGAATAGCTTAACCAAGGGGCTTGTCCAGGCGCTTGCACGTGGCAAGCTGGAGCAGTTATTTATTAAAAAAGCACCAAGAGCTGAGAAATCCAAAGCAAGTGTTTCCTATGTGAAGTAAAATATACTGAATTATGCAGAGTCAACATTTCCTAGAAGACCAGCGGCACAACGTGGCACCCCTACACATGGTACAAGAAACCCGTGGGCTTCAAAGAACTGGAGACAAGGAAGCAGGAGCACAGCTCAGGCATGCAGTTAGGGAGGAGTCCCGGTGCCTTGCAGCTGCTTCTGGCTCCCCAATGTCCTCTGGGTACAAACACATAAATTACTCCTCCTGTTTGGCTTGTCTCTATATAAAGGATGTCTCCTTTTAACCATGTGGTTATAGAAAGCAGCAAGAATGACTTCTACCAGGGCTGCATCCCCGCTAAAGACTGTCCTAGCATCTCAGCCTCTGTGCTCTGCAACTAGTGAAGCCAAGTACCCTATGGAGTCATGCCTCATGGTGGGATTATCTAGAATCAAAGGAGGAACGAACTTAAATCAGGCCTCTTTCAGTGCTTGGAGTATTCAAGACACGTAAAGATTGTCTTGTAACAGTCAAGTGGCACTGCTCCAGGAGCCAAGGAGGCACAGGGTCTCTGACCTCCAAGCCTGCTGCCTATTTTCCTGACACTTCCCAGAGCTCAACAGCTCTAAGCTGTATACCTGCTTGGCACGAAAACACAAAAAAAAAAGCAATTCAAATCAGAAACTGTAGACAGAGTATGACTGCGGGAGCTTTGTTTCTTTTGGAAACTGGACTAAAAATGTCACATGCTGAGCTGCCAGCCCTGTCACAAAGAACGGCACAGACAAGGAACACAGGGCATCTTTCATACAGCATTAGCATCTAGTAGTTATTCTTTTCTCTGGTTTTCAAAGCAACAAACTTTCCAGCTCACCCCTCCCTCCCAAATGAGTATTGGAGCAGCACTGAACAGTTAGCTAACATGTCACTTCCTCTTCCTCCGGATTTCTTTCTGATTTCTCTTAGAACAATTACTTGTAGCCAAAGCAGCTAAGCTATCTACCTCCCATCCCACAGAGTTTGTTAAACACTTCAATTTTTCTCAGACTTTCACGGTGGTGAAGACTGAGGACCACAGTTTAAAATGGACAAACTTGGCAGCCATGCCACAGCTCCTTTATTTATTATATCTGTAAGCGGGAATTTCACAAAGCAGAATGATAGCAGTTGTAACACTGTTACCTGAAGATTCATTTCTAATTAGACAGCTACCACCAGCAAGAAGAATGGTGGGGTTTTGTCTGGCCAGGAGGACAGTGCATCTTTTGGCTAATGTGCACCCAGTGCACATCACGTTAAAGTGGAAGAATCACTGGTCTTTCAAAGACAGGTACAGAATTTGCACAAACAATAGTGATGTCCACACTGGGGCCATTCTTGGTACCCTAAGTTACTCTCATTACTCTAAGTTACAGTCACATGCACAGCACCCTGAGTTACTTCTCACTGTGTAACCCTCCAGCCTGGCAGGCCACAAAACCTGTATGCTGCACCACAGCCACCGTCCTGATCCCGCACACATGTGCTTCTGCACGAGCTCACAGGTGTGAACCCACTTTTGAAAACTGTAGAAGTGCTCTGTACTCTCAGACTAGTGAATCTGCAGTGATTACAGGTGTGCAGCTCTGGGTATGTTGCAACAGCACGCCAATTAATCACCAGTTTTAAAGCAAAGCAAAAGTCAGACCATGGAGTCACGTATCATTACATCGTCTCATGTGCTAGGTGAAAACTTGTTTGCTTTGCCACTGGAAAAGAAACACAACCAACAAATCTCACTGGAGCCATACCTGCTCCGATCCAGAGCTGCTGCCAGCACAGATAAACCCCTAGACTTACGAGAAGTTGAGCATGGGCTGCCCCACGTGAGAGATGTGCACTTCTTCCAGGTACTGGAAGGGCTTCATTGTAGGGAAGGTGCCATCTCCTGGCGGGTCAGAGAGCCAGGTGCCCAGCATCCAGGACAGGGGCTCCATCACAGGATTCAGCTGGGGAGTCTCTGCAGAGGAAGAAGAACAAACGAAGAAAGAAAATTCAGGGAACTGTGCTCTGCAGCTTGCTGTGAGCTGCCTGCAGCTGAGCGGAGGTGAGCACGAAACACCTCAGAAATAGTCCAACGCAGCAGCAATGCTTTTCTCTAAAGCAGCATCAGCTCCAAGGCACAAGGGGAGACAGGGAACTATGACAGTCACGGAGAGCAGGTCTGTTTTCAAACCTGCTCTTGGCCTTACACGGAACAGTTATCCCAGTGGTCCATTTCTGACTCCTCTCTGTAGCTTGATCTGAAGGGAAAGCCCCCTCCTACCTACACACAAGGAAGGAAAAGACTGAAATCTCAGCATAAAGAATTATCACTTAACGATAATTAAATGTCTAATGCTCTGGCCTGATTTTTTGCAAGCACCGAGTATGTACTGTTCCTGTTTGTTTCAGAGACCAAGGAAACGAGTCCTCACTCGTTTTGAAAAAGAAAATCAGGCTGCACACACACTCAAGATCAAAGCCTGGCTGTAGTTTTTCTGAAGAGGTTAACAAGGACCTGCACTTGTACAAAGACACAGGGATCGTTGGGAAGTTGTTCTTCTGAGGCTCTGGACTAAGGCTAAGTGAAACATTTTAAAAACACTAGGGTGCCTGCAAGTTACAGTGTAAATGGAAGAGAAAGCTACTTCCCTTTGTCATTGTATTTATTAAGAAGCAACCAAGTTCTGTTTCACAAAGTTACAACTTCTTTAACGAATCATTTTAGAAGAGCTTTGATAAACAACAGTTTTGCTTTTTGCTGGGATTTCAGAGGGTGTGACCTGGAAAAAAAATAAAACAGAGAAATGGAGACAGACAATTTAAAGCCACATGAACAGTAAAGCAGATCCATCCCCAAGGTGTAAGGCAGGGAAAGTGAAGCAGCACCCACGTGATCTCACAAAAGAGCAATACCAACAGAAATGAGGTGCCCACTGCTCTACGTTAGCTATGTTATGCAGTACAGCTAAAGTATACTTAAAGCATCACGTCCTCCTCCCACTCACGTGCTAAATGACTCATACAGGTGTGGGGGGGTAGTTGAAGTGGGTTGTTTTCCACACCTAGTGATATCACCTAATACAAGAACAAGCTACCTGTCTGGATGGTCTGAAAGGCACAGACTCAGCTGCAGGGAGAAATTGTGACCTAAAATGGCGATGCCATGGGTAAAAATTTGCTTGACCAGCCTGAGTTTCACTGTGCTCAGTCCCAAAAATCAGCCTAAAAAGACTGAGCAAAGAGAAAAAACAGGGAGTCCACACTTGGAATGCCAAAGGAGGGGGAACAGAAACTTCCTTGGGTAAAAGAGAATTACCAATTTGTTATTTATTCTCCCACAGATAGCAGATTTAGAAAGCCAGCTGGCATGTCAGCAAGGTGCTGCGAACTACTCGTCTTTATCCTGAAGTGTTCTGTAAGTGACGTAACATGAAAAAACCATGAGAGCTCACTACGAAATAGGTGGTAAAAATCAACGACATCAAAGCCAGCCTTTGCAAAGACCATCCTGCCAGCCTGTGCATTCACCAGCAGCTTACCAAGGTGTTAAGAAGGGGTTCCTACAATCCATACAGCAGTGTTAGTGTGCCAGACAGTATTTCATTGCACTTACCTTCCACCTGTACTGCAAGCAACCAAAGGACCAAAAATATTGCTACAAGAAACCCCATACTTCTACCCTGCTTCTTAGGAACCAGTTTCCCTTTCTACTTTCATGCTGAGAGCACACAGTTTTGCGAGTAAGGAGAACATCCCGCTCCTGTCCAACCGGCATTTGCCTTTCGCCTGCCACTGCACACACTGCGTTTCTCTCCAAGCTTTTTGCAGGCTCAAACTCCCACCATGAATGGGAAGCACAAAGCTTTGGAAAGGCCCAAAGAAGCAACAGCCCGGGCTGCTGCTGCCCTCTCCTGGGTATGCGGGATGCTTTCTGTCACCAGAGCGTTCCATGATAAGGCACTTCATTTTCTTTTGCTTACCAATCTCGCAGCATCTCAGGACAAAGCATCAAAATGACAAATAGAAGAAATGGCTTTAGCCATTTCCACTCTTTAGACTCGGTTATAAACCAAGAGAAGCCAACCGATCGCTTCCAGCCTGACCCCACTGCCCTGCTGCAGAGCGTCGAGCCCAGCTGGAGGTGCTTGACCAGGCAAGCTAGCCTCAATCCCAAGGAGCTGGACTTCTACCCAGCTGAAAAAGAGAAGATGTAACTGCATATCCCAAAGTCTACAGCATTTGGGCAGACAACGTGGCCAAGCAGCCATTATAACTTTTTCCAAACTACCTGGATAGCAGTGAAGCCAACATGAGGTTTTTAGTTCTTATGTCACTTGGAAAAGCTGAGAGCAACGGAAGTGCTGGTGGGAATAAGGACCAGAGACTCAGTCAAGTGCAGAAGAGTAAACACATCCTGATCACATCCCGTGCAGTTCTCTTCTTACCTTTGGTGTTGGTCTCTGACTAGTGGACTAAGTCTTTTTTTCTCCCTGGCAGTCTTCTTGCCACACAGCTGAGCTGAGAGAGTGGAAGAGCAAGAGCGGGAAGGCAGACAGGAGAGAGGCTGATTAAGTCCATCGGGGAAAAAACAAAAAAGCCATGATTTTAAAAGAAATTTGCTTCTTATGTTATGGTTGGGGTGAGTAAATGCAACACTATTGTAGCACCAAAAAGTAGAGTGTAAAGAGGAAAATATCTTTGTCTGCTGAGCTGCTTTGCTTCAAACAACAGGTTTATAGATGCAGTCACTGTCATGAGGAACTTCACTGACAAAGGAGCGTGTACTTTCCTTTTTAGAGATCTAAACTCTTGGAGCATCACTTTTACAAGCAAACCTGCTCCTATGGCTTCAAAACTAAGTGTGTGGCGACACCAAGAACACGAGCCATGTCTGAGAAATTGCAGCACAGGAGACACTGGCGACCCTTCCGCACATTTAAAGCTTAGGCACAGATTGGGTCCTCTTAATGCTAGCTCTCTTGCACCCACATGCAGTTTCTCTTTTATCTAATAACAAGGGTGTTCACACTAGAGCCTCTTTCTTAACAAGGACATTGCTGGAGTCGCTTTCCCCTACCAGATGACACACTTTTTTGAAGCCGTTTAGGGACTCAGTATCTTTGAGACCTCCGTTTCTCTACAAAATCTGACTGAAATCAGCCATAACACCCACAGGTTACAACAGCTTGGGATACAAAAATCACAGGCACATAATCAACCTGACCACCTAGGCCTCTCTTCTTCAGGAAGCCACTCAGGCCAAAACCGCCGTGCCCAGGTCCTGGGCACACAGGTCATCTTCACTTCACCAGGTCATCTTCACTTCACCATCTGCCCTCACTTCACCCCTCTGAACTCGTGGATGGACCATTTCCACACCTTCCCCATTCACGGAGGGTTTAGCAGTCAAATCCCTCCCCGCACCGTTAACACAGTCAGACTGTAACCAGCTGCCCACACTTTGCAGCGGGAGATGGCACGCTCTCCCCGCCACGAGACAAACCAGACAAAGCAGCTGGACAAACCCCGCGGGCCACGTCTACACAGGTTTCAGCCAGCGTGGCTCTCAAGTGTGATCCCTGGCACAGAAAGCTATGCTGGCACAAATCCCTACGCAGCTTTATCAGCAAAACTGCGGCGTGAGCAGCCAGCTGGTTGCTAACAAGGCAGCTAACGTACTTCCCCCAAGCTAAGAAATGCTTGCCGCAGGAAACTGAAGGGGGAAAACAAAAAATCAAAACAAACCAACAACAAAAAAACCAACCAAACCAACTCATATGGCACCTGCTCAACCTTCAAAGTGCAGGACCTAGAACAACAGCTGGGCAGCCTCCTCCAGTCCTTTCTTCCAGCTGAGTCGCTCACTGGATTTAAATCATCATCATCAAGGTTCTGGTAACTAAAGAGCAGCCTTGTTCAGCACACTTATTCCATATTTAAATACAGAAAGTGGCTTTGTACTCTGCTGCGCTTCCCTGAGTGTTGCACCCCTTTACACTCTCAGTAAACTGGTAAAGTGTTCCTAGCACTGACATGCTCCAGCTCCATCTCTGCTCTGAAAGCTGGGAATGTGGTTATATTCACAAAGTTTCATCTTACAGCCCTTCTTAGTAATTAATTTCAAGACCAAGCACCAACATGTTATTACCTCGGTCTCTAACTTTTGTGATAAAATGCTCCAGTGCCTACAGTCACTGCCAAAGTTCTCCTCCACTACAAAATACAGAGAAACATTTTTAAAATTATACACTATTACGAGAAACCCGAACATCCTACCTGAGCTTACCTCAATATGTTGTACTATCTCTCGAATTTTCCTTAGTTAGCGTTTTCACTGCTTCCTAGTTGCAAGCTGGTTTTTTGTTGTGAGTCACTGCCGACTCACTATAGAAATAAATGCTTAATACAAGCTATACAGGGAAAAAAACCTAGAAAAACCAAGACCATTCCACTGAAAAAAACAACAGCAGAACAAAAAGTCTTGTTTTCCCCCCTTCCAAACACCTTTCTCTCTGAGGGGGCAGTGAAAGAGCCACCTCCCAGATCAACCCCACCTCGAACTTGGCATGGGTCAGGCAAGTGCCTGCACGCTGGCTGCTCCCACGCAGGATGCGAGGCACCTCACCTCCCACCCGCCGCACGGCACGCATGCTCAGGCCGTAGGCACTGCCAAGTCTCATCCGGCCTTGCTCGTGATGTCTTCTGCCACAGATTCAGCTTTAGTCTTGACCCATGCACACATATTCCTACTCCTTATCTCACTTCTAGCTTACTCTGTATCCCTTGTTCTTTGTAACAGCCACTTACTCTGCTGACCAGCCTTCTACCCTGGCCCTTCCCATCCCAGACAAGACAGAAGTAAAAAAAAAAAAAAAAAAAAAATCACAAGCATCACCTGCCACCCCAGAATGAAAGCATTTTTCTTCTGAAATCATTATTCTACTTTGGAAACCCGGGTGCTACTTTCTGAACAGAGTGCCTGCTGTAGGGAGCTACTTCTGCAAAAGCAATTCCAGCACTTTCCCTCAACAGAGGTGTCTCCAGCCAGCTCCATGTTAACATGCAGCTGCCAGCTTAGCAGTGCCTCTCCTGGCAGATGGGATTTTTCTGACTGCACATCTCTGTGACCCATCATAAGCATTTAATTTCGACGCTAAACTGGATAGGGACCCATTGCTGTTCCAGTCCTGCTCAGACAGATGAAGGTACAGAATTTCGCATCCTGCACAACCCCACATCTCTTCTCACTGCCACTGAGGAACACGCTTTTGCTACTTGTTTTCTGCAACATAAACAAAAACCTGTTGCCACCTTGATGGGAAACACCACCACAGGCCCCACAGACCAGGCATCAGGACTCCATCTTAGCACAAAACCAGACATTTAACGTTCAAGTCCTCCTGCATGTCCCCAGAGCTCACCAACTATGCTTCATTCGCACGTAAAAAGTATTATAAACAATGGCATGCTGGCTTTATACAAATATTGAAAAACAAATCTAAGCTGGAAGGAAATAGAATTCCCTAAAGATTCTTAGCAAAATCCTGATCATTTTACACATGGACCCATTTTGCAAACTCTCCTGCCTTTAATATGACCTTCATGGGAGCAGACATGGGGTTTGGAAGAGGTTCCACACATGCTCAAGTGGCTGAATTTTGACAGCTTTACCTCTCTGATAAATAGATAGTTCAATCACACTGAATCATACCTGTGTTTGCTCCGCTGCCGGCCATAGTTTGCAGTCGTTTGTCTATTGCTTGGTCTAGCTCTCTAACCACCTTTGCTCACCAGAAAGTGTTTTGCACCGGGCTGATAAGATGGCTATAAGGGAAGTGATCTCATGATTAGGTAAGACTTATCCCAGTGCCTGCTGGGAGACGTAGTTTTACAAAAGGACCAAACCAGAGCATGTTAAGGTGACACGATTTAGTGAAAGGAGCATCTCAGATGTCTTGTCTGTGCTAGCGCTGAGGGAGTATATGGCAGCAGAGCTGCGAAACCTTCAAGCAAAGCAAGATGGTCAGATAGTACTTGTGTGTCGCAGGAGAGCACTGTCAGAACAGTTTCCCCCAGGACACTGGATCTATATTTGCTTGATGGCTCTCCCTAATTTCTCTCTGTGCATCCTGTTGTTCTCCAGAAGACGCATCTAACCTCATTCTGCCTGGTGCGCTGTGCCTGACCATGCTCCTCTGCTGGAAGTATTCCTCAACCTTTGGTCCGTGGACCTCAGAAGCGGCCCACAAGACACAAGGAAACATTTTCCTACCAAACAAGTGAGCAAATTCAAAGTTTAGCGTGGGTAAGGTCACTATTGGCAGCTGTGCAAAGAACAGCCCAGGGCTTCTGCTAAAACCAGTTAGTCTGTCCCCCTGTTAAGACAGGTTGGGAAACACCGCTTGAGCACATCGTGACAGTTCGAGCACGCTGTGAGCCAAACTCACCCAGACTGAGTCACCAGTCCTCCAGTGTAGCTGGCAGGGACTGCGTGTGCAGAAGTTGTGCAGGAACCTGCTCTTTCTAGCTGGTTGTTTTTTGGATGCAGCCAGCAGAAATTCACCTGTGTCACTGCAGGAAAATATCAGTCGAGAACTAGTACCAAAATGAATATCCGCTTAATGGGTGCAGGCCTAAAGCTCGTTTTTCTGCTCACCATTTTGCAGAAGCGGCTGAACATTATACAGCAGCAAAGAGCGGTCCCACAGCTTGTGGAGCTGGGATGCAGACACGTAACAACCTGCATGGTCAGTCCAGTCGGTTACTTTACTTATACTCCCCATCCCCCAGGGCACTGCCTTTAGAAGAAAATATACAGGCTCAGGTTCACAGCTAATAACATTACCTCAACGACACATCAGATGACTTAGGACAACTGAAATGCAGCTACTAACACAGACTATAATTATTATTAACCTAACATGCTATCTGACTGTATTTTTTATGAACACCAAAACGCCTTTCTTCAATCCAGCTTTATATTACAGTAAAACTTACTGCCTAGGCATAGACCAGACTCTGCCCAGCAGCAGCCAGCTGCACTTAATCTGGTATTTTGATTGCCATCAACTATTGCTATTAGCACACAACAAGCAATGCAAGGTAGAAAAGCACCAAGATTAAACTAAAAAAGAAAAAAAACAAACAGCCAGGTAGCTACCAACAAACCCTTTTAAAAAGTCACCAGCCAAAGGGTTCCATAAGAACATCCCATCACACCAAGCTACAATCGCCAAATTGTTCATTTTCACATATCAATCTCCAGTTCTGTTGATAAGAGACAGCAGAGCAGATAATGAGTTGGTCAATTCATTAAAAAAAAAAAAAAAGACATTTTCCCTTAGAAAATAGAATATGCAAGTCTTATGTTCTTATAGAAGATAATATATTAATTCTCACGTTCTCAAAGACATATGTGTCAGAAAATCCTTCTCAGGAAAGAAAAGAAAAATCATAGTGCCTACTAGAATAAAGAAAAACATCCTTCAGGACACTCTTTTTGCAACTAGTATCTCATTGAAGGTATTCCAACAAAGCTAGACACCCTTTTTTCTTACATATATATATACACACACACACGAATGACAATTATGGAACCCTAAAACTGTATTTAGTTATTTTCTTTAGTTTAGCACCAAAACAATACAAAAATACAGACCAGAAGGTATAAATAAGACTATGCTGATTTCCCAGGGCAGGGGGCGGGTGAATCTTTTCCTCTCTCTACTCAAATCAAAGCGTAAGTTTTCCCATACTTTGGAAAATTAAAAACGTGCAAAAAGTAGCACTGGGCACAGACCTTCAAGAGTTTTGTCAGGAGGTTATTTTCTTGCACTGGAGTGAGGAAGTAGGCCACACTGTAATAGTCTGGAGAATGTGTCTGCCTATGCCAGTATCACGTTTCTGACCATGTCTAATACTACATAGGTTTAGCCATGAGGTTTCTTCTCCCACAGAAGAGATCATAGAAAGTTTTGTGTCGGAAAGGACCCCTAGAGGTCATCTAGTCCAACCCCCCTGCAGCGAGCAGGGACACCACTAACTAGATCAGGTTGCTCAGAGCCCTGTCCAACCTGGTCTTGAATGTTTCCAGG
>Ga0065711_1042580_pt1 | contig 15287 bp, 12 predicted proteins | sample Hoacrofraction12_FD_59098 | JGI IMG/M metagenome (GOLD analysis project Ga0065711, IMG submission 59098) | Hoatzin crop microbial communities from Cojedes, Venezuela - Epithelial fraction 12 v2 (version 2) | ecosystem: Host-associated > Birds > Digestive system > Esophagus > Crop | place... | reverse complement strand
GGGGAAAGAGCACATCACTTGATGTCCGGTGAACAACCCAGCACCAGCAGAGCCCCAGTGGCTGGGGCGCAGGGCGGGGGGATTTGCTGCTCCTTTGCCAAGGCTGGGCAGCTGGGGTCCCCGTGCCAGGCTCGCTGGTGCCGAGAGCATCCTTGAGGAGGGAGGTCTGCCCTCACCATGACAGTGCTCTCAATTTCTGCTTTCTAATACCAGGCACGGATCAAACATGAATTTCTCAGTGGGTGGACAGTGGGCTGGAGGAGAAGCAAAATATCCCTTCTCCTGCCCTGCACAGCAGCTGAGGATGTTTCTCCTAGCCTGGAACCCTCCACCCACCTGGGAACCGCACGTAGAGCGCGTTCCAAAATGCAATGTGATGCAGTACGAGCCCAGCGCTTCTCAGCACAGTCCCTCTTCAGCAACTGGAGAAAACGCACAATGACAAAAGGTGCCCTTAAGGGTATTTGCTTCCCAGAGGAATGCACTTAAGGGCTCTGTGAAGCGCACTGACGTTATTAAAAGGATGTGCGCGGGGGAGCGCTTGTCAGCCCTAAGTGAAATTGATAGAAAGATGTTTTATGCAACAGGCTGTATTTAAATCTAAGGTACAATTTAAGCTGCTTTGTGGGTAATAGCATCTCTTTGATTGAGAAGCCGTGTTTTAAATATGAAATTAGTGAAAGGAAGCATGTTGATGACCCTGCTTTCAGGGAAGGCACTGTTAGGCGTGTTGCAGCGAGCAATGGGACTTGAGGCACAGTGGAGCAACTTTAACCCTTTAGTGGCTTTCATCTGATTAAGGACAAGCCCCTCGACTCATCTCTGGCATGTCAGAGGTCTGGGTTTACTCCCTGCCCATTCTGTGTTGACTGCTCTCTGTTGGGAGCACCAGATTTGAGAGGAGAAGTGCAAATGCCCAGCTGCAGGCTTTTAAAGGGCTGACAGCAGAGCAACATCTACGCCAGCCCGGATCTGAAACCCTCTCCTGGTTAATTGCCTTCTGCCTGTGCGAGCTCAGCCTCTGTTTCAGACAGCCATCACATTCATTATCGCTCCCTTTCTGAGCTGTCATCCAACATTACCGTTCCCCACTGCACTCCACCCCGCATCTCGCTCCTTTTCAGTGCTCCCTTGATGCAGTTTGGCATCTCTCTGGGCGATAACTGCTTCTGCTGCCACCTTCCCCTATCAGTATCCCTTTCTTGTAGTGCCCTTCTGCCTTGGCGCTCAATACCATCAACTCGGTAATTAGCATTGCATTGTAATTGAATTGTCAAAAGGAACTTCCATCAGAGCTCAGCAAGTCGGCAGGATTACTGCTGTCTCCTTTGGTCTTTCGTCATCTTTTTAGCATCTTTTCTTCATCATTTTATCATTTATAAGTCATGATCACATCTAAGGATTAGATTGGGAGCCTTCTGAGGCAGGCTCTGTGTCTCCGTACTCCTGCAGCGCGGCGGGCAGCTGGAAACCTGCACCAAGGGCCGCTGTGTGGTCCCTACCCCATTGCTGGTTCGCAGCCCCGCTCCTCCTTCCAGCTGTGTGCTGAACCTCCAGAGCGACCGAGGGGGATGCTTCCTGAGGAGCTTCAAGTGGCAGCAGATGTGCGGGGGGTTGTCCTGCCCAGACAGGTAGAACCAGCTGCTAAAACCACAGCTGGTAAGTGCTGGTAAGCAGCTGAAGTGGCTGCTAAAAAGGGTCTGAGCAAGCTCTTGCTCCCTGCCCGTGCCTCTCTGAGCTGCCTGCATCCTCCTCTGCCCCGTCCCTCTCACCCCGGGCTGTGCTGTGCGCCTGGGTCCTCCTTTCAGCACTGACCTTCAGCAGTGCCGGGAGAGGGCTGAGCAGCTCCACACCCCTGCCAGGACAGCTCTCCCGGGCAGCGCAGGAGGGGGTAGGAGCCTCTGATGGGGCAGGGGAGAAAAAAGCTCGGAGCCTGGCACAGCTGCCTGCTGCAGTCAACTACGCAACAACTTCTCTGCCGCTGCAACTCATCCTCTTGGCCATGAATTTTGGGTTTCCCTTTTGGCAGCAGCATCAGAGAATTTGCAGATGAAAAGCTGCGCAGCAGAGGAGCAGGGCTGGAGGGGGAAGAAGCACTGGGCTGCGGATTTGCCAGGCCCCCATGACCACGCTCTGCTCTTGTCTCGCTGCCACTTCCTACAAGAGTAATGCGGAGAGCACGTAGAAACCGCCTTGGCAGAAATAAACACGTTTTCTGTCCGTCTGGGAATCCCAGCGATCTGTGTTGATGCTCCTGCTCCTAGCCAAGCCACGGGCTCTCAAAACACCACTGGGACGCATTTCACAGTCGCGTTTCCAAATAAAGAAGGCAGTTCTTACACAGCAGTTTGCAGGGCTGAGAGGGGAAGCAAAGCCTTGTCTCGTTTGCAGGTGCTTTGACCTCCTTTTCCTGAGACTGTTTCGCAGCAACACTTCCGCTCTCCTCTCCCTTCATCTCGCCATTCTGCGATGCTCCAGAATTCCCCGGGGAGGTACAGGCGCTGTTCACCAGTAACACGAATAAAGGGTGTGGAGGAGAAGAGCCTGTGTCAGGACCCACAAGCTGATGAGACGCTGGCACCCAGCTGCAAAGGCAGCTTGGACACGGATGCATTGCACGCCAACAAAGTTTTCCAGTAAAGCTGATCTCTTCCGAAAGGATTAGGCGGACTTCCTAGCCAGTTTGTTTGCTGATTGAGGGTGGATCTGTGGAAAGCAGCTGGGAAGGCAGGAATGCCCTAAGGGCTAGAGCAGGAGATAGGCGATCCGGGAGCTACTTTCTGTGCTGGTGGCTGGCAGGCCAGGACAAGTCCCTCCAGCGCTCCTGTCTACACAAGCGGGTGTTGAATGCCCCGGGAGCCTGCGAGGAGTGGGATGCTGTCACTGCTGGTGCGGCAAGAGCGGCTGGAGAAGCATCGCTCCAAGAAACTGCTCGTACACGGGACGTTGGCGGTGACCCCAGGGCTCTCACTCGGGGCTGGCTCTGGTGGGAGGGGGCTGTACTACCCCTTCTCTCGCTGCTGACTGCTGAGAGCTTGAAGCAAGGACCGTGTGTCCTCTTGCAGCTGGGGCTGATGCAGGTGCGTGGCTCCCATGGCCCAGCTCTGCACAGCCCTTCCTTTGCACGCAGAGCAGAGATTTGGCGATCAGTGCAAGCAGCGTCACCACAAAGACCGTGCGGACAGGGTTAACGTGCCAGGATAGCGGCACTTCATCTGGCCCTGTGTTCAACAGACAGGTGCTTTGCTGCTCTGTGTATACTGCAGCTGCCCGCACATACATCAACTGTCCAGTGCCCCTAAAAGCTTCTCAGCTGCTCTATTTCTTTCCTCATTAAAATTAAAACACCCAGACCAATGTGTTTCAAAGCCCTTTCTCATTCTTGCATTCACCAACTTACCTGTCCCCGCACTTCCATTCACCCAGCGAGGATTTGCTCAGGAGCAGGGGCCTCTGCTTTGCTGTTGAGTGCAGGAAGAGTGGGCTGCTGAACGTCTGGAGGACAGGAGTGTGCTGAAAATAATCAATATTTTATGATACCTTCCCAGGCAGGCAGGCAGGGGAGGTTTACAGCCTGGAGGGAGCTGCACTGCCTGGCTGGCAGCTCCCAGCAAGTGGAGATGCCACATTCAGAAACAATCAAACCCTGTGGGACTTTGGCAAAAGGGAGTCAAGCGCTTCCATCGCCTGCTGCACAGCCCTGGCTTCCTCTGGGATCGCTGGCTGAATGGGAAAGATTCCTCCCTGCAGTGGTGGGACCTGCTTTGGTTTCATATGGTCCCAGTAAAAGGAGCTCCCTCCTCACGGATGAGAAGCTCTCGCCAGCCGGACCCTGCGGGAGCCAGGGCGCAGCCCCACATCACGTCCCTCCAGCTGGAGCCTCTTTGCCTGGCACACAGCTGAGGACCGGCCTGGCTGCCAGCACCCTGACGGATGTGTCTCCTGCTTTACCCTGCATCCCAATTTACATGTGATTAATTGAAACCTCTTGTTGCTATGGGACTGACAGCTCCCTGTCTCACCTTGGCTTTCACCTTTGTTTGTTTGTTTGTTTGTTTGTTTTCCAGGTAACCACTCTTTGTTCTTTTATTTTCTTTTTTTCTCAGATGTGGTGGAAAAGCTGGGACTGGGGAGGGCGGTGGAAAGGGGGAGCTGGAGCTTGTAGTAGGAGATAATGGACTTTTGTAAATACATAGACAGCTTTTGCATACGGTACAGCAGAAATAATCTGCTTTTGGTGGATCAGGAACCACGCGATCAGACAGGCTGCTGGAGGGGCTTCCCAGAAGAGAGGCAGCAGAAGGGACCTGGTATGCTGGGTGGCAGGGGACGGGGAGGGTGCACGTTAGTCTGTCCCCATTCTTGCATGCTCTCCTGCATTCCCAGACACCCAAGCCCGGCAGCCTGAGCATGCCATAAGGTGAAGAGCCAGCATTTGGCACTAGCCAGTCTCAGATTAAAGCTGCAAATCAAACCCCATGTTTGCTGTTGGGATAGGCACGCACTTGTCGCATGATATGATTATTATCTGTCCTGGAAACAGCACCATAAATAGCAGCAGGGCTTAACATGTGCAGTCACTGCCCCAGACTGCTTACAGGAGATCCTCCCTTCCCGGCAGCAGAGCGCAGGAAGGGAGCTCCCGGGCAGAGGCAGGCCCTGGGGACCGGGGCTGAGGTCTCCAGGGCAGCAGATCCCGCCAGGCTCAGCCCTGGGACGGGACCTCTCTGGGGTCAGCAAAGCTCCTGTTGGTCTCCGTGCTGGAGGACAGGGCCCAGAGCCTGGCTGGATCGTTTGCGGTGGCAGAGGCAGAACAGGGACCCCTCCTCTGTGCCAAAGATGCTCAGGAGAAACGTAATACTCCCTGCCCTGGGGACATCCTTATTCCAACGCTTTCTGCCTTTGCTCAAGGACAGTTAAGTTATTAACATGAAATTATCAATACCCATGGTCTGGTTTGTTATACTTCCTAGCAGGGTTCAAAGCAGAGAGATTTCCGAAGTACAAACGAGCAGAAGGACGTTCAGCGTCGAGTCGGAGTCAGCGCTATCCGAGGCATGGGATGTAAAGGCGATGCGGGTACCAGCAGCCTTTGGAGGAGCCGTGCAGGGGCACGGGTGGGTGTGTAGCTCTGCCGTAGGGTCAGGAGACCAGCAGCCACAGGGAACGGGGGCTGGGTTCAGAACAAACTGATTTATCAGATGCACCTGGCATGGAACAGCCTGATACCCAGCGTGCAGCCAGTTTAGCGAGTAAAAGGTCAGAGGGGAAGGCTGGGATTGCCACTCAGAATTCCTGAGTAGCAGAAGCCACAGGACTTAATTCTCCCTTTCAGCAAGGCATCCAGGCTTAGCTAAAGTTTGTCTGCGGCTAGAGGATCCAGCCTAATTCTAGATAAATTCTCTGATGGCCAATTATCAGCATCCTTAAAAAACAAACTCCCAAAAAACACCACACAACCGCCTAAATCTATTCTGGGTCAAATTTATCCAGCTTTATCCTTCAGTAATTGGATATGATCACTTTGTCTCGCAGGCTGAAGAGCCTCTTTTGGCTCAAGCTGCTGCTCCCCGTAACACCGTGCCCCAGATGCCGAGCGGGTGGATTTGTCATCGGCCGAGACCGTGGTGCCACCTCCCATCACCAGCTCAGCTTGCAGGTGAGGGGAGAGAGAGTCGGGCTCATTAGTGCTGCTGGGTGCCGCGCTGCTCACACAGGGATCTCAGACCCCTTTAAAATGAGAAAATTGATTTTGCTTTGCAACAGCGGAAAAAAAAAGAGAAGCCAGTAAAGGCCAAGACTATTTTCCAGAAAAGGATTTGGTGACTTTTTAGGGCGGTCGGTGCCTGCCCTTCCCTGCGCTGCGGCCGGCTGAGACCCGAGTGCTCAGCCTTGGGAGGGCCAAGCTCATCAGGCACGTGACCAGATTCCAGTATTACTATTAAAAGCTCAAAACCCCAGAGTCAGCTCCTCCCCCGAGTCTAAAGATTAAAAAAAAAAAGAAAGTCAGATTTCTCTGCTTGCTGTCTGGATTTTTGAACTTCTGTTCTTCATATTTTCAACCACAAAAATCTAAAAACCTCATGTTTTAATGGAAGGGAAGACTTGTAATCTGATAACATAACCCTAGGGGCTGTGTGTAAAACAACAAGGCTTGTAAGAACCCTCCGCTCCAAAAGCTACAAAGCACATCCAGAGCAGAACCAGGAGCAAAATGTGACCCCTGTTCCCTGCATGTACTCCCCATGAAACGTTTATTTCTTTTTTTAACTTGCTGGTGTTTTTCGAACTGCCACAGCCCTGCCTGCCCCTTCTTCATGGGAAGGACGAAGGATGCTTTGCTGGGAAAGCAATCCCTGACGAAGCCTGCACGGCTGGGTCCGCCTCGCCGAAGGCAAGGTGCAGGGCACACGCGCCTGGCCGAGATGTCCCAGCTCCAAGGAACGATCTCAGCACACAAAGCACACAACAACCTGCGCTTGGAGGGTAAGGAGATTATAAGGATTAAACAAGATGGAGAGAGACGTTTACAATTATTATTAGCTTCAAAATCTGCCCAGCCACAGCAACAAGGCACTGCCCATCTGTTGTTTTACGTCTGTACAGCCTCGACGGTTTTGTTCCTGTCTGCCCCTTAAATTTGATATTCTGATATAACCTGAACGTAAAACAACACCAGCAGTAGCAAAATCTGACACCGGTGATGCAGTGCTGGAGGTGCTGAAGCTGGCTGGGTGGAAGCAGCTGGGGAAGAAGGGCCCTGTGAAAAAAACTTGGGGAGAGAGGAACAGCAACTTAAATGCAGCACTGTAACAGGAGAGAGGACAGAGACAGCACTGCTGGGTAGAGACAAAAGGCAACACGAGGAGTTTTCTTAACCAAAAACTGAAAAATGGTTATAATTAAAAACACATTCAATTGAGCTGAATGGTAACGTTACATGAGGCGGTCGTGGCTTTTCACACAGTTCAAATTAACTCCCTTGGCATTTGTGTTATAAATTCCCTTATTCATCTCTGCTCTAACCTGACAGAGAAACGATGCTCAGGGCTGCCACACCAGCAAGGGATGTGGGATGAGGGGGATGGACAACCTGCCAGGAGCTGGCTTTAGGGGATGGGAAGAGGATGAAACCTTTTTTTAGAGGAAATACATAAGAATCAAGGGATGGATTTGGCAGGCTCTTTCCTAAAAAATCCTCATTTCGGCAGTGGGGCTATTTTCTAGGGGGAGATTTGCCTCTGAGAGGGAAGGATGCTGGACCCAGTGCAACCTTGGAGGGGTTAAGGGCATGCAGGGGGGTAAAACCATACCTGAGACATGAATTCCTCACTGGTTTTGAGCTCACGATGCTCAACTCTTTCGAAATGCCTGAACATGTGCGCATGGGTGCAGGGTGTGTTCACCTCCCTGAGGCACGTGGCCGTGTTGTTCAGGGTGCCAAGCCCTCCTGGTCAACCCCAGAGTCACGGCAAGAGCAGCGACAGCTTGGGGGAGCGGAGCATGGGCAGCCTGAAATCCCAGCAGTCTGGGGGGCACCTGCAAACCCCCTCACTCTTTGGGTCGAACGCAGGGAAAAGTTTCAGCTGGAAAGGCTGGGGGACTTCCAGTGCCTCGGTGGTTTGTTGGATGCTTTTTTGAGGTTGGGCAGTTCAAAGAGTTGTCTGAAAATGGAATGTTTTGTTTTGTTCCTGGTGAATAATTTAAAAGATTTAAAAAGCTTAAATAGCCCTAAGAAAAGACTGTTCCGAAATGATCATTGTCTTTTTCTTTCTTGCTGAGAACCAGAGTGAACCTTGATTGCATTTGGGAACTGATCAAACCAGTTTTGGCTTGGTCCGACGTGGAAACCTGCTCCTGGTGCGCTTGTAACTGCAGGCTCATCAGGCGGAAGCAAAACAAGCAGTTCAAGGGACTCGAGCAAGATTGCCTTGCAGGTAAGGGGCAGAACTGGAAATATATCCTCTGTCTTCTATCCCCCTTTCTGCTGAGCCCTTTCTGTCTTTAATCAAACAGTCGCGAAGGTTCTTTCCATGGCACGGCGATAATCAGCCTGGCTGCTGATTGCGGTGAGTTTTCACCACCTGGTAGGGCCGGGGAAGAGAGACGCTTGCGGCCGCTGTAAATCAGCACGGCATCACTTTCCCTTGCAGAGAACCACGCTGATTTATGTTGGCCTCACAGAGGTCCCCGGCAGACGTGCGCCGGTGGATTAAAACCAGGCTGTCAGGTGCCTCCATCCTGCTGATGGATGTGACCACCCAGAGGCAGGGACACTGCATTTACGGCAGTTCAGGAGCAGCTGCGCAAGGAGACAGCTCTGCGTGCCCAGTTTTAACCCACTATTGCACACCGGTGAGAGCCAGCGTCGCACTGTAACAGCCTTTAATCTCACAAAACTCTCGTGGGCTGAAGAGCAAGTACCCAGTGCCGAGGGACGCCCCGGGATGCTCTCCCCAGCGCAAGCTGTTTCTTCAGTGGGAGAACAGACAGAGCTGAAGTGAAACCCCAGCAAGCAGAAGCCACAAGTGCGTCGAGGAACGCGAAGTGAAGTCCCTGCCAGGGTGAGAAGCAAGCAGCGCAGTTTAGGTTTGATAGCGAGCACGAGCGAACCTGGACTGATGGGCTCTTTTCCAGGAAAGCCCTGCTGTGTTTTCTAGACCATCCTTTATCCTTTCTCCCCTCTTCCTCTGCAGAGCCCTGGTTCTCTTGTCTTGGAAGAGGTCGGGAGATTGGAGCAGGGCCTCAAAACCAGTAGTTCAAGGGATCAAATTGTCAGCACGTGGATGCAAGATCGTGGAAAGACGATCTCAGCTATAACTGAATTAAACTCTGGAGTATTCATAGGAGCAAGCAGCGTTTCCCGCTCAGGGCATGGAGAAGTGCAGCGAGTTACAGAGGGGTCTCTGAGGACGGTTTAGGAAGGAGCGTCTGCTGAAGCTCTGAGGGCATCCTGCCATTGCAAAGTGTGTTTATGTTCTCAAATCAGGTTGAAAATTCACAGCAGCTTCCCCCAAGTTACGAAGTAAATACTCGGAGCAGTTACACTCAGAAACACGTAGAAACATTTAGCTAGGGTCAGCCACAACTATTCACCCGGGATATACACATGACGTAGTAAACCTTGTACTGAAATAAAACCTCCAGCCCCTCTCTAACGTGTTGACTGCGCAAGATCCCATTTTGTGCTGAATTGCTTTGAAATTGTTCTGTCAAAAACTTTCTTGATATCAATATGCTCCAGCAAAACATCTCAATCTTGGTGAAACAGCATTTCCCATTGGAAACCTCTTTGGTTTAAGTATTTCCTTGTCTCTGCTGGTGCTTCCTGGGTTCATGCCCTTCTTCCAGCACTGTTCTCTTCTGTGACCAGCATGTGACAGCACTTAAATAAGTAATGATTTGTAGAGTGCTTTGATATCCTCTGATAAAAGATGCCCCAGAACACTGTGCATTACAGTGCTGTGATTTCTCCCTCCGTTTCTTCAGAATGCATTAAATGTGTGGGCGCTCTGGTTATTGCCTCTAACCATTGATATTTTACCCTGATGTATTTTTATCTTTGCTGTAATATATAACTGAGTTATACTGGTGTCAATCTGAGAGCTCCAGCACTGTCAGTAGAACTAATCCAGTTTAACACAAGCCTAAAATGAGAACTGGATTTCTTGTGATAAAAAAGCAGAATTAACCCAAATAAGTGACTAAACTCCTCAAAGAAGGCCTGGTCCCACTGTCCTTGCACTGGGAAAATTAATTAAAATCAACATGAGCTAACTTTCAGTTTCAGCTACGTCCTTGGCATATGCCAGGAGAATTCGTACCCCGTGGCTGAGCCTCCTCAAAGCTTTGAACCTGGTGAAGCCCCTGGAGAAGCCGTGTGAGGAGTAACTCTTCCTCTCCACCTGCATTAAAGCTGAGAAGTCTTTCTGGAGAATAATAAATTCACCATGAAATGAGACATTTCCTGGGGAACTGAACTATTTGTGAGTTAGACGCTCATTTGGCAAACAACTTCAGGCAAACAAACCTCGGAGAACAGAAGGCCGGGGAGGGGAGGTGGGCAGCTCCCCGGCAGCGGCGCGGAGCTGGGCTGCACCTCGGCGCTGGGGTCAGTAAGCAAAACGCGATGTGAGCTCCGTGCCTGACCTGGCCACAAAGTCAAGAGGAGAAGACAGAGACCCTTTGAGGAGCCTTCATCTCCTCTGAGGCTTGGTTCACCCGTCAGAGATGACGCTTTCTCCGTAACGACGGAGGGAGAGCAGATAATTAGTTCCAACCAGACATCTGACTCCCAGGCAGCAAAAATGAGCCGAACTCTTCCGCGGTGGCCACAGACGCCGCTGCCGCTTGGTACTTTTTGAGCCAAAGTCTCCGAGCGCTTTGTGCCAGCTCTGGTCTCTGCAGCAGCTTGGCGTCTGCAGGGGTCAGACGGGCAGCAGCAGGCGCTGGGGCCCCTTCTGCCCCGCGTGCTGGTGGCCCGTTGGCGTGACAGGGGTTATCCACGACGCCCAAGCAGCCCGCTGCGCCCGGGAAGTCGGGAAGCGGGGGACGATGTGCTGGGTGTGCAAACGCACCTTTGCATGGGGAAGAAAAGTGAGTCTGCAGGGGAACGAACCACAGACAAACACTGGGAACAAGCACAGCTTCCAATTCCCACGCACGACAGGGATGCTGAGGTGGAGTTTCCATCCCTCACCCCTCCCACCACGCTCTGCTCCCCAGCTCGGCTTCCTCCCCAGTCACAGGAGCCTTTTCTTCCCTCCGAAGAAGGGGGCCGTGTCTCGGTGACCGGGTGTACGAGGCACCCACTGCCTCCACCAGCAGCAGAGCAGGAGGGGAGGCTGCTTTTCCCGTGAGCTCCTGCCTCGTTCACAAGCTCCTGTCAGGGCAAAGCACGAGAGCTCCTTCGGTGTCAGATCGTCATCAGACCGGCCCTGGCCGTAGAGAGCAGCTAGGCTGTGGGATTCCCTGTGCAAGGCATTGTTCACACTCCAAAAAAGAGGGAGATTTACTTCTTGGTACCCAAGAATCTGCAGACCTGGGCTATTTAACATATGAAATTTGGTAAGAGATATTAAGTCTTTAAGTTTTAAGCCAGCCTCTAAGCACTTGGAATTAGGAGATCTCTCTGTAGCGCCTGGCTCTGAGCATCCCTGGGATAAGGATGCTGTGCCGGAGGTGCCTGTGCTGGAGCAGCACTGGCAGCCCTGTCCCTGCAGCTCTCTCCAACGCAGCTCCCGTTCCCCTGCTGCGTGCTCCGCTCCCAGCCCTGGCCCATCAGCTGCAGCTGATCGGGCACCCTGACGAGCCTGACAGGCCTTGATTGCAATTAAGTAGCTGCTACTCATTGCCCTGGGCCTGTTTTCCATCAGCACGGGCAGTTCAGCGCGCACAGCCATCAGGCTGATTTCATCGGTGATGCAGGCGAAAGCAGCCCAGCTGCAGAGATGTGGGAATAGCTGGAGAGCGTGACACGAAAACAGGTCACAAAAAGCAGAAAATTCAGGTCGTGGTGTTCGGGGGGAACATGTGAGGATCGTGCTAGCAGCGCGATGGTAATTAGCGTGTTAATTTGGCATCACTGGGGGTGAGCCCACCTGCTGCCCCGCTACACTGCGGGGGGCTGCGGGGGAGGTGGGAGCAGCTGGGGCTTTGCTCTCGGTGTTTGCGCACAGTGGCAAGGAGCAGGGTGAGGAGCAGCGAGAGCCAGACTGGGGATCTGGGAGGAGGAAATCGAATATCCCTCGCTCCAAGAGAGAGGGCTCTCGGTTCTGCCCTGGATACAGCTCCAGGATGCTTAAGGGTGCTTGAAAACCTTACTTTTGAGGGGCAAAAGCTTCAGGATAAGCACACAGCCCCATGCTGTGTTTACTGCACCCATTTGGCTGCTGTTAAAGTGAGTGTTCCGCCTCAGACGCTGTTTCCCATCCCCAGCCTCGTGCTGCTTTCCGGCCGGTGCTGATCCTGGCCATCCCAGCATGGAAGTTGTGTGTGGTGATGCTGGAGCCTGTCCCCTCGGCAGCTGCCGGAGAGCCCTCTGCACGCGTGAGACTGCGACCGCTGCGACCGTTCCCCCCGGCCGAGCAGAGGCCGTGCGCGTGCTGCATCGGCAGCGGCTCCCGGCGAACACCGGTACAGCCAGATACTTATTTCTGTAGTATTTGATCTTATGCATATTTATAATGCCCTTTCTCCAAAGGCCCCAAAGCACATTAATTGACTCATTAACAAAGTCTTAATGACTGTGGTAATTTAAGTCTTAAGCACGCCTATAAATTAGAAGTTCTACTGACGGACTAAAGTGATGATCTGAGTCTGGGCTGGTGTCGGCTCAGCCTCGTGGCAGCGGGGTGAGCCGAGGTGATTCTCCGAGCCAGGGAGCTGCCGGGGAGCGGCTCAGCCTCGGCGCAAAGCCCCGAGACGCTGCACGGCCGTGGCAGGGCGGAGGGGAGCTCCGTCCTGGAGACGGGACACGGCCCCCTTGCCAGCTGCTGGCTGAGTCGGGGCGACTCGCGACGTGATGGGCGACAAGCGTCCATGAGAGCGCCTTTGTAGTTGCTGGTGTTATTTTCTCCTTAATGAAATGTCAAAGGGAGTGAAAACAGTGGCAAATGTCAGCAATTGGTCTTTTTATCATGTAGATGGTTGGACACAGGCCTGCTCAGCAAAGATGCTGATTTATTAGGAGGCGAACCTCGGATGGGTTTGACAGAGCGGAGGAGCTCAGATTGCCATTAGTGATCACCTTTTAACCCGCCCCAGATACGCTAACTTGCTGTGAAGGCACTTTGGTATAAAGATGAGGAGAGCAGAACGCAGGAGTACGGCCTCGGGAGCAGGCACTGTCCCTGCCCAGCATGGCTTTGCTGACTCGGTTGATCAAAGCAGGGAGCAAACGAACACCCACCCTCGTAGTAAAGCACGACGGCCATCGCTGAGCTTACGGCTGGGGCTGCGTGTGCGTTGCAAAGATTGCTCCAAAGAAATCAGGGGTGGCTGCTCGGCTGTGGCCCCACCAGCTGGGAAAACACATCGGCGTGACAGAAAAACACAGAATTTTCACCGAAAAGCTGCATTTATTTCCTTGTGATTTGTGGATGCAAACAGCATGGCGGGGAGGAAGAGCGGCGAGGATTTCTTTGTGTTTCCTGGACAGAAGAGACGACGCTGGATGTTAGAAACAGTGGAGAGGAGCAGCCCTGCTGCTGCAACACCGGAGACGCAAACTTGTGTGTTTTCGGTGACGCTGCAGAGCTGAGAATAACCTTGAGACGGTACGTGCGGAAAGAGCCTGTGGCTCATCAGGAGAGACGTCAATTAGCGGCGAGATGGATGGGCAACGATCGGCCGAGCACGGCGGGGCTCGGCGGTCAGCCACGTGGCGCTCGCAGCTAGCGGGAAAACAAGGTTTGCAAAAAATGGCTGCTTCGCTGCGCTCTGCACTCAAAATGGGTCTGAGTTTGCTTGCCTGGCCCGCAGGACCCGTCTGCCCGTGGGGTTCTCCTGTGGGAGGGCAGCCCAGGCTGCCCGGCGCGGTGGCCGGTAGATGGGTGTGGAGCTGTGGTTTTGAGCTGCCTGATGCTCTGCCTTCCTGGGGGAGATGGCCCTAGCGGTTTTTTTACCATGACAGGAATATTTTAAACTCAAATTATGGCTTTCGAGGAGGTTGGCTTGGATGCCACAGCCACGTCTGAGACCTCGGTCTGATGACTCGCAGGCTGGTGTCACGGTCCTTCGCTCTCCACCTCGAGTGGCGACACTTGAAATACGTCCTGCCGCTCTCACGCCGCGACGCCCACCCGAGGAGGCGCAAACGCCGACGCCGGGGCTGCGATTCAGCGGGGAAACTCAGGCGGGGAAGGCAGCGCGGCAGCTGGGTCCCGCACCCTCTGCAGCACCGACCGGAGGAAGAGGAATATGCACCCTGTGCTCCTCGGGCTCAGAAGGTCAGCGCGGGAGCGGCCGTAGCCGGGGAGCATCGCAGCAGCAGCAGCAGGAGCGCTGCAGATCTCTCCCGGTAACTGCCCTGTGAAGTCGCTGCGGAGGAAGCACTGGGAAGGGAGCAGCAGAGCAGCACGCGAGTGCAGCAGCCGCCGCCCGAGCAAAACGGAGCGTGGGGTGATGGATTTAGCCAGCGGTGACACAAAATACAGAAATAGGAAAATAAATCACGGACATGTCCGATACCTGCCGGGTGGCTTTCTCAGGCTGGTTTATCAAAGAATTAATTGCAAAGGTGTCTGAACTCGTCAGATACTGGCGAGCCAGAAGCCCGCCGGGGAAATGCAGGCTGCGGGGCGGGAGCGGAGTTTCATCGACGATTTAGCGGAACATTTGAGCGTGCTCTTAGAACCCTGGACTTCAGTTAGGTCTACGCAAACGCCTAAAGGAAGTGCAGATGCTGAAGTGAGTTGCTGCATGAAATGGATCTACGGACATGCTCACATTTGTTCCTGACGCAGCGATTTTTCAGGTTTTTTGGTATTTGTGTGCAGCTGCCCTCAGAGCGGCTCCGAAGTGGTTAGCCCCCAGGGGAAGTTTCTTCTTTCAAGTTTCAGTCCCCGTCCCTGGCTCTCCCCCTGCGTGCTCAGATCCAGGCCTGGCGCTGAGTGGAGACGTCCCAGCGTCACCATCCTATTTTAGGCTGGGCTTTCTGGAAGAGAGATTCTGCCCGAGCCTGCCACCACCCGCTCGCGTCCGGCGGAGGGGAACCGGCCATCAGCGGTTTGGCTTGGCGACTCCTGCGCCTTGGCTCCCGGCTGCCAACCTGAGAGGGGAAGGTTAAAATTTAACTAAAAAGGGATTTTCAATTACACAACTGTTTCTGTGAATAATAGGCTTTGTAAGGCATTATTCTACAAACTCAAAGTATGGGGTTTAACCTCCTCATTATTATCCCTTTAATTTCGGAAAGCCTTTGAGGGCCTTAATCTGCCGTACAATTATGTCCAGGCGGAGTTACGAGCACGCTGGCGGCCGCGGTGACACGGACGGGCGGCGCGTGCTCCGGCTCACCTGAATCTGGGGTTTGATAAAAATATCGTGTCGCGTCCCCGGGTGGGGGCCGGGACCAGAAACCGCCGGGGGCAAGCGCAGCTTGGTTGGGTGTCACCCGAGCGTGCTGGTGCGGGGCCGCGGGGGTCGCACTGTCGGGGAACACGGGAAGGGGTTCCTGCCCCGAATCTCTGTGGGGACCCCCCCGTGGGAAAGGTGGGACCCGTGGAGCAGGTGTTTGCTGGTACCCCCTCCTCCCACAGGTGTTTGTGGGGTGGCTCTGGGGATCG
>Ga0065711_1007249_pt1 | contig 15287 bp, 11 predicted proteins | sample Hoacrofraction12_FD_59098 | JGI IMG/M metagenome (GOLD analysis project Ga0065711, IMG submission 59098) | Hoatzin crop microbial communities from Cojedes, Venezuela - Epithelial fraction 12 v2 (version 2) | ecosystem: Host-associated > Birds > Digestive system > Esophagus > Crop | place... | reverse complement strand
GTCCAGTTCTGGGCTCCCCAGTTCAAGAAAGATGAAGAGCTACTGGAGAGAGTCCAGCGGAGGGCTACGAGGACGGTGAGGGGACTGGAACATCTCTCCTACGAGGAGAGGCTGAGGGAGCTCGGCTTGTTCAGCCTGAAGAAGAGAAGGCTGCGAGGGGACCTAATATATACTTACAAATATCTGAAGGCTGGGTGTCAGGAAGATGGGGCCAAGCTCTTTTCAGCAGTGCCCAGTGACAGGACAAGGGGCAATGGGCACAATGGGCACAAACTGAAGCACAGGAAGTTCCGTCTGAACATGAGGAAGAACTTCTTCCCTCTGAGGGTGACGGAGCACTGGAACAGGCTGCCCAGGGATGTTGTGAAGTCTCCTTCTCTGGAGATATTCAAGACCCACCTGGACAAGGTCCTCTACAGCCTACTGTAGGTGACCCTGCTTCGGCAGGGGGGTTGGACTAGATGACCCACAGAGGTCCCTTCCAACCCTGAACATTCTGTGATTCTGTAAAGAAATGAATTCACCTCTCAGTGTTGCAGCCTGCACTGACTATAGCAGTGAAACATTCAAACAATGTCCCTCTGTCCTTCCCATGCCTGATACTTGCTCTGCTTTTACAAGTATCCATCTGCTTAGCTCTCCTTAGCGGTCCTTTCAGTCTTGAAGCCTGGATGGTGTTTCATTTGTGGCCTTAACTATCTGTGGAAGTGGCATTTGGCTCTTCTCTCTGCAGATGTCTGAAGTCTGTTATGGTTATTCCCCCAAGTTGCTGCTAGTTCATGGTCTCTCAAGAACTCCTTCGTATTTTAGACTGTGCAAGGTACTTCAGGGCATGCTTGAAGTGCTGTTTGTTTAATTTATGTGTGTTTTGACAGTTCTCTGAGCTTCAACCTTTGTTTCCTGCTTCATGTTTCTGAGTGGTTTAGAGTTAATCCTTCTGTAAGTGAGGAATGCTTGAGACACTCTCTACTGCACAGTTACTGTTACACTCTCGCTACTGTGGTTATTTGCTCCTTTATGGTAATCTTTGGGAGCAAATGATCAATGGTTTCAAGTAAGTTGAGTGTCACTTGAGAGGGTCATGGCAAGGGGTGATAATCACTGTTGTGGAATCAGTAGGTGTAACTAATTCCAGCTCTGACAAGACTCTCTGCTCTGGTTATACGCAAGTGACCTGATTGTCTGACGACATTTCTACATGAAGGTGGTACATTGTCATGAAGAATGTTGACGCAAAGTAAATAACTCCTGCAAATAAATATTGTTATTAAACTGACCCACAAGGGACTGACTTTCCAGGAAATGGAGGGCTATTGATGTGCTCTACCAAGTACAGCTGTCATTTGTCTCTCATTTTCTTGTAACGGTCTTGAAGTTACTGAGAAACTTTTGAGACTTGCAAAGTCTCCCTTCTGCTCCATCCGTTTTGAATATGAAGAACAAGCTGCGAGGTTTTGCACTAGGTCAGATTTTACTTTTCTCCATTAATTAAGTTTGCAACTTTGGAAACTAATTTGAAAATGTTTTAATACATTCCTTTTCTTCTGTTGTTCTTTCATAGGACAACATTCTGAAGGAAGAACAGCAGGCACACATCAGGCGTATATTAAGACAAATAGAAGAAGAGGAGAAACAGCAAGATGAAAAGGAGGTTGTAACTAGGGACGATGTGGAGGAGTCACTGAAAGCACTATGGCAGTATGTTAGGGACGAAGAACAACTGCTGAAAGGTACGTTGTGAGTTTTGGAAGTCTGGTTTGCAGTTTACACAGTTAGGACTGAGTACCTTTTTTTGCATTTTAAATAGAGATTCAACTTCCTTGTTGCATAAAAAGCATAAAGGCTTTCCTCCCCAAAGTTAAACTCTCTAAACATGGCATGAGATTGTAGAGGGCTTATAAGTAAATCTGTTAATTAAAGTTGAGTTAAAATTTAAGACAAGTGGGTCTTTTATAGAAACGGACCGTGTATATTAGACTCTGTTTTGTTCCTTCCAAGTGATGTATATTACTTGCAAGTAGAGAGGCTTCATATTTTCCATTAAGTTGAAACTCATGAAAGCCCTATGCATTGGCTCCACTGGAAGATGAAAAAAATTATTGATGGCAGCAAAAATGAGCGGTTCTGATTGTTGAAAGTTCTGGCTGCCATCCCTGCGATTCTTAGTGGGAGTGAAGTCACGTGTGTCTTCGGTTACAACATTTCAGTGAGAACCGTTGTCTCTCCTCGGCAGAATAAGATCAGGCAGTTTTCAGCAGTGACAGTGGCCCTTGACACTGCGTAAGGCCATCATGTTGTAGTGTATTGTAGCATAGAAGAATCACCCTTCTTTCTCCAATCCCAATGATAGTGCTTTTATGAAAGAATTTGATGAAGTCATAAGAATTATGAACTATCAGTTCAAGAAATTGGTAATGAACTTGTCTTCTGACATTCTTACTTTAATAGATCTGCTCTCCCAGATTGAAGAAACTGAGCAAAAACTTTCAGTAAAGCAGAGTGAGAGGGATTATTGGTTGGAGTATATAAATGTAGGAAGTAAAACACAGGCCGACAAGATTATGAATCTGGAAAAAGACATCAAGGAAGTGAAAGACGACCTTCACCGGGCTACAGGTCAGTTTACAGCTAGTGTAATGCAAGTCTTACAAGCTCTTTCTGTATTATTTCTGGGAATTAATTAAATTATAAATTTAGTTTGGTGTCAAGTTATAGTAAGTTGTATTAACTTCTGCAAGACAGTGCACCTGAACTAGACTGCATAATCCTGTGAAAGGGAAGAACTCTCTATCTCCATGAAAGTCCCTTTGTGAAAGAATTTTGTGAAGTTGCAGAAATTATGAACACTTAAAGAAACTGATAACCTTGTCTTCTGATGATTTTCTTGTAAAGTATAGGCAACCCATATTTTAAAATCGTTATTGTGAAGGACAGCAGTTTTCTAAAAATAAGTCTACATATATTTAGGTCGCCTATACACAGGTCTCCCTTAGCAGTCATACTTGAAAAAGTTGACTGCGCTCTGGTTGCTTCTCATCATGCTACAAGCACTTCGTATGTTGAAAACTCCTTTGACAGGAAAGTAGTATGAGCTCATTCTTGGAACAGGGTCTTTCGAATTGATCGTGCAGTTTTAAATGCAGAACTAGAGGGAGCTGTTTAGCCAGTGGTCTGAACTTTGCTTCCTTGTTGCATAGTCTTGGTGTATGAGGCCCTGCAACATTGCCAGCACAGATATATACAAATACTGGGAACTGCTTCAATACTGACACAGCAGTGGAATTAATTTGAGAGCTTATGTATTCTCGTGCTGAGTGCTTTAGAAAGATTTCTCTACTACTGCATTATTTTAAAATCATTTAATGATTTTGCTGTTACATTATCCATGCTTCTAACTGGAGAAGGATGTCCTGGTTTTCTTCCTTTATGTCCCTCTCAGTATGCACGACCACAGCCAAGCAGCTGGTAGTAACAGGCAGTGACACTGCTCTAAGGGTCTCTGTATATTCTGTGCCAACTATTACCAGGCATCGACTCCTGTGGATAAAGGCCAGCTAGCTATCTTTTTGTCTCTTGAAACATATTTTATCACAATTAAGATCTGCACTGTGTTTTCTACATTGCCAGATAGCTTGTCAGAGATCTGTCTCTGTATTCAGGAGAGGCTGATATTTTTGATTATGCGCTTCCTGTGTTCTTTGTCAATTTAAAACTTCGCTATACAGCTGCTGAAATATGAAATGAAAAAGAGAATGGGCTTTTATGTAGAATGCCAGAATGAGCCAGCAGGAACATTCAGTCTGACCTCCTGCATGTCACAGGGTACAGAGCCAAAAATTTGTGGTCAAACGGAAGTGTATTTATAGGACAGTTACAGAGGTACATATAGCAGTTGCCCAATTAACATACTGCAAAATTATTCTGCCAGTACTGGATGTTAGCATTCTATTTTACTCAATTTCCTAAAACCGAACTTACAGAGTGGACTGGGGAGCACTGTCTTCTAGCCTACTGAAAAAAAAGAAATCTAACAAGCTTCCAGAGTGATGCAGCAGCAAACTGGGCTTGTTCACTCCTCAGATGGGTAACAGGCTTAGGGAATAAGCATAGGTGAAGACGTTTCTGTCTCTGTAGGTACCATTGAAAGCCTAGACCCTGGCACAGTTCATGTGGTCTGGAGATGAACTTTTAAACAAAAAAATGCTCATGTGAAGTGTGGGGAAAACAGTGTTGCAGTGAGAGAGTTAGGGAAAATAGCCTTCTTAGAAACAGTAAGTATGTCTGAACAGTTCCTCCTTTTCTTCATTCTCCCACAGAATCACAGAATGTTAGGAGTTGGAAGGGACCTCTGTGGGTCATCTAGTCCAACCCCCCTGCTGAAGCAGGGTCACCTACAGCAGGCTGCACAGGACCTTGTCCAGGCGGGTCTTGAATATCTTCAGAGAAGGAGACTCCACCACCTCTCTGGGCAGCCTGTTCCAGTGCTCCGTCACCCTCAGAGGGAGGAAGTTCTTCCTCATGTTCAGACGGAACTTCCTCTGCTTCAGTTTGTGCCTGTTGCCCCTTGTCCTGTCGCTGAGCACTACTGAACAGAGTCTGGCCCCATCCTCCTGACACCCACCCCGGAGAATATTTATAAGCATTTCTAAGGTCCCCTCGCAGCCTTCTCTTCTTCAGGCTGAACAAGCCCAGCTCCCCCAGCCTCTCCTTGTAGAGAAATGCTCGAGTCCCCCCTCATCATCATCCTTGTAGCCCTCCGCTGGACTCTCTCCAGTAGCTCCTCATCTTTCTTGAACTGGGGAGCCCAGAACTGGACAGAGTACTCCAGATGGGGCCTCACTAGGGCAGAGTAGAGCGGGGTACTCTACCTCCCAGTACAACTCAGGTTGTTTACCTGTCTGAAAGAATTAAAAGATGAATTAATTATAGTGTGTGAGTACTTCCATTTCATTCTGCCAAGTCTAGATGGTGGACTGATTAAGGCAGGCCAGCTTCCACAGTGTCAGATTAAGAACTAATGCACAACTAATGCACCTTTCATATTTGACTGCCTTTGACTCCACAGCGTGTCCAAGACCAGATACTCATTTATAGCCAGATCAGCAATAGGCTGTCTGCAACACGAGTGCAGAGGTAGGCTGAATTTCAACCCTCTGGAAGAAGTATGAAGTGCCTGCCTTCAAAGAAAATCAGTACGATCTCATTCCTTCAAAAGGAGAAAATACCAAGCAGCAGTGGGTTACTTAGAATAGCACAAAACCAACTGAAGAATGAAATAATTAAACAGCAAGTGACTGGAACCTGAAGCCAAACAAATTCAGTTTGATGTAAGACATACTTTCTAAATAATGACCACAAGTAATGATGAAAGCAAATCATTGAGGCAAGTGCCACGTTCCTCATTTTGTCCTGTTGTCAAATGAGAACCCTCTGGAAGGCTTAGATAAGTCAGAAAATTTATTAGGCTCTGTATAATAACTGTCTGAAAAAAATGCCATGTGCATAAGATGATCCAATATGCTTCCATACCTAAAAAATAAGTTTTCTAAGCAAATCTCTCGCATGACTGCAGGAGCTCTGCTGTTTATCGATAGAGGCAAAATTTATTGGTAAGATACCAATATTTTAGCGGAGAATTGCTCAGCTCACTGCTCAATTAGCAGTGAATTGCTCAGCTCTTGTAGTTGCCAACAGAAATCTGTAAGCCACTTCAAATTTCTAGTTTTGTAGCTAACACTACTGTCCTTTGGGTTTAGGAGGGCAATTTCTACGGAGAAGGATGTTTGAACTCTTTTCTGTGAAGCATCTATGCATGTGATGCTGGCTGATAAGTTCCAGTTTAGGAACAACATGCCACTTATCTATTTGTTGTCAGGAGAAATGGATGTCAGATAATGATTTCTGATTTTTTTTTTTGTTTGTTTTGAAGAATATTATAGGAATGCTTTGAAAGCAGTCAAAGAAGAAAATGACAGACTGGTTGAGTGGCACATGAAGTTAAGTAAGGAACAGGCCCTTGAGGTATTCCTTCTGCCTTTTTTAAAACTGCTAACCGCATCATAGTTAGGACTCATGTACTCTGCATTAATAATTATTTTGACTCGAATTAAGACTTGGAACTTTTCTAATAAATTGAGAGTAAAATAAACTGTAAATCTTCTTACTAACATGGCATTGGTTATTGTTATACACACGTACCTTTTTTTTTTACATCAGATTAACAAGGAGTAGATGTGAGGGCATTTTACAAACCAAATATGGGAAACTGGGGCACTGTGCACTGATGTGACTGGTTGAAGAACATGTCGCTTTTGCTATGACCTTGTTTTTGACGTTTGCATAGACTTCAAAAAACAATAACACACTAAGGGATTGTCTGCATGGAAATACACATCAATTTGAAAAAAAAAATGTTGTTTTCTACTTGTAAACTACAACATTTTTAAAATGCCAAAATAGTGCAGTCTACAGTAAAATTTAGGCTTATGGATATACAGAATTTTTTGTTAGCTCTGCCAGCTCTGATTTGCAAACATGATTTACAAAGTATTTATGGTGATGACTCTTTACACTCGCAAAATGCAAAGCAGTACTTCACTGCAAACCACTGGGTGGGGTCATTAGGTGTTTAAATTCCTTGACTTCAGTGCTGGGATTTTCAGTCGTGTGAGAACATAATCCAAAGGACTGCGCTGATGGTCATCTACATGAGCATCTTCCTGCCCAGCTGTTGCTTTCCACTTACTGACATCAGTAATTAAATTGTAGCCTTGGCTCGTTAGCATAGACCTCTACATGTTTAAGTCACTTGTCATAGATCAATACTGCCTCATTTGTGATTTTGCTTGAGTTTTTTAATAGCTAAAGGTTTGATTTCCTGAAAACAGGAAGATTTGAGCAGTAGTGGGAACACAGCAGAACTTGTTAGGCAAAAAGAATCTGTTTTATTTTAATATGAGAAATTATAAAGTATTGGTAAATTGCTTGACATATAAACTGCACTGGGCTGGATGATGGAGAAGAAACAGCTGGCCTTGTGGACTAAATCTCCTCATAAGCCCTCAGGGGATGCTACAGTCTGCTGTGTGGATGTTTCTGAATTATTTCCTGCTAAACATCAGAATATTCTTCTTTATAGTGTTCAGCACTGTCAAAGTCCTGCTTTCAGCTGTGATGATCTTAAATTCTGTTTCCTCAGAATGCTGTAAGATGCTTAGACAAAAACTGTCGCAGAGAAATTGAAGAGAATGAATGGCTAAAAGAAGAGGTAAGAGGATCACTTGCCTACAGTCTATCATGGCAGTTCAGGTTTGAAATACCATGGCCTACAGTCATAACTGTTTCCAGTGGTGGGCCTCTGAGGACTATCGTAGGAAAAGGAGAGCAATTTTCCTGCAATTAATCTGTAATGCTGAGTAGCAAACAGTGTATGTGGTGAATAAAGGTAAAAGGTGAACATCTACTTTCACAAATGAAGGACGCCTTTTCCTGCCTAAGCAGTTATACGAAGGACTACAACGTTCCATACAATTAAGTACTTATTTCTGTAGAGAACAGGATACTCTGTAGTGTAAAGGCTCAACCATGCAAGTATTTGAAGAGCTCTGTTTTGAATTGCACGAAAGTTCTAGTGCTGCCGTATTGAAAGAAAATGGAAATGGATTTTGGAAACATTTCTGGAGAAAGGGCTTGAGACAGCTTTAAGTGGGAGATAATGAAGAAACCCTGGAGATTAGTACACTGAAGAGAGGAAAATCAAAATCATATATAGTTGTAATTGATTATTTGATAGCTTTTATACTGTCCTTTAATGGCAATTTAGGGCTATGTATTAGATAGCTGTAACTTTTCTTGTCAAGAAAAAACTTCTTTGTGAGCCAAATTTGGCAAACTGATTTTTCCCTGGTAAAAGTTTGATTGTGTTTGTTCCAATCAATACAGATTCTTTGTTGCAATCAAATCTAAGCAAGAGATTGGAGGGGGGAAATATACCCTTCTCCACCTTTACAACCTCACAGTTTAGAACTGCGCAAAACTTTTTTGGAAATTAATAAATTAACTTATTATTTTTCAGTGTCACATCAACCATCCTGGCAGAGGTTTCTCCATTTTACTTATTAGTTTAAGAAACTTGCCAGTATGCAGGGATACAGCTTTCCTTCTTCCCCTTAATGAGCTCTGAGCCTACATCTTTAACTTTCCAGGGAGGGTGTCCAAACCACAGCTTCTGAGGCAATAAGGTAGGGGTCAACAGGAGGGAATTAATGTTTTCATCTGTATAAAGAAACAGGAGCCTGAGTCTATACATCCTATCACTGCATGATTATGAATTCCCTTCCCTTCTCTTTGTCTCACTGAACACTTGACGAATTTTACACACATTAGGCAGTGCCAACAGGGGAGATTCACTCTGGAGTACACTTACGTTCTGACAGGCCCTCTCCTGAGAGCTGAGGGATGTGAGTTTCTTTCCACTCAACTAGAAGTTTCCTACCTTATGAACTAGTTTCCCATGTTACTAGTTTCCTATGTTATGAATTAGCACTTTGAATTATTGTGGAAAATGAAACTATTATCACTAACTTCTCCAGTCCTCTGAATTCACCCATTCATTTTCTCTGCTTTTCTTATACAGATGAAATATTTTCTTTCAGGCTCATGTTTATATGTAGTTGACAGACTCTTCTAATATTTTCTTTTGGGGAGAAAAATAAAAAATTTCAGTGTTGTCTTGGTTCAAAATTCGTAATTTTTTCAGTTTGGCCACTGAACTGAAAAAGGACTTACCAAAACAGCCCTAAACTAGTTACCTCCAAATTTGAACAGATTGGGAGACTTCAGTCACATTTTTCCATGGTTACTGTGTCACACCAAGAGGGTGCAAAGCTGCATCACCTCATTGTGCCAAGCCACATCCTGGTCCTGGTTAATGTCCTCTCATTTTCACCTTCTTTAATCCCTGGGAGAAATGGGAACTAGTTTTTAACTGCAGACTTGGATGATTATAGCTGGGTTAATTTGGCTTTGGTGAGAACAGATGCATTCAGATCACTAGATACTGTTTTTAAACATATGCATATGGCTAGGATTTCTGGGAAGGTATTCCCCCCGTAGTACAGTCGACTTCCCAGTAAAGGGGTAAAACTTGCTTGTACGTCAGGAAAAGTGAGAGGAATTGTGGAAACCAAATAACTGGTATCCTTTGGCTAATGTAATGATTACCAGTCCAAAAGAAAGCAGAACCCAGGGATTTAGCCAGTGGCATGGCTAACTTGGACTGAAAGCTTCACTAATTCTGAGTGAGAAGATTTTGTGTATAAGCAGGAATTAGAAAAGCAACACTTGCTGAGCAAGAGCCTGAATTTAACTCTATAGAGAAGAATTTTCTCTCTTAAAGCTCTGATGCGAAAGCAAAGAAGAAAAATCCAGAGCTTCTGTCTCCCAGACCTGTTTGGCTACATGAGAAGGTTCTGCTGTCAGGGTTGCATAGCCCAAATGTGTGGCTGTGATTGATTGGCAGAGTTGTGCCAGTAAAGGGTTATAAAAAAGAAGTGAAAGAACCAGAGAGGCCTTCCCTTTGCCTGAAAAAGTGTCACTGTGTTTCTCCACAAAATATGCAGTCTTGCTGATACAGCTGCATTCTTTCTAGGTACGTGCTATTAAGATAGTTACTCTGAAAGCTTTCCAAAATGGGTACAGTATTTCTAAGGTGATCCTTTTTTTTTTTTTTTCCCTCAATTGTCAAAAGGTGAAGATGTACCAAAAGGAAATAAGTGATTTGAAAGCTTCTATTCAGCTCCTGGAAGAAGAAAATATCGGTTTAGTGACAAAGCTGATTGATGGCAGGCTTCAGAATCTGAGAGTACCCAGGTAAAATGATGCCTTGACAGACTCAAAAATGATTTAATTTTTTTTTTTAAAAAGATAATGCCTTCTTCTGCCTCTAGAACTATTTGATCTCTCCCACAACAGAGCCAAGGTGGTTTTCTAGTTGAAGGGAAGCAGGATTTGACTGAGTATGTGTGGGACTTCTATGTCTGAAGGTTGCCAGTGACATTGTAACCTCCTAAACACCAAAATTCAGGGAAGAAACTGGGTTCTTTAATAATCTACTAAGACCTCATGACACTCATTTTCTTTTAGTGGGGATACCATTGGGGCTTGGAAATAGTTTCTTTCTGTTGTAATTGTCACAGACCCAGCTTCTCAGACCAAGAGCTGAGCAACAGATTTTTCCTTTGCTCTTGGCAAAATGTTTAAGATGTGAAGATTAATATGCAAACATACATGGTTTTGCAATCCCGAGTGAAACAGATGACCCAACACTGAGTAAGGAAGAGGCCTTGGGATAGATCTGTCTGTAGAGGTGTCTGTAGTATTAGTTTCTTTTATATTGAAATTAGTCAACTTGTTCCCTAGAGAAAGATTAATTTAGCTGCAAAATGTGAACGGTAATGGTGTCAAAAGCACAATATAACAATGGGAATGATCCATCCTCATTTTCCATTCCCAGCTCAGTGATTTCAGCCATATTGCATAAAAAAGTTCCAAGTCTTAAGAAATGACCATTTTTCTCTCCTTTCCAAACTTTGGACTGCTCTTAAGTGAAAGCTGCCAGCTGTGGTTTGAATCTTGGACTGACTGGAGACTATAACATTTGTTTTCTTTTAGTCTCGTGGACATAGTTGAACTTAGGCGCTAAGAATAAAAACGAGCAGCATATTAGCCACTAAGCTACCTGGCTGCCTCCACTGCATTTTTAAACTGTTGCGCTATTCTGTATTTGTGGTTAAGCAGCAAATGGCTTTCAGAAAGGGTGCTCTCCCCTTCACCCCAAAAGATTGCACAGGACAATTTAGAGAGAAAATTCAGACCTCTAATATGACTTTCACTTTATGTTTTTAATTTCATAGGTGTTTTTTTCTTAGCCAGGCAGCCGGCTTGCAAGATGAATTTCCTAAGGATGGAAGGAAAGAAGTAAAGTACAAAGAGTATGCAGGTAATGTGCATGCCAGCATCTTAAAAGAACTGATAAGTCACTGAACGTTTACATAATTTTTATTTCTTCTTTATCAAACTGCCTGTTTTACATGGCGAACACTTAATTTCCTACTTAATTGCAGCCACCACAGCAGTGATAAACTGTCGTTTGCGTTAAGACGACAAAGCCACAATCTACCTGTAATACAGTTTTAAAATTAAAATTGATGTTTAGATTGTTGAATGCAATTACTCATACAGAGCTAGCCCTGAATGTGGTTAATAGGATGGGCCATCTTTTATGAAGATATGATTCATATTTTAATCAGTTCTTTACTGTTCCGTATCATCATAACTTCATTATGTCTTGCCCCTGAGAGGACACACTTGAACTCTACACTGGCTTGCACTTCAACTGTACATGCAGCTTATAGAGATACAGTGGAGTTAAAATATAAATAAATCCCTAGCAAGAGCAGATGAAGCTGCATGGAGCCCAGCCTGAACCAAAAATCTTGGTAAGCAGTGCCGAATCTCCATCTATTCTGGTAGGTGTGCCCAGGGAAAGGATGTACCGCTAGGCAGGAAGGAGCATGTGAGTGCACTTATGTCCAGGGTGGTTCCTATGGATTCCTTAGTATCACATATTTTATTTTAACATCTTTGTGTGAGTACAAGAAAGAGGGGGACAAAAGGATAAAATTAAATCAAAGAGGTAAGTTGCAAAAATTGAAGCCATACAGTTTTGGATATGTGAATAAGTCTGTTGAAGATCTGATCAGTTACAGCCATAGGTGGGCCTTTCTGGAACCATCTGGTACCAGCAAACTTGTTGACTAAGACTTCTGAATTAGATGTGTGTTGACTTTGAACAGTTCAGCTCTATTACCTTTGCTAGACCTTTGCAATAATTACTGGGAGGAGTAAGTTTTGTTCCAACGGGCTGGGGTCCAGTCACTGTCCCAGGCAACAACATAACTTGGCAGTCCATGTCCAGAACTGTCTATCATCCTGAGAAACAGTCAACTGAAAATGTGAGCTCTTCAGCGGAGTTGTAAGGGGACTAGGTGTCTTTCAGGAACTTGTATATATCTATATACAGAGATACATACATGGATATAGAAAAAGTTTATACTTGTTTTTGCTGCCTTTTCTATTTTTTTAACTATTCAGGGCTATATAGGATCTAAGTCAAACTGATAAAAGCTCGTTTTTTTCCCCTGCCCCGTCCCACAGACCCATTACTTCTAACTTCCAATCTCAGTCACTGATCTTGATCAGAAATTGTGAACAGAAATAAACAGAAAAATCAGTGAGCAAAATCAACATTTGGCTTGGATTGCCAATTAAAAATCCTACCAAGCTGTTCTTTACACCGCACTGGCCAAATCATATTAAAGATTGCAGGTAATGCTCACACCAAGTACTAATTGTGATCTTCCTAAAGCTTAACAATTACATATACTTCATTGTTGTGTCTTTAAAAAGCAAAGACAGATGGAGATGAAAGCCTCAGAAGTGCCAGAGTCCCCTGTCAGAAAAAAAAAGCCTTTCCAAAGAGTCTGTCAGAGAATGAGAAGCCTCAAGACAGGGATGAGGAGCAGTGGGAAAAGTCATTCACTCCAGCTGTTGATAGCTTGTTGTCTGAAGATGAGAAAGATTTCCAGGTATGAGTTAAAGTAATCGGGTCTTTCACTGACACAAACATATTTCAGTGTGGAGCATGAGCTACTGCCAGGAGCGTTCTGTTCCCCGTGGTGGTACAGCAGAGAAAACTCCAACGTCTTTAACCTAGTGTACAACTGAGATGCTTGACCACAGGTGTCGGGTGCGGTTTGAGATGGTGAGGACGCTCCCTGTCCCTCAGATGGTGTTCCCATAGGTTCTGTGTCATCCAGGCCAGCCTTGCGTGGATGTTTTGGATGCCTTAGTGCATTTCTGACAGCACGAGACACGTGGCTTTGGCAATTCAGTGGTGTCCTAGGAATCAGCGTACGTGAGAGCCAGGATGAAATTCCCCCTAGAGCGAATTCTGACTGTCACCAAGTGACAGTTTTCTATGGTATTGCACAGACCTGTTTGCTTGGATGCGGGTCTTTGGAATTCATGTTGCATAGTAACAGTAAAGGATCAACAAGTAATTTATTCCTTCAACAGAAAGCCAAGATGAAGGTGTTCCTGGGTGCAAAATACAGGGGTTGCGAAAATAAAAAGGTACAGGTTATGTGTTTGTGTGGTTCGCAGAGAGGTGGTGGCACCTGCTTCGGGAGATCCTTGATCCTGGGTTGCAAAATGATGTTTCCTGGGTGCCTTCGATACTACACACCCTTGAGTTATGAAAACTTGAATACATTTCTAAAGAAACTAATTATTCTCAGAAAATCTATTACTCTACATTATCGATTTCTACTGCAAATTAAAAAAGATGATATAAACACAGTGCAGACTGCAGGGCTTGCTGTGTAAAGATACTTCTCCATGTTTCTTTACTCTTGAATATTCTGTTCAAATATATTAAAAAAAAAAAACCAAAACCAGCACCAGCAACTCCTTTTCTAGAAATTTGGCATTAGTTTGATAAATATCCTGCAACTTGTGTTCAGAGAAATCATCCCGTTGCCTTCATCAGAGACTTAAGGAGTGGCTCTGTCCTGAAGAGTCATTACACAGAAAAGCTGAAGACTTAACAAACAAAAAAAAAATGTGTCCCGGTGTTTGTTCCCTTGCAGTCGTTGCCTTGGGAGAGGAACACCGCTAGCCTGACTTCTTTGTTCCTGCTGTTAGCGCTGCAGAGCCCACCCTGCCAAGGGATATGGGTGCCGCTGACAGTCTTGTACTTTGTAACAACGAAGGTGTAATTGCAACCAGCGGAGCTGCCTTGGCCACTATTATGAAAGCGTTTACTAACCCGAGGCAATTCCAGAGCTTGCACTTGTATGGTTCCTTCTGCCCTCTCCCTGGCCTTGGCTGGATGGTCCTGCTCCTGCCCTTGGGGAACCCCTAGCGCACATCGGCCTTTTCTGTGGCTGATTCACTCGCTAACCCCGCAGAAAAGCTCGCCTTTTTGTTCCTCCTGAATTCAGTTTCTGTTGGGTTGGTTAACTGAGTGGACTCAGAGGTTTGGAGAAGACCAGAGCCAGCACAGACGTGGTGGAAGCGCATGGCTGGACTCGGACCTCTCTCTTTTGGCAGGAGCGAGCTGTTGGATTGGTTTCATTCTTCTCACAGAACTGAATTTAGGAGCAGAAGTTGGTTTGCAGAGAAAGTGTTACTGGTGAAAACACACAGGAAAAGAGAGCAGCAGGGCTGCATCCTCCGAAGTTGAGCTGGCTTGTAAACCAAGCCTGTTAACACTGCTGTTACCAAACATAGCAACCCCAGGGCAGCAGCTCTGCAGCTGCTTTTAAAAATAGAGTTACTTGTTGGGTTTTGTTGTTTGTTTTTTTTGAAGAATGGCTGCTTTTTGATGCAATTAGAGAAGAATAATATTCTTTCTGTTTAAGGAACACTTAGAACTGGGTCCTCTGGAGACAAGCCTAATGTGTGTGGTTGGAAGAGCCATGCCTATTCATAAAGAGCCAGAAGAAATGCCAAGCAGGAGCCACAAAGAAGACGGCACTACTGGTAAATCAGAAGGGCACATCACAGCTCGGATGATCAAGGCCTTGTTAGCTAAAGAAAAGGTCGGTTAAAAATAGACCAGCTGTGCTGTTAACACAGAAATGTAACATTCTCAGTTCATTAAATATTTGCTCTGTTCTTCAAGGAGTGTGTGGCATCTGGCCTTGTGGAAGCTGTTTCTGAGTGCCCGAATTCATGATTTACACACGCAAGTTTAACGAGAGCTATGTCCGTGTGCAGACGGCTAATTGAAAGGCTGCTTGCCTCACCACCGCGAGAACTCCTGCGCACTTTTTGGGCTTCGCAGTCCAAGTAGCTGCACACGTATCTAACAAAGGATCCGCCTTAATATTTAGCTTTTGTGGGCCTCGCAGTCTGTAAAATGTGGAATTCCCTCTTGATCAATCCCCGCTATCAATACAGGCTGGGGGATGAAAGGATTGAGAGCAGCTCTGCTGAGAGGGACTTGAGGGTACTGATAGACAACAGGCTGGACATGAGCCGGCAATGTGCGCTGGCAGCCCAGAGGGCCAACCGTGTCCTGGGCTGCATCAAGAGAAGCGTGGCCAGCCGGTCGAGAGAGGGGATTCTGCCCCTCTACTCTGCTCTGGTGAGACCTCACCTGGAGTACTGCGTTCAGCTCTGGAGCCCTCAGCACAAGAAGGACATGGAACTGTTGGAGCGGG
>Ga0065711_1042579_pt1 | contig 15288 bp, 8 predicted proteins | sample Hoacrofraction12_FD_59098 | JGI IMG/M metagenome (GOLD analysis project Ga0065711, IMG submission 59098) | Hoatzin crop microbial communities from Cojedes, Venezuela - Epithelial fraction 12 v2 (version 2) | ecosystem: Host-associated > Birds > Digestive system > Esophagus > Crop | place... | reverse complement strand
CCCCCCCAATCCCATGTCTGTGTATAAATAAGGCATTATAAATGCCTGCCTTAAATTCTGGGATTGTTTGATCTCAGTTTTCCTGAAATCTTAGATCAAAGTAGTGTCTATCATATTGCTGAGCAATACTGAAAGTAATGTCACTGGTGGGTCTATGCCTGTCCGACTGTCAGCAGGCTGGAGGACATTACCTTTGCCAGGGGCTGCTGTCCGTACCCTCTGCGTTCTGTCTTGCGCTCACTGCTTGGGCGTGATGTTACCAGCAACACTGCAGCGTGTGCCTTCAGATCTAAAAGGAGGAAAGGACTGCAGCGGATCTCATGCTGTGCTGATGAATCCTTATTCAGGAAGAATGTATGTTAATGCTGTTCTGCTTTCCCTAGTGCTCGCAGAGGAAAATGACCCTTTTATGAGCCATAGTCCAAAACGTTGAACGCATGGGAGAACCTAGGGTCCCTACATTGACAGTTTCTCTGGCTGTGTAAGCATAAGGAGTCTTTGTTTGATTCCCAAGAAACCTATACAGAGGTATGTTTTGGGGACCTGTGGGAGGTTTACATCTGCCAAAGACACCCCTTACACTGCAGTAATGGAGGTACAACAGTTATTTCCTGTACTGCGCCTCAAACCGTGGAGAACAATGAAAACTTTAATGACAGCAGCTGTAAATGCATTTGTGTCATTGGAAAGGTTGGTCCTCCCCTGGGTGAACACGAAATTAGAATGGATTTTTATATTTGATAGGAGGCATATTTTTCCCATGTTAGCATGGATATAACTTTGCTTATCTGGGTGCCAGGAAGTGACAAAGTGGGGTGTGCTCAATAATTACCACTCGTCAGTCATCTGCAAGCTTGATATTTTTATCAAGATTCAAAAAGGAAAAAAATAGTGAAGAAACAGAGTATGAAATGTTTCATTTTGAAGTTGGAAAATTTTGGAATTGGGATAGTTAAAGCTTGGTGCTGGAAAACTTAGAATTCCTCAGAACGAGTGGACATTATCTTTCTGAGAGTTGTCACTGAGGTCTGTGCCTGAGGTGTCATTTCTTTGTGCAATTAAATCATTCTTGGTTCTTAAATGCAGCTGATAGACAGGTAAAGAAAGAGAAGGTACCTTGAAGAAAGGCTTCTCTATTTTCAAAGGTGTCTTTGCCACTTTACTGTCCCACTCAGTCAATACACAGTGCTGTTTCAGTGCAGTATCACAGTTCTGTCTCTCTGTATACAGACATAAGGGGTTTTTAGTATATGCATGCATAGTTGATAAGTATTCAAGTAATTATATTTATAGAAATGTATGGACACATTTAAAGATGATCATTTAGAAATATTCTTGAAAAAATTTTATAATGTAATGGAATTCTTATGAGTAGCAAAAAGTATTACAGTGGTATTTTTATAGTATGTACCGTAGGAGCGCAACTACTAGTAATTCTAAGCACTGGGAATAAAATGCTGTGTGTTTTTTAGGAATGTGCTGTAGAAATAGGAAGGAAATTGGAGGTAAATTAAATATTGGTCGCATTCAGCCAGTATTTTTCCATCTGTCAGCAAAAACTGGCAAAAACCAAAACAACAACAAAATTGTAAAGTCTGAGATGAGATTTAGTGATTTACTGTCTGCTTTAACTATGCCTGTGGCTTGAAGTAGAGCTACAAAGCCTCCGGGTTTCCCACATAACATTCCATAACTTATTTGTCCATTTTGCATAAAAGGTTGTGATCCCACCATTTATCTAAACATTTTCCTAGGCACTTACTCCAATTATAGCTTGTTACAGTAAACCAACAGTATCATTTGTGTGGCTATGTTGCTTTATTATAGCGACACAGCATAAAGCAGCGTGTGGAGTCAGTGGAGGGAAGGTCTTTGCAACGTCTTAGCTTCCAAAGGATCTTTTCCCTTGCTTAGAAATTGTTCATCAGTGAAAGGTCACCACAGCTAATAGCGTGACCTAATTCACATCAGACTGCCTTCTTACCATACAGCACGTTTCATGTGGTAAAATCGTGGATTTGGTAAAGGAACTAGGACTGATCCAGACCAGGTGGAAACCTGGCTGTAATAGGGTTGCCAGGGGTCTTGCTGCCTTGCCCGCTCTCCTGGGGCTGCTGAGCCTACGGTAATGGAAATATTTCCCTTATGGAATAAAAATTTCATTAGCTGAAATACGTAATGTCTCTCTCTTGTGTGATCAGTCTTCTAATTCTTCTTGAACTCAGACTCTCTATGTTAAAAAGGAGTGTTGCATACAGACGCTGCTTTGCTTGAAGTTCGAATAAATAGTTTCATCTTGCATGATTGCGCTGTTGCGTGCTATTCACTTCTTTCGAGTACATGAGTAATTTCCAGATTGGCTTATGGGAGTACATTGAAGAGGGTGGATATTTTATGTCAGTGAGCAATTAGATTAGTTACCAGGGTACCTCTCTGCACTCCTGTAAGTGACTATTGTACTGGCTCTCTTTGATCACAAGACATCTGGGAAGCCTGGTGCAGGCTTATCTAAAGGACACGGTCTGACAAAGTAGCAACTTCGGCACTTTCCTCCTGGGAGCATCATCTAGTACCTTATCCTTTATACTGGATTTTACTACAGGTTTCTCCATTTCTTTGGTGAGAGGTCTTTTGAATTTGTGGTAGCTGAGACTTGAAACACTTCATACTATGATGAAAAACTCTCACAAAACACAGCTCTCTCAAGTTACCTGGTTTTAACAGTCCATAGATTGGATAAGGTAATGAGCGATACCTGTAAATACTATTTATTGCCTGTTTGCTGCTGTTTCTTTGATAACCCTTTATGAGTTAGTCTTTCACTAATATTTTGGAAATTTTTTGTGGTGATCTTTGCCTTCACAGATGTCTTCCCCTCTGTAACGTCCCCCTTAGTTTCCATGTGAGTGCAGTCCTTCCACTTCAGTCTTTTCCACCTCTGTTGATCCACATAAAGCATTTATAAAGCAAAATGATATCCCGTTTGCATCCTTCCTTTTGCTATTGTAAATATATCACATTCTTTTTAGGATGTTCCCTACGCACTTATCACTGATCTGAGCTGGCTGGATGTTGCACAAGGCAGACAAAGTCTTTCTTCTAGGAGAGACCAGTCCTTCTTGTGATATTCCACTGATCAGTAGCCCTTTTCTATACCTTTTCTATTCACAATCCATCTTTCTTGAATGTGGCTGAGCAGAGCTGTACGCTGTTTTTCAGAGAGGGTCTATGCAGTGCTGTAGTACCATCTCTCAGTTGGCAGTACCTTGCCTAGTATGTATATTTTACTACCTTTTAGTCAGTCGATGAGCACCCTAGATTTTGCAGTAGAAACGTATTTTTAGGAAGTGTATAAACTGCTTTATTTTGCATGTTGAACTGTTAAATTTCGTTTGGTCTCTTAAATCCGTGAATGCTTTACCAGACTTAAAGTCAAATGCAGATGTTACATTTTGTAAGTGCAAGTTTTAAAATGACCCTCCAAGTGTTTGCAAATGTTCACAGTTCTGTTCTTTGTCTTTAGTAATTGTATCAACTGGTTGGCTGTTGTTTAACACCATAAATGTGGCGGCTCAGTATCTTGAGGTGTGCCAGGAAAGTCTTGCCAGGTGTCCTAGAGCTTAATTTCTAGCTCTGTATCATTCCAAAAATATGGTAAGCTTAATACGAGATCTAGAATGTAAGCTAAATTTATGTGTTTCTAAAGTTTAAATGCTTTCTAAAATGCTGCATTTCACAAAGAAAAGTGGAAAGGAGAAAATGCCAGTAGAGGGTACATTAGTTTCTAACATACTAAATCTTGGTGTTTTTGCTCTAAGGAACACTTAGTTCAATCATAATAAAATCTCACATGCTTTAAGAAATGAGTATTAATTTCCATGGAGTTGGCAGGTTTTTATTACCTTTAAGATTATTTTAAAAAAAAGACAAAAAACACCAACAACTTTGTATTATCTATGCAGATATTTCATTGCTAAAACATTTTAACGTGAAGGTAGAATGGTAAGAAATAGAGGCCTGAGTTATAGATCTGTAAGGAGCAAACGGGTATTTTACTACTGCTTTCATGGTTTTGGTTGTTTTGGGGTTTTTTTTTGTTAGAATTACTGTTCGCATAAATATTATGTAGAGAAATCCTGGATACATGCAAAACATATTTGCTAAGAGAATTATCTACCCTGTTCAAAGTGGCGCTCTTGAGAGATGCACTCTGGAGATATATTTGTGTCTAATATTTGTTTTAGACAACTTTAAAATCTTGCTGTCTCAATATAAATATCCAGATGACAGATAGATGTACAAATATTTTTCAGGGAATCAAGTTCAGTTGTTTTAAGACAGAACTCGATTTTTGTGAGCAGGAGCTCAAATCTGGAAGTTTGGGTGGCTTAAATGACCCTCAGCCCTGTTGGTACAGCCACTTCCAACCGTATTTAAAAATAAAATTGCTCAGAGTTACATAGAGTGATTTGTGGTTCTGAAGTTTACTGCTTTAGAATACAGACCTATGTTTTGGACCCAAAGTTAACAGCTGCATTCAGCGTGCAATCCTGGAATAGAAAGTCTTCTGTTACATGTGCTGGATTGTTTAAAGAGTTTGGCATCCTGCTTGCCTAGCTGATATTCCACCTATCTAAAATACTTTGCTGCCTCATCTGTGCTTATTATCTTCATTTGCAGCAGAAATGGAATATATTGGGGGGTTTTGATCAACAAATTATCTCTGTTGATCTTTTCATTTTAATTCAGTTAGCACTTGTTCTTAATTTTTGCTTTAAAAGAAATAATCCAAGACAGTATGTATGTGGCAAAAAAAGGTCAAATCTTTGCTATTGCTCTGCTTGGTCACCAATGATTACCCCCACTTAACATATTGGTAAAAGAAAAAAACCCCCGATTTTTCTTCTTTGAAGACAAACAACGAACATCAGTTTTGTATAGACCTTGCTTTTATTTTTCACCCTTAGTGATGTGGTGTAAGATTTTATTCTGGAAGAATTTAGGAAAGAGGGGTCAGATTTGCCTTTAAAAGTCAAGTCCCAGTTACAGGAAAATATCCTTACTAAATTATTCTACAAAATTCTTGTGTCTGCCAGTGGGGGCCCTGCATGCCTACTGTGGATAGTTTGAAGCCCAAAGGCAAAGCTGAGACAACAGAATCATTCCCAGGTCAGCTGGGCTCACCAAGATGGAACCAAAATCTAAGAGTCTGACCTTCTGGGTAACTCTCAAGTTATATATATTATAGCCACAGTCAGCAATGTGTGCTTTGGCCCGCTGAATCCACAAACCATCTCCTCCTTCACAGATCCAAAGAGTTGCAAGGAGGTGCAAGTCAGGCACATTGGGACCTAAATCCTTGGTAAGGTTGCAGCAGTTTCTTCAAGAACCGCTTCTGAAAGAGAATTGCATCTGATTTGTATGAACACTGTACAGGGAGGCAAATATTTCAGCTGTTTTAAGCCAGCTTAGAGTTTCCAAAAATAGTCTTAACAAAGTAGATGCCCTCAATTAATCTGCTTGTTGCAAATTAGTGGTCAGTAGCTTCTTATAGTCTGCAGAGTTTTAAGAAAGAAGCCTTGTCAACCAAAGCTGGCCATCCAGCACCCTGTCAGACCGTTACTGTGTGCGAACTCCTGTGTTGTTCAAGCTGAAACAGTAGCACCAGAAATATTATTACCTTCTACCACTCACTTTAAGTGTAAGGATTTTATTTCGAGATGGTGAATGACAGATCAGATAAGGGAGCAACTGCTAAAAGGTGTAAAGGTTCTGACACATCAACACATTATTTCAAAGTAATAAATCTGTGATTTTTCCTTCCTATACTGAAGGGTAAACTACCTCAAATTGCTGCATGTATTTTCAGATAAAAATATGCATGTAGATGGTTTGTAATTGTCTGTTCTTGGGCCAAAGTCCGGCAATATGCACAGGTTTAATTTTAGTGGTCTGTGATGAGTAGGGCACATCCTGGCTGAATACTGTGAATTAATAAATGACTTAGTAAAGAAATGTTTTAGATGAAAAGGTCTTGCATTTATTTAACAAATGTATTTTCTGTTCTCCGTTACTTCAGCACCAACTCTGTGCATGGCTCTGTAGATGGTACAAATTAAAATCCAGTGCTTGCAGTGAATAAAATAGTTATCGTAGGAGAAAATATTGGGATGCCTTGGCCATAAGTTGGTTTCAGACATTATGTATCGTTTCTGCCTGTGTGTATGTGCGCGCCTGCCTTGCCTCGCACACGTGCATTCAGGGAGGGAGAGATGGAAAGGTCAGATGCGTGCTATGGATATGATCTTTATTCATCTTGCCGAGCTGATGAAGTTTTGTTGATTGAATATAAATATGCCTTAACACTTCCGCAGCATTTACATCAAAGAGAACATTATTATAGAGAAGACAGGCATTTGTTGGTACAATGGAAGTAATACTGGATGTGCAGTACTGTTTAGAAATGGTGCATAGTGGTGTCAGGATATATTTGCATCTAAATGAGCTGAGCGTTTCTTTTCATACAGCTTTGATTTACCTCGATTGCTACAGGTTTTTATTCCTCTTGGGATTTGGGGAACCGTATTCCCATTATGCACTCATCTTTCCTTCACATGCTGTCTGCCACCTTCAGTCAGTGCCGCCAGATAAGTATATATAATGAAGATCTTTTACATCGGAGCTGGTTGCTATGCTGTCAAGCCAGTTACTGTGTTTTGGGCCTCAGGAGGAGCAATGAGTGATGATTACAGCATTTATTTAAGTACTACTTCTTTTTTATGTTAAGTATTGACTATATCTGAACCTGCTTCGGCATTATTAATGTTTATGAGAATGATTGGATGATCGTGCGTCGTTCCCAGTTTTTTGTTTCAGAATTCTTTTGAGAGCATTGATTTTCCTGTTATCTTTTTGACTCCAAAGAGCCTGAGTAGCCCATTAACCGGCTTCCTAAAGATCTGTGTCAGACTCCCTCACGGAGTGAGTTTGTAGATTGCTGTTAGATGTTTCACATACATCAAGATGCTCCCTTTGCTGCATGTGTCACTTAGTGTGGGTCATCTTAGCAAAAACATTTCTTGGCCCAGCTCTTCTCTTGGTTGCACCAAGTTGCACTTTAAATTGAAGTCACGGTAAATCAATTTAAATCTTAGTATAGAGCTGGTGTATCTTACAGGATAGTCTGAGCTTTAACACTCTAGGAAAATAATGTAGAAAAACATTTGGGAAGCAACATTTGTAAATCAAAATATGAAGGCATGGGTGAGCCTCTTCTGCTGCACATTATAAGCTTTTGCTTTGAATTGGTGCAAGATCATTTTCAAATCCTCCTTTGCATCACATAGTCATTCACCAAAGTTTTCTTTCCTATTTTCTGCAAACTGCACAAAACTTTCTGAACTATTTCAGCATCAGAAGAGAGGAAGCTATCATTTGTTCGTCATTGTTATTTAGATTGCAGTACCTTCGAAGGAGCACAAGACACTTACCAAAGACGGAGGAAGATCCATCCCATCCTGTAAGAACTGTATAGTTTAAAAAGGCAAAGGCAAATACACAATAAGGTAGTAGCAGAGTTGTGCGTGTGCACTTTCTAATGAGAAGCAGAATTATGGCCATTGTCCGCTTTTTTGTTCCCTTTTCTCATTTCAGTGAGGGATTTCCTGTTCCTATTCTTACCTATTTACCGAGACGTTGTACATTGGAGTCTTATGCTGTTAAGTACGCTTCCCTTCAGTGGAGCTTCTCCAATATTTCCCTTTTCATTCCCTCACCAATTCACTGGGACAATCTTGTCCTTCTGACACACCTAATGGGATTTGTCAAGTCCTTGGTGTAACTGTGTTTTATTTCCATGAGTAATGAGATACTGTGGTAGGGCATCTTGTCCTGCCCTAAACGAGACATGCCAAGCCAAACATGAAATGGAATGCCAAACGTTATGTCCTATATGTTTGTCAAGTGCGTGATCTATTTTTTAGAGACCCAACTCAGTACACTGAAATATTTTACTACTTGTGAACTTTAGCTTCTGTTAATATGATTGAAGCAAGTGGAAATGGAAATTGTCAGGGCAATTTAACAAAGAGAGCCTGTAAAACTCATTACATCCCAGGTAGTAAAATCACTTTAGAAGGCACATTCTTCAAACTTGAGCTTTATTCAGTAAACTGCATTGGTGCCTGACCTTTTAAGAGATTTCCCTTCCTTGGGAGGGAGGAGGGGGAAAGGCCCTGTTGTTCAGAGCTACCTATCTTAAATTATAAACAGCAGCCAGACTTGACTCTGTGCTTTAGATCACACAGGATGACAGAGTGTGCAACTGCTCCAAACAGACAGTTAAATGGCCAGCTATTTAGATGAGTTTGATGTGTATTTCATGTAATTGTATACTCCATAAAGCAGTAAAAAGCCGATGTGGTGTGCTGGCTGCGTTGTAGCACAAAGTAAATCAAAGCACCAATCACAAGTTTGTAATTCAACATAATCTTTTCAAGACCTGACGCTTTTAAGAAGCTTTAGATGGATACTACAAGTGGATGTGTGAGGGTTAAAGTTACTTTGGGGAAAAAAATTCCTGTTAGGTCTATATCTAATTTCCTTAGCAAGTTAAATTAGCTTGTGGAGAACTCTCTAGGACCATGGCTGGGTTTCTCCTGCACTGCAGTGTAATCATGCCTCTAAGTGGGCCTCCCTCTGCACTCTCTCCACGCTGGTGTAAATATCTGCCTTTTCCTGCTAAGGCTGTGAATGAGCTGTCAATCCACACTAGATAGCGACTTTAAGCATAATTTTTTCTAGTTGTAAATCTTTTATTCTTCCAATCATGTGTCACAAATTTTGATTAGCAGAATACACAAGAAGCAAATGTGTTGTGGGCTGTGTCTTGACCAGTTTGTTATTTCTGTGGTTCTCCATTTTCCAGCATCTAAACAACTATGAGCTGTAGAGATTGCATTTTCTTGTAGCTATCCTCTGCCTGGCTGATGGGCACAAATCAGGTTGCTCATTAGTGAGCCCACACACTCAGGGTTTAGTCCACTAAGCTTTGAAGTAGATGGAAAGCCTTCCCCATATTTATTAGGTGTCAGATCGAACATTTAGTGCACATTGTGGCATTAGAAGATTTTGTCTAATTACATGATAAGGTTTTTGCCTTATCTATGCAGTTTGTTAGATAGTATTACTTATGGGAAGTAAGTTACAGCTGATTGTGGGAAATCTTGAAAAGAGAAAACGTTTGCCTGCTCTGCAATTTTCATGTCGTTTCATGTATATTTTTGCCTTTGGTGCTATGCATTTTTTATTTCTCCTGGATCTGTCACCATCTTATCTAGAGGTTTCCTGAACATGTTTACTGGAAAGTCGATAGCAGACCTAAGTGAAAATAGAAGAAGGTTAAGAAAGGATTGAGAGTGAGGAATAGAAGCTTAAGAAAAAGAAACTTTTGAAAAGAAGAACTGATATAAAAAAGAAATAAATACTTTTCCTTTTTGGTTTACTATATGCAGAACTTTCAGATGCATAAATGGTACTAAGTACTTCATGCAGAGAGAATAGTCAGATCCTTAGGTGACAGATAAAAAGCTATGTAAATGCACAACACTCACAGTAAGATTCCTCTTTGCGTACGTAATCCCCACGAAGTTTGCCAGCGTAAAGAAGTGGCGGGAGATGGTTATGCATACAGGTGATTGAACTCTGCAGTAGGGATTTTTTCCACAGAGCAGTACTGATCTTTGTGTACAAATTGTTTCACATCAAGTGGAAGCTGGTAAGAGCCCAGACATACAGCCTAAGATGATTCCTCCTTGAAAGTTTGGCCTTTTTTCATCCAGAAAGGAAATCTTCCTTGCTTTCCAACAGGTGAAATTTATTCCGTTATTCCTCTACATCTGTAGCATTTCCTCTTCCCTGTTTAAATTCCCATTTCCAGTGCGTGGCAGCGCCTTAGGGTGGTAGCACAAAGAGAGCAATTACAGAAGAAACATTAATCTTTCAGAAGATGCTAGGATGTAGGTGATCCACTGTCCTGTGGAACAGGAATGCAGATGAACCTTTGGTTATAGCTGTATGTGGCTTGTGTTATGATTTTATTTCATAAATACTCTCTTGCAGAAGACAGAAGTAGGGATGGTTGAGAATATGCTCTGTTCCACTGATCAACTTGCAAACTGTCTGCTGTAACAATACTGCCTAAGTATTTTTTTTAGTACCTGGATGATATGCTCAGCGTTTTAAAAAAAATACTTAAAATATAACACAGTGTGTTTACTATCCATAGCCAGGTAACCTAGAGCTGTTATTGAAGTAGGAAGTGGTTCTGAAAGTTTACATTTCTGTAAAGAAGATTGGTGTTCAGTAAGGGATTTTATCTGATGATGAAAGAAAGTATTTATTTAAATAGATGGCTTGCCTTCATTTGTTACTGTTGTTTATTTCATGTGAAGCAGAGTTTTCCAGAAGTCTTACTCTAGAACCAGCTACAAATATACCTGTGATTTCTGCAGACTCCACTCTGGGGCTCATAAAAATAATCATGAATTGTTTTACCTTAGTCAAACAATTTTAACCAGCAGTATTTGTCCTGTCATTTCTGAAATGTCAGATTTTAAGGCTAATTATTTCATCTTTGAAAATAACAGTTAATGCTGTGTAAATACTCATTTCAGCAATCGCTCCCTCCCTGCATGCTCCTCTACTTAAGATGCAGGTCAAATGTTGAAGAGAAGGGGAAAAACAGAAGAAGAAAATATTGCATTTTGGAAACAGCGCTGTGATTGAATATTGAATCTCATTCTCTATTTATAGAATTTTTGTCACTATTTTCTCAGCTTTTGCAATGCTATGGTTAGATTTTAATTTCTGGTCTTTTTTTGTCCATTTGCATTATTTTACATGTGCTGTCTTCAAGATCATCTTCTGCTTAAATGCTTTATTGTTGGTAGCAACTGAATTATGAGTCATTTACAAGACATGTCTGAATGGGCTTAGCAACAAAAGCCTTCCATGTTTTTAACAGGTTCTATGAGAAATTGAAACTCAAGCCCTAGTTCAGCAAAATATTTTAAAATACGCTGCAATTATAGCATTGTAATTGATCATATTTTTATTCAGGAGAAGTTAAGCTTAACTGTGTTTAAAATGAAGCATATCAACTGCTCAGCAAGCTTTCCCATCTCTAGCTCACCTCTCTTCTAACTGCAGCTCTCTGAGTTTTGGGTCACTCAGAGCACAGACAGAATGAGTTCCTGGGGAAATCCCTACAAAATTACCCTGTAAACACAGCCCCCTTGCTAACGAAAAGGCCTGAGGCTGCCCTTGGAGCACAGTCATATGCAGTGAGCATAGCCAGTGCACTGGAGATGAGGTTTCCAATAAACTGTGTTAGTATGAGCTGCGGTGTTGAATGGTGACTTCGAGGTCATTACGTGTAAGCAAGAGCTGGTCGCAGCCTTGCCTGTGTGTTTAGCCTGACTGATTCCTCCGCAGCTTGGCTGAGGGAAAATGTATTAGACTGTATTTGGTTTAACTATCTGGAGTAACAGGAAAAGATATATTTTTAAAAAAAGAGTGAGGAAATCACATTTACCTAAGGCATCTAGTACCCAGCATAAAGTAAAATGGCACAAATTGCAATTCTTGGGAAATTGTTCCTGGGTAAATGGTAGGAATGTTTGAAGGCGTAAGACTCAGACCTCTTTGTCTTCAGATGGCATGACTATGTGTATTGGAAAGCGAGTGCAGGTGTTTGATATATACACTGCTTTGCTGGTAATCTGAATCTATCGGTAGCAAACTGAAATTATGCGTAGATTTATTGTGGAAATGACAAGTAGGCACAAGGAGAATACCTACAGTGACTCCCCGACGTGATTTCCCCTCACAGATTTCATCAAAAAAGAAGAGGTTGACAGGAAGCATGATCCCCTGTTAAGCTATTTGGTTTTATTAGCAAATCACTCATATTTTTGTGTTAGTCACTGGATGTCTTTCTTTTGTCCTAGTGCTTATTCTTCCAAGTCATGGAATAATTCCAGGATATGATTAACTGCCAGTAATTTGCACCAGTTTTAGTGGGATTTGAAAGCTTTCAGTTCTTTGCAAGATACTGCGTAGAGTGAAAATATCTGTGTATGTATGTGTACATGGGAGGCTGGAGCTGTGTTTGGTAGAAGTAAACTTTATTGAGCACATTATGTATAATTCTGTTGAATATAAATCTGTTTTCTCTACCACACTTCCAATTTTGAATAACTCTTCCTTCTTTTTTTCAGCATTGCTCATATTTTTTTTCTAAAATTGGGTAGAAGCCTGAGCAGCAAGAAGGACACATTGCAAAAATACAACAACTAGGTGCATTCTTGTAGGCCTCTGTCTTGTTTTCACACAGTGTTATGTAAAGGATTTGTTTAAACTTTAAGCTACACAAAGGTGAAGAATTCAACACGGAGAAAGGACACTCAGGAAGCCTCACAGGAAACATAGTGACACCTAGAAAGTATATTGATGCTTTCTAGGGAGTTTTAGGAAAGAAAATATACTTTGCTCATTGCAATAGCAAGCAGCGACACTCTTCTCATTTCCTACAAAAATTGGTAAATTTAAAAAAAAATATTTTCAGTGGCAGAGAGCAGGTACTTAAAAAATAATCTTAACTTGCTTTTATTATTAATTGATCCAATAACTATTTCTGGAATAGCAGTATTTTGAGTAAATTGTTGATCCAGCATGAAGGCAGCTTAACTGGCTGCACGGTATGTCTGCATCATGCTCGCTACTTTCTGATGAAGGTTTCCCTCTCTGAAACATTGCGGTGTTAGGGTTTTGAGTAAGTGAGAGGAGTTTGTGCCCGGTGGGGTATACTGGATACAAACAGACACTGTGCAGCGCAGGGTTTACCATGGTGCTGGCTTGAAATATTCAGCCTGCAGTTTTCTGGGGAAAATTTCCAAACTGGTAACTGTGTCATATTTTCTCTCAAAACACTATTTGTTTTCTGTAAACAAAGAGCAGCTTTTGTATAGGTGGTTGAAAGTACAAAGGGGTCTCTTGGCAAATTATTAATCTTGCTTATAATTGCTAGTCAGCATTGTAGTTCTTTTCCATAAATTAGAAGAAGAGTTAGCCAAACGTCTTGTGTTTTCTGCGGCAGGGAACAAGAAGAGCACTGATTGTCAGGGGCAAGGACCCCATTTGATACCTGTATTGATGTATAATACCTTATACATAACTCAGTAGTGGAGAAGGGAAGGGCACAGGCAGATAGAGGGGAAAAGAAGAATAGTCAATGGTTTATTTACTGCATTAGAAAGGTGGAAGACAGGCTGAACTCCTCCCCAGCCTCCGTAGGCTAAATGGTTATGGCTTGCTTTCTGCTCATCAGCAACAGTACGAACGCCCACATTTGCCTCCTGTGAGCGCGCGCGCACACACACACACACACACGTGTCAATCAGAAAGTGAGTGGCCCTGGTCTCACCCCAGAGTGGGCATTCGCTCCGAGGGCTGGCAGGGTGACAACCGCGAGGAGCGAAGCTCTAGCCAAATCCGGAGGACATCTTCTGTAAACGTCACCACTGAAAGAGGTGGTTGATCCCTCTCCTCCTCCTCGAGGATGCTCCTCTAATTATTATTTTCTCAGAGGCATGACTGTGTCACCAAGGTGCGGCTGATGGTTTAGGGTGGCAGCTGAAGGACCTTCTGAGAGAGGACTTTTCTCATTCCTCCCTGTGTCTGGATACTGAGCTGTTATTTTATTCATTCAGAGGGAGCGTCTGAGTTTTCCCAGTGTGACAGTACAGACAGGGAAGGAGGAGACGGTCAGCCTTCCTTGCCTGGGTTGTTCAGGGGCCAGCTGCTTGCTCATGGGCTCGGAGCAGATACAGAGTGACCGCTGGGCTCCCCACACCCTGGTGCCCTACAAGGAGGACTGTGCTTCCATGTTGCTCTGTCCTCCCTTGGTGTACCTCCGTAGTTTGTTCCTAACTTTTCGTAACAGAAAGCTCTTAATTAGCTGCCTTCTAAGGGCTGTGAGTCTGACTCCGCTGCTCATGAAGAGCTCTTTAGGTAAGTCAAGTGTGGGGTGTTCTTCTGTTCTGTGTTGTAACACAGCTTGTCAGCTCAGGGATTTCACACGCTGCTATGGCAAATACTTTTCTTTGTATGTATCCCAGCACTATTACTCTTACAAAGTGCTTTAAATGTATTTTAAAAAAAACAAGGAAAAATGCTTGTCCAGAAGAGCTTGCACAGTGCTGGTGCTTGTGGAGTAAATATGTGCAGAATGCAGCTCTACTGCGCTAGCAGCTTTTAATACAGAAGCATTCAGCATTCTCCTGTGATAAAGGCTGGTGTGTTGCCTTATATGTTTCTGGATAGGGCATAACGATATTGAGGATGTGACCAAGAAAGCACGCAGCTCCAGACAATCACGCTGTTACTTTGCATGCCGGTCAAGAAGGTGTTTTTGACATGAAGTTTTTCACTCTCCCAACCTTTATCTGCCTTGTCCAGATTGGAACCTATTCTGGGAGTTTCCTAATGTTTTATTTTTAAACTGTTGCTCGAAGTCCAATGCTTAACTATCATAATAAAAAAACCCACACCAATTACTGTCAAAAAATTAATAGACTTCATACTGAAAGATGCATATGGAAATTTCCTATGTTACTCAGACATTTTAATACACTACACAAAATTCCTCTTTAGCAAAAACAAAAGGATGTTTCTCATAGCACCTGCCTTCTGGACAGTAGCACTGTGATATTCCTGTTCAGTAAAATCTCCCAAACTCTTCACTGGTTAAATGCCTGTGCAAAGAAGCATGCACCATGGGTACTGCAAAACAGTACCCCAAAATTCCTGGAAGCACGGGAGGCCCCATTTTGTGTAGGACCAGAAATGCTAGTGGAAGAAAAGAAGGTTATCAGGAGTAGTCAGCATGGATTCACCAAGGGGAAATCATGCCTGACCAATCTGATAGCTTTCTACGATGACGTGACTGGCTGGGTAGATGAAGGGAGAGCCGTGGATGTTGTCTGCCTTGACTTCAGCAAGGCTTTCGATACAGTCTCCCATGATATCCTCCTAGGGAAGCTGAGGAAGTGTGGTCTGGATGAGTGGTCGGTGAAGTGGATAGAGAACTGGCTGAATGACAGAACTCAGAGGGTTGTCATCAGCGGCGCTGAGTCTAGTTGGAGGCTGGTAACAAGTGGTGTCCCCCAGGGGTCAGTACTGGGCCCAGCCTTGTTTAACTTCTTCATCAATGACCTGGATGAAGAGTTA
>Ga0065711_1042578_pt1 | contig 15288 bp, 5 predicted proteins | sample Hoacrofraction12_FD_59098 | JGI IMG/M metagenome (GOLD analysis project Ga0065711, IMG submission 59098) | Hoatzin crop microbial communities from Cojedes, Venezuela - Epithelial fraction 12 v2 (version 2) | ecosystem: Host-associated > Birds > Digestive system > Esophagus > Crop | place... | reverse complement strand
AACCTGATGAAGTTCAACAAGGGCAAGTGCAGGGTCCTGCACCTGGGGAGGAACAACCTCATGCATCAGTACAGGCTTGGGGTGGACCTGCTGGAGAGCAGCTCTGTGGGGAGGGACCTGGGTGTCCTGGTGGACGACAGGTTCACCATGAGCCAGCAGTGTGCCCTGGCTGCCAAGAAAGCTAATGGGATCCTGGGATGCATTAGAAGGAGTGTGGCCAGCAGGTCGAGGGACGTTCTCCTTCCCCTCTACACTGCCCTGGTGAGGCCCCATATGGAGTATAGTGTCAAGTTCTGGGCTCCCCACTTCAAGAAAGATGAAGAGCTACTGGAGAGAGTCCAGTGGAGGGCTACAAAGATGGTGAGGGGACTGGAGCTTCTCTGCTACAAGGAGAGGCTGAGGGAGCTGGGCTTGTTCAGCCTGAAGAAGAGAAGGCTGAGAGGGGACCTTAGAAATGCTTATAAATATCTGAAGGGTGGGTGTCAGGAGGATGGAGCCAAACTCTTTTCAGTGGTGACGAGCAACAGGACAAGGGACAATGGGCACAAACTGAAGCATAGCAAGTTCCGTCTGAACATGAGGAAGAACTTCTTCCCTCTGAGGGTGACGGAGCACTGGAACAGGCTGCCCAGGGAGGTAGTGGATTCTCCTTCTCTGGAGATATTCAAGGTCTGCCTGGACAAGGTCCTGTGCAGCCTGCTCTAAGTGACCCTGCTTTGGCAGGGTGGTTGGACTAGACGGTCCACAGAGGTGCCCTCCAACCCCTAATATTCTGTGATTCTGTGATTCTGTGATTCTGTGAAATCAGAATTCATCTGGTTATTTATATGGAAATGCTGCACAATAGTGATTATTGAAACTTTCTTTCAGACATAAAGAACGTGTTGATCTTCCCTCTTAATCTTTTGTTAGAGAAAAATACAAGAAAATGTTGATCTTTCTTAAGGGCTTTAGATTGTTTACCACTCCTTTTTCTGGTCAGACTCAATTCCACTTTTAAATTGATAAAGAGTACAACTGCACTGGCAACTTAAAATGCAACGAGTGTAAGGTTTATAATTAACAGTTACCTCCCAGGCACTACCACCACCCTAATAGAGACAGCAGGATCTCAACAGCTATTGCTTTGGTCATTGTTCTGGTTTAATTATGATTGAAGATTCATGGTATAAAACCAATAAAACAAGAATGTTTCAGAATAATATTGTGACTAGTTTGTAACTTGGACTTTGGTCTCAGGGTTCAATTCTTGAATCTACTACTAGATTTATGACGTCACGTTTCTTCCCTGTGAGTAAGCTTTTGTTTAGGAAAAATACTGATAAAAGTGGTGATTTATTCATAAAATGCAGATGAGTTGTAGAGAAAATTCATTATATAGGGTTCGGTTTGCTTTTGCAGTTATTTTTATCTATTTTTAACATAATTTAATTTACAAGTGTGAACTCAGTCTCACCACCTTCCTAGGAGGTCCTTTTTATTTGATCTTCTAGATGCACAAACTCTGATATATAAAAATGTTAATGCTGGTACTTCCACAAGCTTACGCAGACATAGCAATCTGCTCTGAAAGGGTACAGCGTATTTATGGTCGCTATGGGTGTTTTCTGAACAATGTTCTCCAAAATATCTGTGTTCCTGGACTACATAACAGAAACACTGCACATTTATGGTTTTCACAAATAGTAATGTCCTGGGTTTGGCCAGGACAGGGTTAGTTTAAAATCTCATCTACCTACATAGCTCCACGGTATAGTATGCACAAAGATCCATCTTGAACTCCACAGATGTCGTTTGATAAAAGCTCTATGAGGATGTAAGAAAACTTGCACAGGGAAGGGAAATCATGCCCAGGTCTGCATCAGCAAGAAAGATGAAACTGCAGATGAAAGGATGTGATTATGTCAATTTAATTAACAAGTGTTAGGTTGCAGCTGGAATTTTGTGTCCAGTTTTGATTACACAGTTGAAGAGAGAAACTGCAAAGTTGGATAGGGTCCAGAAGAGGATGACCAAGATGATGAGAGGCTTGGAGGACCTGACATATGAAGAAAGGTGGAAGAAATTTGGTTTGTTCAGTGTAAAGAAGAGATGTCTCCAGAGGAATCTAATTACAGTGTTTCAAGACTTTATAGTTAGTCATAGAGAAAACTGGTGTAGTCTTCACAAGGACACACACTGACAGAATGATAAGTGACAGGCACAAATTGTATCGGAGGAAATTCTATCTTGATATTAAAAAAAACAACTCTTCACCATGAGAATGAGTAAAGATTGAAATAGGTTTCCCAAAAAAGTGAGATGATCTCGCTCATTAGATATTTTCAAGACTCTGTTTGACGGGGCCCTGGGTAACTTGGTTTGAGGCCAGGCCTTCAAGAGAGATGTCCACCAAACAATTTGATCTTCGACTTTTCCATGATTCCATGGTTTCTATAACGTTATAACTTAAATATTTTATATTCTGGCCAAATAAAATCCTGGGTCTAATTGGATATTAAAGTGTTACTGAAGGTGCATGGAAGTCTCAGGACACAGCCATAAAGATCCATGCCACTCCCCGTATGACATATTTACCAAGAAAAAGCGTAGTAAAAAGTGATATGTTCATGAATATAATTCAAAAGTTTTAGAAAATTCAGTTGTTCTTCTCTATACACTCAGAAGAGAAGAACTGACCTGCAGAATCAAACCCCTGATAGAAATGCAGATTTTCTAGAGTCTTGATGATTGTACAGTACATCTGTATAAGCTCTGTAACTCTAGCTTACCATTTCCAACATTTTGAAACCAGAGCCGTTTCTGGGACAAAGAGCATTTTTGTCCCCTAGCTATTATCATCTAGCATTGGCGATGATGTTAGTGAAGAACACATGTTCACAGCAGCATAAACCCATTTTGTGTTATGATATTTTAATTCCTGACACACACACCTTGCATGTTTCTAAACACTAAATGCCCCGTGCCATAAAAGAAAGATATGGAGAAAGTTTGTTTCTGACACTTCTAAATAATTTTTTACCAGTTAACACAAAAGCTGCAAAGGGTTTAGAATATGGTTTAAAATGACGTACTACCAGGCTGAGCAGAGATTTGGTTGCTGTAATATCTCATGTTGTTTCGTGACTATTAAGAAGTGCTCTAATCAGTCTGTGTCCATCTATTCATAGATTCATAAACTTTAAGTACAGGTGGAATCAAAGCAGTCTGTTAATCTGATCTCTTTGCATATAAATGAGCATATATGCAAATATATATGCATATATCTCTTTTGCCCCCTTGAGCTCAGCAGTGATATACTCCTCCTGAACTGTAACACGGATGAATGTAACATGATACGCCTCTACATATAATTATTTCAAATTTGATTTCTACAACTGTATATCTGAAGGAAATTTGTTAAATTTAGAAGTGACATAGGAGTGCTATAAAATTACACAGGTGAGATCCACATCTGGCCTGTAAGCAGCTAAGGACTAACTGACAAATCAAAAAAACTCTAAAATTACTAGTGAAATGTCATTTTTCTTCTTAAATTTGGACCACTGGTACAGGAAAACATAGAAACTAGAAACTTGTGACACTGGCAGAGAATGATGCTCTCCTTCCATACAATTTGAAACAGGGGTAAGAGAGAGGACTCGCCTGTCCTGGAAGTGCTGCAGTGCACGAAAGAAGTTTCCTTTATGATAAAAAGACATTTTGGAAATCCTAACTATAGCAGTAATATCATCCTAATCCCCTTCACATAGTGTCAGAGTAGAGAGTAAATCCTGTCATCATATGCAGGACTCACCTGCATATGATTTCAGTAGATAAACTATATCTTGTAAACTATAGTGTGGGAGAGGTTTCTTCAGACAGTGTCAAAATAAATAAGAATCTTGATATGAATTTGTTGCTAAACATATTTAATCGAATTCAGCACTGTCTGATTGTAACAGAATGCTAGGAAACTTGAATGACCTCTGGTAATGTCTTTGGAATTACGCAAACCTTACACAAGTAGAATATTGCTTTTCCTCCCCAACATCTACAACTTATTTTTGTAATATTTTGCAAAATACACATGGGACTCTAAGAGATGATTTACCATCCATGGAGAGAAAATTCACTGCCCAAACTGAAGGTACTGGGGAAAATCCAGTCAAGACATCCTCAGACCAACTAGCATACCTTTTTGCTCAGAATTACAAAGGTCTGCTGGAAGAATGTAACCTGGCCACTGATCAAACTCTCACAGGCAGTAAACTGCAAAAATGCCATTCATTATATTATAAGAATGTTACAAGTCCAGCCATCAAAAACAAAGACTTTGGAGGTCTGCCTCACAACAGTCATGCTTTGGACACCCGTGCCTGTTGTAATTTGGCCACTGAAACGATCCGCTTCAATGAACAGAATCTTTCAGACGAATCTACTTCAGAAAAAATGTCAGCCCAAACTATGCAGGATTTAAACTATTTTTAGGGAAGACCCTAAAATATTGCCTTTCAGTCATGAGTTAATGTGTAAAGGGTTTCCTGCTGTCCGCTTAGATCTTTTCAAGTTTGTGCAACTGTAAGAAAGACAGGAAAGAGAAGCCAAATGTTGGTTGCTTCAGAGGAGATAACCATAATTAAAAAGTCCTTTATTGACAACATTTTACAAAGCTGTTGCAGTTGTATCTAACAACGACCCTGTGTTAGAAACTGTCCTGTGATACTCCTTCAAGTTCTTCGCTCTTAATAATACTTGAATCTTCCACCAATTTCTCCTCAAGTGACTTTATAGACCTGAACAGGTCAGGGCGCTATCAGGGATTTATCAGTTTCACATCTGTTCTCATCCACCTCCAAATCATGCATTTCCCAGCCGTGGCATTGCCAGGAGCCTACATTGGAACGGCAGACAGGTGGCAATGGCAACGTCTCTCTGTACCCACACAAGATGGTATTGCCAGTAACAACTTTGAACCTGGGATTCTGCACTGTGGGGTGGCTGCAGAAGTCCTGCTGTGGCAAAACACCAGCACGAGGCTGCAGTTCCCAGTGGGCCTCATCTTTTGAGAATACTGTATGGCCCTTGCCTTTGTACGGTCAGGATCCGACTGGAAGGAGGAGTAGGGGGATGATTCAACCTTCTTTCTCAGCACAGGTTCTCTTCAGGGCTGTGTGCGTAAGCAGGGATTAGACCACAGAGCCTTACTGATGAATTTATTCTTCATTAACCACTCTCACTTAATGAAAAACAAATGAAGAAAAATAACTTGATTTTCTCATCAAATTATTGATACAAAAAGAGTTGTGGGGAGAAAAGTGGATCATATTACAGTAGACTAGTGAGTAATGCACACTGTTTGATGATATCTTCTCCATATAAACCTCTTTCTACCATCTTCTGCATTCATACTGTTCATGATAGGGCCTGTGTGTGACTGTATTTTGAATTCTTTGATTCTTTTTATCATTGATAGGCTTTTTACATGGAAATTTTTTCTTATAATTTAAAGGTTAAAAACCTCAGTCCCATTTTAAAGACAGTGAGCTGGTTGAAAAGTGTCATCCAATGACTGATCAACATCATTTCCCAAAGCATCTGATACAGTATATCAAGGTTGTGTTTAACAGTTCCAAAAATCATGTGCCAGGCTTAAAAAAAAATTACGGAGTATATTAAAAAATCCCAGTTAAAAATGTATGGCCAGACATTCATCTTAATTCATTGACCTTTTCAATCAAAGAATGCAGGCTAGAAACTTCCTTTGCTATTTCAGATGAGGGTTAAGATTGTCATGCAATCAAATAAAGCCAGAAGCTTTTGTGGCTTTCAGATAGCACCAGATTCAAAGACCTGTGATAATGCAAAAGAGATTGGCAAGAGTGCAGTTAGAGAAATTGCTTTGTCCAAGTGCTTAAATTATAGCCCTTTGTAAGCAGCTGCTTGAACTTGAGCTTACAGGTGTAGAAGTCCGCTATTCTCTGCTCTGATCTAGTAGAACAGCTCACATTTCATAAGACAGCATAAAATTTGAAATACATTATCCCAATCCTCATCTTCATATCTTAGAGAACCAAATGCATTTCTACTTAAAATAAAAACCATCTTTTATTATATTGTGGCTGTGTGGTTTCTGGAGGTATTTATAATTGAATTACAAATCATCAGATTAGGGATGCTTAGCTTTTCTTTGCTCTCATTTACGTATCAGCTGTAATGCTCACGAGGCATTTAAAATTCAATAATTTGCATTTTATAGACATATAAAATTATTGTTTAAAGAAATAACTGTGTCTAAATAACACAGTAAAGAAAACTAGAGATGAACAATATTTCATTAATAATATTTGACATAGAGTATAGTAAGTTTCATTGCAAGATCCCTTTTACATTTCACCGCAGCATTATAATAAAGATTAGCCTCTCATTCATGTTTTGCTATCTATATATCATATATCTCCTAAATATCAGTCAAAATTTATCCCTAGTGTAAAGCTATTGAGGTCAGTGGAGTTCATTTGTTCCATTCAGATTTTTTATTTAGAGTGTAATTCAATGATGCTGTGATTATATGAGACAGCAATATTTTGAACAGAATTATTAATTTTATGTGAAAGGTCTTTCCATATGGTCAGACTAAATGGAAATAATCAGTCTGTTCACTTTATTAAAAGATCATGTTTCAGGACCTCTTTCACTTTGAGAAATCATTTTATTATTTCTCATTCTTCTTATACTTAACCTATTTTGGCATGCAAAAAAACCTTGAGGAAGATTGTTTAAATAGTTTTCCATAATGCTGCCTTACACGAACTTCTTATCAACTTTTATGGTGAAGAATTCAGAATGAACTGCCTCCTTCTTTCTCTTTCTTTTCGACGGTGATGTTATTCTAATTTTGCTGGCTCCCGCAGAGCTGAACTCACTTTTATTGTTTCTCACATAAATAAATGAAAGAATAATGAATAGTAAGTGGTTTTTTTTCTGCTGCCTGAATTAGTAAATAGTCTAATTTTTTAATCCACAAAGACATAAGGTTCTTTTGCACAGAAAGCCATGTATCTTGGCCTGGTCAGTTATGGAGTAAGACATGAACTTATTTGTCACTAAATCTTATTTCAGCAGCCAGTTCAGAGAGCTATGGTAGCATCATTTGCATTTTTGCATCATGGATAACATCAAATTCATTCACAGCACATTGAGAACAGCATAACTTCATGTTTTCTCAGAGCAGACACTATTCTGAGTAGATAAATTCCAGATATTCAAGAAAGGGTGAAGAAGCTGCATTCTACAAGAGGATAAACAAGCAGAGATGATGCGTGTGTTGACTACCTTCATTTGAGGAAGTACTGCAGCTGTCAGTCTTGAAGAGGCATTTGGGTGTGACCTATCTGTCTTGCAACAAAACAAGGATAGAGGGGCTGTAAGAAGACAGTGTCCTTGTGAAACTTTGTGAAAATGCATCCTCTGGGGTACTAGAATGTAAGCTGTAAAACTATAGGGCTATATTCAGCAGGATTGCAACAATTTCTGAAACTGATACTATTCATGGGCTACCATAATATAGGGAAAACAGCCAAGACTTTAGCCCTGCTACCTCACTAGAAAGAGAACTAATAATGAGAGAACATGAACTTAAACATGCCTCCCAAAGAGTGCATTTTTTGTAGTCATTCCCTCTATTTTTCTTCTCCCTTGGTGCCAGTGAAGTACTTTCCACAAACCCCTGTTCTTTCTTTTTTCCCTACGACATTGATATCTTCAAAGGAGCAAAATCGCAACGGTGAATATCTGCTTATCTGTCTTTGAACTTGCTTGAGAGCTGTGACAGCAGGCCATCATTTAAGGAGGCCGGTTCTGTAAAGACCTGGTGGTGGTCCATTGCGTGAGTTTGCAGTGATGTTCAAGAGATGCAGTGATGTACAGTTTGTTCCTTTCCCTCTCCCTCCTGACTGGCAATAGTCTGGCAGCCACTCAGGCTGAAAAAGAGTCATTGAGGGCAGAGTAGGTTCCCCTGTGCCACATAGTTTGAGTCGAGGTGGAGGAAGACTAAGGAATGACCCCAGACTTGGTTTCACTTTTCAGCAAGCCCAGACAGTGTAGCCTCGTCGGCACCTGGGGATGCAGACTGAGTAATGCATGGGTCTGGAAGAGGGTTCATTCTTGCATCACAGGAAAACCAGGAAAAAATTGTGGTTCTTGGAACGAAAACTTTCTTTCCAGCTTACACTGAGGCGATTCAGCTCTGTGCCACCCAAAGGCTTGTGACAAAGCCACTTTGAACTGTGCGGTTAGCTGTGCTGGCAGCAGGCTCAGCTAAAAGCTTTGGCTCATGTTTGATAGGGCTAGCCTAAGTACAGACACAACAAAAATAAAAAAGCTGCCTCGGCTGTGTACACTAATATCCTGAAACTTCTGCAGGAAGCGTTTGCCATTACGAGTAGTCTAAGACAGTCTCTGTTCTCTCATGCTGCACTGTAATCTGGTGGCTATGTGATTCCTCTGCACTGAATTACTTTCAGCTTTAATTACAGCCCTTGTTCTCCTTCCTTTTGCCCCTTTAAAAAATATTCTGCTCACAAAATTAATAAAAACTGTGTTCTGTAGAATCGGGATGAGTGAATATTAAATGCCCATTCCTGGAAAATATGTTTGCTCGTTAAATTTGACAGTCATTGCTTATGTGGTAAATGCTGTCAGTGCCAAGAACCCTTTGGCAGTTTCTATCAACTACAGGTCCATTATTTTAATTGCCTTTAACCTATAATCAATATTTGCTGCTTTCAATACAACTAGATGCATAGCTAAGCAATATGAAGGAGAGATTTATAGTCTATTGCACCTTGTATTCTGCTTTAATGTGTAAGAGATGCAGCAAAATGCATCACCACAATAATCTTTCCATCATCAAAACTGTTCCAGCTTCTTAGGCAACCCTTCAAAGGAAAAAACAAAGCACCTGTCTGTTTTACTACAACAAAGTTGTTGTGCATATTTAGGACAAATTCAGTTGCATCAATGTAAACTTAGAATGATTATTTAGTAGCTCATGGAATTTAAGTTGTCTGCAGAGAAGAATGGGATTCTGCTCACAGGACTGGATTGTTTTCATTAACAGTTGTGAAGCTGTGCATGACCATAACAACAGTTCCAGAGAGGCCACTGAAACCTGTAACACGTATAAACTTTTCTCTGTTCCAGGGTCTGGCTGTTAGACGTTGTATCTGACAACTGGACAAAACTCAGGATTGAAGAATACTGTGCATTCAGAGAATGGTGCACCCTCTGGGAGTCATTCTGGGTGCATCAATGAAACTACACCTTCAGTTACATAATTTTGCACTTCTGGAGGCTTTGTGTTTCTCTTTAAAAGCAATGGGACACCATATTTACATGGGAAATAAGTAGGTAGCTTTGGTCTAACATGCACGATAATCTTCATACCAGGTACATTTGAATGGTATGACTTTAAATTACAAATGACCATCCCATCCGAGCATAACTTCCATTGCTTCTGTAGAACTTACGTCTAATTATGACATTTAAATCAGGCCCATTCATCTCCTGAATCATGATCTGTGAATTCCTTTTCAACTGCTGCTACTGAAAGAGAAGAGTTCTTGGTAAAGTCTTAACTTCGTCACAATTAGAACGAGTGATCCAATAAATTCATTTGGGTCAGAATTGCATCCTTAGAGTTTAAACTGTTTCTTAGGAGAAATTGCCTGAGGGGTGCACAATTTAGACTAGTTTCATGCATAGAACAATGTAGAAGCATAAGAAAATACATTTCTCAGTGTGCCTAACTTCATCACCAAAATTAAGATAGTAGGGTAAGTACAGAACACAAAACTATTTAGAAGGAAGGAGGGAAAAGACAGAGCAAAGACAGAGGCACGAACATGGAACAGATTCTTTTATGTCCGTTCCATTTCCATTAAAAAGGAGTTACTATAACTGGGCTGTCTTCTTCCAATTAACCAAAAATAAGTATAATCTTTTTTAAATTTTTTTACTCTCCATATACATCATGCATTTGCAAGCACACCCAGCCCGCCAGCTCCTGCTCTCTCTCCTACAGCCTGGCATAAGTAACTCTGCTTTTGCAGCTGACACAATATTGCTGCTTTGCCAGCTGGCAGAGTACACTTCTACATAGGTCCACCACCCCTCAAGGGACTGTGAGTCCATCTCTAAACTGTAGCTGCACTACTGAGACAACTCAATAATTTATGCTTATTAATAATGCATCTCAGTAAATCATTACTCCTTTAAATTTTAAAACCATTGTTTTAGCATTTTTAATGTTTATGTGACATGGATGAATGGCTTATTTCAGCTACAGACATACTGGATTATAATAACAAAGACACTGGGTCTCAGTGGACAAGAAGAACAAGGTTCTGAAGGGAGGTTAGACTGGTAATTAGCTAGGAGAAAAGAGGGTGAAATACAGCTGCACATAACCATTGTAAAAGCTCGATTTACAAAATGAAATGTGATACTTCCTCCTGTTGATACGAACCCCCCACTCCAGTATCAATGTAGTTCTCAAGACTATGAAGAACTATGACATTTGTAAGACAGAAATTAGATCTGTTGTAACACTATGCTAAAAGTAATGACAATAATACATCTGGTCAGCAGCTCACAGAACCACAACACTTTTGAACTCTCCTTACAAGCAACACGTACATTATGGAGCCATTATATCTCCTGGCACACACAGTAAGATGCTATGAGTGGTATATTTTATACAGTGGAACTCATAAATTAGCCTTACGAACAACCCAAAGCTCTTAGCTGCTATACCATGGCTAACACAAACAGCTGCTTCCTCTGAGATAATATTGATGTTTTTAAATACTGCCCCTTGGTGACAGTTTTGAGGTCTAGTAAAACAATCTTTCGCACAAGCACAGTGTACAACAACAAAGGAGCAAGTCACTTGTAGAGCAGCCACATAGACTGAAAATTTCACATGCAGGAAACTCACAGTAGTTTAATTGTACAGCTAGCTACCCTGAAATTAGAGTTTCTGGAGAGCAATATGTATATCCCAAAAGTACCTGTCAGCAGTCTCAGACAAAGACAGAAAAAGCTAAAAATGCACCCTCTTTGCAATATGTCTTTTTTACCTGTCAGGAAAATAAAGTCTAATTTTCCAGAAGCAGAACAGATGGGTAGAAATATGAAGAACCAGAAGGTACATTGCCTTTTTGTGATGTGCCCAGGACGATCTGTGCAAATAGTTCAGGTAAAATTTAGACCTGGTATAAGTGCTTTTATTATCAAAAGAAAGAATTTCAGTCTGCGAGTTTCTACAGCAGCCCAAAAGCATGGCTGTCATAATATCTACTATTTATTGTAAGTCCAGCTTTTTACAGGTTCCCTATCCCAATTCCTCAATCAACGTTTGGCCTGCAGTCCCTTTACACAGCATTAGCATGCAAACCAGTATCCAGTCAATCACTAAACCATAAAAACCATCCTTCCCAAAATGCTGTGAGACCTAGCCCTGGAAGAACACAACAGACTACTAATGACCATGCTTATAGACCCCACTTGCCCTGGGATCCGCAAAAGTGACAGAGCAGCTCTAGAACTGAGATATGTTTCTCCTGCAGTACTCAGTTGAGACACGTCTCACAAAACTGTTGTGACTCCTACGTTTTAGAATGTGTTCTCCTTCCGGGGATCAAGATCTTAGTTCGAAGATTATCCATTTCCCTACAGTCTGGAAAGAAGGAAAAAAAAATTAAATTTTGAACAGCTAGACAGAGCTCAATGTTTTGTAGTTCCTATACTGTTGCATTTTTCCCTTCAGGTGATACTTCACTTTTTATTAAAAAAAAAATTACAAAAAAAAGATATTGCTTAGAATTTTCCAGATAACTGACAAAACCTCAAAACCTTATAGTAAGCTTATATTTTCTGTCTGCCAAAAATGCCTGCTCAAATTCTCACTTATCTATTAAAATTGTTTTGAAAGATAAACAGTTTCAGTCCAGTTCAAGCAATTTGTATTGTAGTTACCTGAGTAGATCATTCTGATTGTGTGGGCCTACTCCTCTGGCTTGTTCCTTTTCTAGTGCTTTAAGAGCACAATCACGGATGGTGGAGTCAGCCTGCAGGGAGAAAAGGGCTATGGAAAGGCACTTCGTCAGACGACTTGACTGAGCTCCACAGCATCTCTCCATAGGCCATATGATAGCAGCGTACGGAGCCTTACAGAACGCTTTTGACTGTAGACTTTTATTTGGATGTAAATGTTAAATTTATTCGAAACAAAGTTTTAATATATGTGGTTATATAGCCAGGGAGGTTTTTTTGTTATTCCCCAGGATTAATGACCAGTGTTTTACTCAGTGCACAGATTTCAGTGGAGTAAGGGGTTGTAAGTAAGGTTAGAGACTGAACAGATGTCATAACCACAGAAATCAAATTTATCTAATTACTGAATCACAATACAACCTGGATTTTGAATTAAATTAAGGTTGCACTATCTAATATTTCTGCCTGCTCTAACAGTTTGAAAATGGCTGAGCTTAAGTATGTTTTTTCATACAAACTGCTATAAAATTGTTGAAAAGGAAAAAAAAGAATCCAATTTCTTGCATACTTATAATCTGCATCAGCAATTAGTTCTCACTGAATATTGGGTGAACAAAGCAGGAGTGCTTGGTAAGTACCGACAACAAGTCAAAAAGTTAATAAAGACTTCTTTGCTTGATAAAGAAGGGAGTGAGCAGACAAATGGGGTTTAGTCTGATACACAACAAAGGCAATATCTGAGATGCTTTAAGAACTAAGTAGAAAGAAAATCTCCATTAAATTGGAAAAGTTGTGCCCTTTGTGTTATTTAATAATCTAGCACAGTTTTGGAAAGGCAGCTGCTGAGCCCCAAGCTGGCTGGAGACCTGTGATGTATTCTAGGCTGATTGAGAATCAGTTTCTGATGTCAGGCGCATGCCTCTGCTAGACATATGTCTATGCCTCTGACAGTCATTTGCAGACAGAGATTTTTCAGAGGCAGCAAGGGAAGGCAGAAACTCTATCCCCATGTGTATTGTAACAATGTGATTTGGAAACATCGAACTTGTAAAAGCAACAGCATAAGTTTAATGAAGATAAAAAAAGGAAAAAGAAAAATAGTGTAGCATGAGGCTTTAATTAATGTTACAGAAACACTGGTATGTGGCAAAAGTAAATTCCTGCTGGCTACATGAACATTGTGCCTCAGGTTTAGCCCACAGATGCGTGCAGCCACTGGGTGTGCAGTAAGTTAGGCCACTCCACCTGAGGAGTATCCTACAGCATTTCATCTCCTTCAATTACCCTGTGGCTTAATCCTACTTGCGTGTTCGCTCTCTCTCCTAAAAACAATCTTCACAGTTCCCAGAAGCTATCCAAAGCCAGGTAGACACTTGCATAACACTGGATAAAAAAATGCAGTCTGGTGCAGTGAGTAGGTTAGTCTCATTCGGGCTTTGGGAGCTCTGAACACCTGAGACATGTACTGTCCTGCTCAAGGCACTGGAGTGGAACATGGCAGTGTGCAATATCTCAGGCATTTTTCTTTCTTTGAAAGCCAAACATTCTTCATCTGAGTTCAAAAACGAACACCATAAGCTACTTCATAAGGCTGAGGACCCTTCCATAACTCTCCTAGGATCTTTTACATTTCCTCTTGTTGGCTGTCCTAATTCACTGACATCGGTCCTAAATTCACCAATTTTTGTGTTCTTTAGGTAAAACTAATCTAAGTCAACCAAGCAGTGTATTCATATTCTTCAGTCATATTCTGAATGTTATGGTAGTTGAATCGTCTCTAATTCATATTCATGAACTCAGGTTTTTATGGCCCCAAAATAATTTATTTACATTACAACAGCTCCTGTAATAAGTATCCAGCTCAAAAGACCAAATGTCTCATGGCTGTTTCTTGCATATAGAGTATCAGTGCAATATGGAATTTCTATAACAAAGTGTCCATTAATTAACACTAAATTACAATGCAGCACCTATATAAAAGATGATGAATACTGCAAAAATTCATTTTGATTACTGTTATTACACTGAATACTAAATGAAGTTGGAAAAATAGGGCCTTTTAAGTGTTGACAGATGTTTTTGATCAGTGTTTATCTTTTTGGGTATAATTTAATGAGAGATCATATGTTAATATGCATCTGGAGAAAACTACCTTTCAGACTCCACAAGCCTGAGAAGAATTTCCAGCTGCCATTGCATGTACCAGAGCTGTAATTATCAATCATCACAGAATAAATTTTAAAAATCAAAATATCAGAATTAGAATATGTGCAAAGTGACTATAGGTTTAAAATTAACATATTGAGGTGGATCTGTTCTTATGTAATTGCAATTCATGTACTTTTTTCAGTCTGCTACTAACCAATGTTATTTCCCTCAGTTTGTGCTCACTCTTTTCAGTGATACATTTGGAAACAGCCCCTCAGAGTCCCAAACATATCTTAAAACTTTCCTTCCTGTTCCTCCAAAAAGACCATAAATTTTGCTGTCTCTCCAAGGATGTTTGCAACACGTTTCTGAAATCAGTCAGTCCTACATTATCTTAATTAAGCAAAGACTAATCAGCATCTTCTTGGAGGTATATTTTTGCAATTCTGATTTCTGTACATGGGATGTTGATGGGTTCTGAATGGATGCAGAGGATTGCTTATGTTGTCAGTCTGAATCACTGGAATCTAGTGCCATACTGTAACTGGGGCAAGACCTATGGCATGTTTTTTCTACTATACCTATCCCAATAAATCTGTAAATAAATAAATACATAAATAAATAAATCGCCTCTACACTGCCCTAGTGAGGCCCCATCTGGAGTACTCTGTCAAGTTCTGGGCTCCCCACTTCAAGAAAGATGAGGAGCTAATAGAGAGAGTCCAGTGGAGGGCTACAAGGATGGTGAGGGGACTGGAACATCTCTCCTATGAGGGGAGCCTGAGGGAGATGGGCTTGTTTGGCCTGAAGAAGAGAAGGCTAAGAGGGGACCTAATATATACTTACAAATATCCGAAGGGTGGGTGTCAGGAGGATGGGGCCAAACTCTTTTCAGTGGTGCCGAGCAACAGGACAAGGGGCAATGGGCACAAACTGAAGCACAGGCAGTTCCGTCTGAACATGCGGAAGAATTTCTTCCCTCTGAGTGTGACGGAGCACTGGAACAGGCTGCCCAGGGAGATTGTGGAGTCTCCTTCTCTGGAGATATTCAAGACCCGCCTGGACAAGGTCCTCTACAGCCTACTGTAGGTGACCCTGCTTCGG
>Ga0065711_1042577_pt1 | contig 15289 bp, 10 predicted proteins | sample Hoacrofraction12_FD_59098 | JGI IMG/M metagenome (GOLD analysis project Ga0065711, IMG submission 59098) | Hoatzin crop microbial communities from Cojedes, Venezuela - Epithelial fraction 12 v2 (version 2) | ecosystem: Host-associated > Birds > Digestive system > Esophagus > Crop | place... | reverse complement strand
AGGCTGCCCAGGGAGGTTGTGGATTCTCCTTCTCTGGAGATATTCAAGACCCGCCTGGACAAGGTCCTGTGCAGCCTGCTGTAGGTGACCCTGCTTCGGCAGGGAGGTTGGACTAGATGATCCCCAGAGGTCCCTTCCAACCCCGAACATTCTGTGATTCTGTAATTCTCTCTTTAACTGTGAACAAACCCTAAACTGCTGCTAAACATATATTACCCTTTAGACATAAACCATTGATAAAGTCTGGATCCAGCCAGAATTAGGCTCCTCTCTGAGAAGTTCAAAAAGCAAGCGGGTCCATCCTGAGCCTTATGGCTCAACGGGAGGGCCTCCCTTACCCCTCTCCTCTTTCTTCAATTATCTACCTCAATCCCATCTCGATTTTTCCTTTATGTATTGCATTCCTTTCGAAAGTAACAGAGTGAACCTTGCCATCAAACATTGTTAAATCACACTTTTATAAATTCCTATTAAAATGACTTTTGCAAAAACCTTTGGCAGTGATTATTTAAGTAGTCCTAACCACTCATTCACGACAATATCATTGCCTCTTAAAAACACCGTTTTTAGTACCGAAGCTCTTTGTCGAAGCATTACATTTTGTTGTGATGGAGCAGACAACTAGGGTGGTGTTCAGTACACCCTTTAACTCTCCCACAGAGGTAAGATCATGCACTTAAAGACCACAAAAAACACCCCAACCCACTCCCCACAAAAAAAAACTGTAAAGTTTCTTAATAGTTTTAAATGAAATAAGGAAGAAAATGCATTTCCCATGTCCACACTTTCTCTTCTCCCAGTGACAGGCCATGTTTTACTCTCAAACACTTTCCTACACGTTGCACGCACAGGTTTACTGTCATCCTACTAGCCACATGTTTTTCTCCACTTAGTATCAGATAGTTTATTTTAACTCCAAAATAATAAACAGGTCATTGGCAGAACAATAATATATTCAATTTGTATAAAACAACATTAGAAACTTGACAAAGTTTTACATATTTATGTAATGAAGTAGTGTATAGGACCTGATCTTAAGAGTTACTCACATTCAAGTAACTAACCCATGTGACTCTTGCCACTGATTTGAAATTTTAAAAAATGGTGATGGAACTGTGCTCACGTTATTAAAGGACAAAAAACCACAGAAAACAAAACCAAAAATTTGCTTCATCCACCATCTTAACTAAAAGCATCCACGCAATCATTTTTAAGTGAGCTTCAGTTTGTTTTAAGTATTTTCAGTCTCTGAACACACTAAATCAATTACAAATGTGTTTCTTCTTCAGAAGGAGCACCTGAACACTTCATTAAGTTTCAGTGAACTATTATAGCCACAGCATTACCAGCACTACAGTAGTCAATTCTGATGCGCTCAATGCTGTCTTTAGCCTGATCTTTCTGATTTAGTTTCTCTATTTGCAAAAGACATCAACATTTGACTTCCTACACAGGAGTAGGAAGTCAGATGATGATACTAAATTCAGAGGAGCTGTGGAGTCGCTTGAGGGTAGAGGCCTTACAAAGAGATCTGGATAGGCTAGAGAGCCGAGCAATCGCCAACCGTATGAAATTTAACAAGAGCAGGTGCCCAGTTCTGCACCTGGGATGGGGTAATCCTCCTTATCCACACAAACTGGGGGATGAGAGGCAGGAGAGCAGCCCTGCAGAAAGAGATCTGGGGGTTTGGGTTGACGGCAAGTTGAGTCTGAGTAAACAGTGTGCCTTGGCAGCCAAATGGGCCAACCTGTCCATCTGACGTGTCGTGGGGCACATCAAGCACAGCACAGCTAACTGGTTGAGGGAGATTGTCCCACTCCACTCTACCCTGCGCTGGTGCAGCCCCACCTCGAGTACTGTGTGCGGTTTTGGGTGCCTCAATATAAGAAGGCCATCATACTATAAGAGTGTGTCCACAGGAGGGTGACCAAGATGGTGAAAGGTCTCGAGAGCAAGACTCATGAGGAGCAGCTGAGGTCACCTGGCTTGTTCAGCCTGCAGAAGGTGAGGCTGAGGGGTGACCTCATCACAGTCTACAGCTTCCTTATGGAGGGCAATGGAGGCGGAGCTGCTGACCTCCTCTCCCTGGCGACCAGTGATAGGACACGAGGGGATGGAAAGCAGCTGCATCAGGGGAAGTTCAGATTGGGCATTAGGAAGAGGTTCTTCACTGAGAGGGTGGTCAGCCACTGGAACAGGCTTCCCAGCACAGCAGTCACGACAGCCAGGCTGTCAGAGTTCAGGGAGCATCTGGACGATGCTCTTAGTCATATGGTTTAGTTTTAGGTAGTCCTGCTGGGAGCAGGGAGATGGACTCAATGATCCTTATGGGTCCCTTCCTATTTGAGACATTCTATCACTCTATAATGGGAGTGATTTGAAGTATGACTATCAGCAGTTGGACAGGAATGCTGTGTACTGTTTATCTTACCATCTCTCTTGAAGAGGAATGACTTGAGGGATTTTGAGAATTCTCTTTTCTTTAAGAAAAAAAAACAACTACAAAAAAGAAAATAGCCTGTTCCTCCTTCTGCTCTTTTTATTCCTCTCTCCCTCATATCATCAAAGGGCTTTTTATGCTTTTCTATGCAATTCTTCAATTTTGTTGTTCATTTTTCTTCATCACTAATGATTGCGACATGTCAAAATCAGGTTAAGACAAACAGAATAAAGAATAAAATGCTTTATTCAACCAGAAATACAAATATTGCTATGAAATTGGACATCTTTTGAACTAATCAGGCTTAAAGCTGTGCAGAAAACAAAATACAAACTGAATAGCTGCAATGCATAATTGTGTTGAATTTACCTGTTCAAGACTAACAAACAGTCTTAAGAATCCTAACTTCAGGGAGAAGGAAAATTCTTGATTATTCAAAAGCAAATGAGAGCTACAACAAGAACTGTACATGTAATAAATTCTTACCCCCTTTGGCTCAGGCACAATCAAATGAGTACACTTATTATTGAGGCTCAGCCGGCAATTCCCTCCATAAAAAGTAATCAAAGCCCACAGCGTACTTCGGTCTTCAGATGAAACCTAAAAGAAGAGTAAATAAGTCTCTTAGTTCTATGCAACCAGCTGCCTTCCACTTGAAGAATTTTAGTACAAGCCATGACAGACCATTTACAAGTCTGGCTAATGTATTATCTATCACTTTTAAACACCAAGTTAGCATGAAACTTAAGGAGAAAAAAGGGTGATGAAGAGACACAACAAGAAAAGACATTAGACAATCATTTTTAACCCGGACAGAGAAGAAGAAAACATTCTTCACTCCTGTAAAATTCAACACTTAATGTATAACCTCCCACAAGAGAAAAAAGTTAGTGATGAAATAAACAACAGTTATTTATCTTAGACAACCTGTTTAAAATCATTAAACAGAATTCTAACAAGTAGACTGAATTAATAGCCTGTGTAAAGACATGAAGTGTTTATTTCTAACAACTTATGTCACAGCAACATCTTCCTTCCAGGCCAAGAAAGCCACATGTATTTAAGGCATTACCATTCAGAGTTACTGACACGATTACACGAATAATGTGTTAAAAAGTCAAGAGCACATATACACATCATTCCACTAGCACCTAGGGCCTTATCCTGTCCATCTGCGCACACACACTGGCCACCAACAGGCTACTCACAGATCTACAGAGCTGGCTATGAACACAAGCCACTGCAGCACTACCTTTACACTTACTTTAGTCACTCGCACCCTTGTTAAGGTTTCAGTGCATAAGTAGGTAAAACCTGTTGACTGAATATTGTGTTAATGCAGAAATAGAAGAATAGGAGCAAAGACTAGCGTACTCTGTGTTTTAGAATGACCACGCAGAATACAAGATGTTCACAGTTTGAAACGTTCATGCCCTCATTTTCAGTGAAATACTGGTTTAGGCAACAATTCACCTCACATACAGAAAAAAAGTCATAGTACAACAGAAAAACTAGTATCTCTCGTCAAAAAAAAAAAAAAAGCATGGCACATACCGTACATTGGAGTAGATTGAAATATGGTTCACTTCTTACCTGAGAGAGACAGGCAGTGACTCCAAAAAAGACCTGACACGATTCTGGAGAAAAGCCATTTACACTGGAAAGCAGGTGTCAAGGATGCAAAATAATTTAAGTGAGAATTTCCTGAGGGACATCAGAAGGAAATTAAATACTGTGCATAGTACTTCTCAGATATTATCAAGTATTTGACCAATCCAAAACTTTTATCTTTAAAAGCATGTTGTCTGTTTCCAATTCAAGCTGTATGCATCAGAAAAAACTGAGGTCCAAACTGGATCAGGTCACCTCTAATATTACAACCGATTTTGGTAACATTACAAACTTCCCTCTTCCCAAAACATCTCCCTCAGGCCATCTCAGGATGCTAAACACAGGAAGTTTAGCCTACAGGAATCAAGCTTCCTTTCATTATCAAGTGCTTATCTTCCATGTTTAAAAATAAGAGAATCTGAGAAGAAACTTTTGCTAGTCAGCGACAGACAATACAGAAGGAATACGATGCACAAGAAATTTGCTAAAACAAGACAGCCCAAGAAAAGTGTGGTTTTTCTAAAATAAAAGCTAACAGCAGACAACTGTAGAAAGTTACAGTGCCTTTTTTGCATGCTTATTAAAAAAGATGGTAATCTGGTGGATGACTTCATTAAAACCAGTAAGAAATAAAAGCACAGACTTAAAAAAAAAAAAAAGGTTATAAAGTAATATAGAATCCAAAGGTTTCAAAAATGGTAAAGTTTGGTAACCAAGCGGTAGAATTTTTGGTTGAAGACATCTTTTGGAACTTAACCTGCCCTTTGCAATTTCACAAAGACTGGAAAAGTAGAAACAGTCTCCCAGCATACAGCATGATTATTAAGTCCACAAAATGCACTGAACAACGAACATATCAAGGGACAAGTTCATATATCAAAAAAACCCCCACAAAACCCAAACCAAACAAAGTATTAGACAGATTATCTGCAAACAGTAGCAGGCAAGTCAGTATAAGCGAGTACCAAATTTTCCACAGCTGATTTTTTTCCTACTGAGGTAAAACACTGCATTGGAAGTTGGCTAGGCAACAGACAGGGGAAGGTGGGGAGAATCTGGGAGCTACCATGAAAAACAAACCGAGAAAACATCACATTGGGATGTAAAAACAGAAACATAGCCTGAAACTAACATGAAATTTTCCACCATGCTTCAAAATTCAATGAGATCTCTGGTAGCAATGCGTATTTGTTTTCAGATGCAGAAAAGAGATAAATGAAACCGTACCTGAAAAAGAACAGTGAGAATTTTTACAGACCTAGTAAATATGACTTACCAAGAAGAAACTGAAAGACCAGAACTGATGTGTTTAAGAAGCTAAGACCACACATCTTCAAACCTTTTAAGGGCTGCTAAATAAAAAGCTAAATAATTTTTTCTCCCTGTTCAGAGTGGCTCAGATAAATTACAACAGGGTTAGGCTACAGCATAGTAAGGGGGTTAAACTCCAGCCACACAATAGCAAGGCACTGCGAGGTGACTGGGGAGACTAAATCGCCACTACAGGAGGGGCTTTGTGAAACAGGAGAGAACAGTCTAACAGAAGCGACCTGGGAAAGACAGCATGACCAGCTGCCTTCTGTAACTTCCCTCCATTTTCTACACTTTCATATGATTTTGTGTTTAAGACACATGCTCACCTTGTTGGGGAAAAAAAGGACTGCACAAACAGATGAGCATTGTGTTACAAGTACACACTGAGATTTTTGTAATGAAACACAATTATTTTCCCTGTGCTGTTGACAGATGCACCAGCAATACTTAAATTTTCAGACCCAGAAGAGACAACACACAGTAAGCTGACAACAAAGCCCAGAGCACTTTAAAACTTCCAAATAGATTACTGCCATTATCCAGAATCCTCCAAGAAGTTCAAGTCTGATGAATGTCCTAAATTTCACTGTGTTGCTCAGTATCTCATCTAAGGTAGAGATTCAGTATTGGATCTTTCAGATGTGTACAGTTGTCTGCTCCCTGCCTTAACATCTGCTCCTAGCACATAAAGCAGCAACAGCTCAGTATTTAACTTTTAAGAGGTCCATCAGTTCAACTGCAGCTTGCACTCTCTGAAGAACAGAAGCGAAACAGACCCTCTTAAAACAGTTACAAGCAGCATGACAGTAATGTTCCAAGTGGGTCTGGAAAACAAAAGAGGGAGTGCAACAAAACTCACTTTTTTCCCCTCCCAGCAACAAAAATTCAGACATGCTCTGACCCTCTTGCATCCGTACAAGACTGTGGAAAAATTAACCTTCCTCATTCTTGCTTTTGCTTCTGTCAAGAGAATTAAGAAAGAAATCACACGGCATTGTAACTGAGGTTTTCACACACGCAACTGTCTTCAGGAAGGCTGATTCCAGATTCATTTTTCTGTTACTTCCCTTCAGCTGCAGCTTAGATTTTGTGAACATCAGTTAGCAGTGATCAGGAGAACACTCTGCCTTCTGAAGTTCCGTCTGGTGAAAACAACTTTCACAGTGGAATGTTAAAATGTATTATAAGAAACAGGCAAATTCATTACGTTTCTATACAGCATTAAATCTTTCTACATTAAACTTCACTTTTAACAAGTGACAGACAAATGCCCATCAAATAAGCACTGGGATTGGTAAGCAAACATAAAATCTTTAAGAGTCTTATTAGATCCATACAGCTAACTGACAGAAGATGTTTCTAGCACTTGTTCCTTCAGAAATTCAGTGACCTCTTTGAGCATTACATCTCCGAATTAAAACATGAACAGAAGAGCAAAATGTAGAATCTCAAACCTTTGCCTCAACAAGGACCAAAACCAATCAATTGGAAAAAGTAAGCTATTCCCATTAACTATTATATTTTTTTCATTATGGTAGTACCTAAAATCCTAACGAAAGGCCGGATGCCACTGCATGAGAAGTCATAAAGAGACTGAAACAGAACAAAGTCAAGACTTAACAACCCATTTTAGTGAGCACTATAAGGCTCAGAATAAAATCTAAAAGCACCGCATTCTAAGGACATGAAGTACAAGAAAGAATGAAGTCAGAGGTCCAAGGACACATTTATTGCTGACAGGTGTACAAAACTTCCTTCTTCCATACAACCCAAGAACATGATGCTGCTGAGACCTGGTCTGTTCTTTTGGCCATTGCTATACGCCCACAATAAAGACTTCCTGAGCAATAGCCATTCAGGGCTACATTCACACATTTATTGCTACAATTTCATTATGGACCATCACTCAACGCTTTTATCTGTTGATTTCTCTTCTGGGTATGTAACAACGTCAGCTCTTACAGCACCCTTTTAAAAACTCCTGGTTTCAGACAGAAGACCAGTTTTCTAATAGTGCAACTTCTCCACGGGAAAGAACAACACTAATAATGCAACACTAGATTACTTAAGCCTGAAAATGTAGCTAATTCCAAGCTATTGTGTTATTTTTTCAACCAGTCCTCGGGATCAAGTAGAAGACTTACAGATGCATGACATAAGCAACTTTACACTCCCATCCTGATGATGAAAGGATGATAAACACATCAGTTATTTCCATATGCAAAACACAAAAATCACCAGCCTAGACCCCACCACAATAATTATTTTTAATACAGGAGCAGCTCCGCTAATTTGGGTTTTGCCATGTCATGCTTGGTGCATTTTTTCCATTTACAAGCCAAGTCATTCATGGAAAACTTTCTTCTGCTTAGGTCAGAAGACTATCCATGACTATGGCAAGTGTTTCACACTAACTGCTGAATCCTATCTGACATATTGATTATCGTGATCAAAACAGCTGCAAAGACCTCACTATATCATTTTCTCTGATGAACTAAATGCCTTCTCTTCCTACAGTTCACTCCCTGAGCTGAATTCTCTTGGGGAAGCAGAGAATATACAGGCTATTTCCAAAACAGTCAAGATACAGCAAGATGCAAAGGCACACACCTTGAAATACTGGGTATAAATGATGAGTTCTGAATCACTGAAGCACATTAAGACCTGGATTCTTGCATCTACCATCTCATTTTCCATTACAGACATGAGTACCTGCTAACCTCATTTCAAAATGAGATCTCATGCCTGACAGCATATCTCCCTGGTCCTTGCATTGTTTGTTGCAAACATCCGCTCGTAACTGTACTGAAATGTATTGCTCTGCTTCAGCTTTTCCATATACAGAATCTTTATTAAGAATGGTCTGAGAAAAAGATGCCTGAATTTTTTTTCTGTAATAACAGCCATTGTCACCATCCCTATGATCCAACGAAAAAATAGAGGGGAACAGAAATAAAGATGAAACAGCAATAACTGACAAGAAGAGGAAGGAATATGCCATCCATATGCAAGACTGTATGCTCCAAACAAGTTAAGAAACCTAAATCTAGCCAAACATGAACAATGAGGGTCTACCACAGGCAAGAACAGACTATCCCAAAAATGGGAAATAACACTATATGCTAATGAAATGTTATCTATAATACAGTGTTGATATGAGGTTTTGAGTATTTATTCTTAATTTTGCTTCTAGAAAAGGCAGAATAGGTCATTCTACTCTGGACCAACATTTGCCCGCTTACTGCACTCCAGTGTTTTTCCTGGATCCTCACAGTTAATTATCAACTTGCAGCTAAAATGTTTTGAGTCCATTTGATGACAATTTTCTTGCAAGTGCCTATTAAGCATCCAAAGTTGCCAGAGGGACAGGAAAACTGAAGTAAAACAAAGAAGCTCCAAGCACGTTGCAATCTTAGTGAGCAAAAGACATCCTATCATTTTAAAAATGTAAGCTGTACATACTTGAAGCAGTCTTTAATCCCTGGATAGTATCTATTTTAACATCTTTCCTACAGAACTGATTCAAATTTCAACTTAAAGGATACGGCAGAAGAGCTCCACAGCGAACAGACAAGATCACCCAGGAAGGCTGAAAAATAAAAACCACAAGACATTAAAAACTTTGGTCTGCATGTTTGGAATGTGAATTACCTTCAAAGTTCATACTATAGCTAGTTTCAATATACATCTCCAAGCTTTGAAAGTCTAAGCATCTCACAAACATTGTACTTAAGCCTTTACAAAAAAGACTGTTCTGATTTATTAGTACGAGTTAATACGAAGACTGCTGAAAGGCTGTGAAGCAATATAGGACAAGATACCTTTCTCTTGTCTTTCTATTCTGCCAGGAAAATCACCTACAGTATTTATTCATCCCCTCCCCTTTTTCAGTTTTCCATGCTCTAAAAAAAAAAATCCCCTACCTTACACTCGTCACCAAGCAGTCAGGAATCAGAACCTTACATGGAAAGAAGTTTCTCAGCACACAGCTATAAGGGCTGCTAAGCACACAGGTGATGACCGCTAACTGACAGTGTCCTGGGACAGTATTCACCCCTTGGGGAGAGAGGGACATGGTGGAGAAGGGAGGAGATGTAGGACAGTGTTCCCAATACAGCATATAAGGAATAAGAGGGAAAGAGTGGCATCACATTCAGTATGAAATGACTTTTCCTCAAGAAGCAAACAAATAAATGTATTGTGGTAACTACGTATATGGTGTCCCAATTCTTGCTGTTCTCCCTCCCTTCAAAAAAGGCATTACAAAAATGAACTAAAGCCACCTAATTCATAAATCCTCAGTCCTCTGCAAAAAAAAAAGGGGGAGATTTTTCTCTCTCAAGTTTTTCTCTTTCTTATTCTCTACCCCTTTTCTCTCGATAACAAGCTACCTTTGCCTCTGACTTCCATTCCCTTAATACTCAGTCTGATCTTCTCGATTGCAGATCATGCTGTGATGTTTTCAGGTCAAATTAAATGACATTACCAAAAGACTTGCTCTTGTTTGGCAAATGAAAAAGTTTAGCTAGTAGCAGTTATAAAGAAAATTAAATTATTTAAGTAAATGGCATCAGAAAGCAGAAAGCACTGTTACAACGCTGATGTCCTTCCTTCACGTGCAAATGGCAACAGTCGTCTTGTTTATAAGATTAAAATTATGCCACAGAACACTTCATAAAAAGGAACTAAAAATTAACCAGCACACTCACTATAACCACAAGGTCTCTAGCTGAGCACCTTTTATTTTTTGGAATTAATTCATACTTCTGTACTCTCAGGTGAACTCTCATTACATAAGCTATCAAAATTCTCTACTGCCACCTGCAACCATATGGAAAAAAATAATCCAAAATTATGTACCCAAAGGTATTGACAGAGAAATTCAAAACCCAAACCACTGACAGATATACAGCAATAAGAGAAAAGAGAGAAGAGAATTGTAAAAGAAGTCTATCAGTCAGGATAAAAGTCTGTGTAACAAGAATAAAAGATTTCTAAAGATATGTTTCATTTGGTCATCATCCAAGCATGAATATTTTCTGCTATAATAATGAAGTATCCACATCAGTACTTTGACAATATCACGGATGAGTCATTCACCTTTACCACAGGGAGATCAAAAACTTCACGAGATTCTCCAACTTCTGGATTGTCCCCATCTTCCGAAATAATATGTGAAGCCAGAGCATTGTAAGAAACTTCCTTTGCTTTCCCAGCTTTCAGAAGTTGAATAACCTAAATCCAAAAGAGAACAGGGAGACATCAACAATTTCTAGCACCTTTTATTGGAGGAAAACACTAATGCAAGAACACACGAACACAAGAGGAATGAATATGACCTCCTCTCTTGGTTATCTTCCTGTAAGTGGCTAGCACTCTTTTTGAAGTTGCCAAATGCATCCCATTTAAAACCTGGTCGCCACTGGTTTACACCGCTGCCATATTTTAATCATGCAAGTTGAAGATTTACTTTCCAAAATAATCCAGGCTGGTGCAGAAATCTGGAAAGCGTCAACATTTTTCCAAAACATATATTCCTCAAAAAGCATTTCAAAACAATTTTCTCTCAGGCAGGGTAAGAAACCCCTTCTCCTCAGTGGTGGTGTGGGTTTCTTTTTTTTTTTGGATATGGTAGCTTTGGAAGTGTTTGAATATACTTCAAAAAGAGAGCTCAAAGTTTTAAAAAAAGTAACCCAACAGTTACCCTAGAAAAGGTAACATCATGACTGTACATTGCAGTCTTCATAGGAATTCTCCCAGATTTGGCCAGTTATTTAGTCAGATAGAGAAAAAAAATGGTCATGCATTTTCTGTAAATGTTCATTCAACAGCTAAGAAAAGAATTCCACCTTCACCAAATGCATTTGGTTCCAACATTTCTAGATCCAGTCAACATGCCTCACCCCAGAGCTTCCGAGTAAGTCTGAAGAAGCTGTCCAGCTGCTCCAAAACAATGCAGCCAGACAGAAGAACCGAGGAAAGAATATGTCTAACACCCCCTCGGTATGAGAAGGAAGGATCTGCAAGCAAAATAAAGTTGCAACCACTGCCTTGAGAACGCAAAACATTCTAACGAAGAGTTGACATATTGGGAAAAGAAGTGACGGAGGACACAGAGTGATCTGGAGAAATAAGAAAGAAAAAAAACTGGGGCACAACCCTTAAAGACCTGGAATTGAAATGTCTCACTCCATCACTCTGTCCTCAGAAAATGCAAAACCGAGTCACAACTCACAGCTCATCTTATACCTATTTTTGCACAGCCCATACCGCTGATGTTGGTTTAAGAGTTCAGCATTCTCTCAGCTCAGCTGTAGAGATCTGTGTGATGAACCCAGCCCTACTCCCCAGAAACGGGACACACTTTTATTTGAATAAAAGTAACAGAGAAGGTGGTGGGGTGTAGAGGGGAGGAAGAGAAAAACGTTTTAAAATCCTAAGGTCTAGAGTTCAAAATGTTAAAAATTACAATTAAAAGTAAATTTTCCTTTTATTATTCAGAAACAAATAAGAGTTTCACTTCACAATGATTTTCCAGAACCAAGCTGGTATGATGTTCATCCTCCAAAACCTGCTAGGGACCGATGTGTGTCCCTCACAACCTGCTGAGGACGCTGCCTTCCTGGCAGGACGCTCTCCCCGCAACAGTAAACAGCAGAGAGCAAGGCACTGCACTCATCAAACAAAATATTAAGTAAGTGGTCCTTAAGCAATTGCTACCTACCCTGTACACTAAACAGGACAGAGAAGGCACTGAAAAAGAGCGTCTTTCAAAATGTGGCGTCGGGCTAGTATAAAGCATCTACGCTGAGCAGAAAAACAAGAGTGGAAAAGTCACCACTCAGTGAGGAGACAATTTTGGCATTTCCTGACTGAAGTACATGACTTTAAAACGTAATGTTTTAAAAAAATCAACTTGTTTTCTGCAGTGGATGAATATGTGATATTATCAAACTACAAAAGAATTACTGTAAAATAACCAAGAAAACTGATCACAAGCTTGCTGCTTTTGCCACCACACAGTCAGGAACAGCAGAGAATGTTCCCATTTTACACACCAACCTCCTAAATCACAGGATACCTTCCTGCAGGAAATCCAGTTAACCGCAAGGTAACACAAGATGCTCTAATTCCTATGGGAAAAGCTAAATCGAAATAAAACACTTTTGAAAATGGTAGATATTTCAGACCAGCCCCACCACACAAGCTCCTTATCTTGCACAGCTCTCCCTGAGTTACAAGCCCCATTCAACTGTTTGTTTCTGGGAAGGCTAAAACCAGGACGGAATGTAATGAAAACTGAGCACCCAAATCTGACAGCATGAGAAAGAAGTTACAGCTAACAAGCTAAAAGTGTGAATTCGTTTGTATCGAAACAACGCTCCAGTAAAGAGTCTGTGCAAAGAGTCTGCTTATGCAAAAAGTTACACTAGTTTCAGGCAGCAAGTTTAAACACTATAAATATGATAGGTAATAACTTCATACCACTTTGAGTAATCACATGAAAAAGACTTTTCCTAATTTAGCTCATGCCAGCTTCAAAAGTCGTCTCAGAATACATGACTTCTCAGTTTAAGTAGTTCCTGGACTTTAAAGTTGTACTGGCACAATTAAAGAACTTCATCTGTACTAGTATCAACCGTATACCTGTAACTACAAAACAAAATGCTGAAAACTCTAGTATGTTCATTGTAAAAATCCTGCACTTAAGGTGCTAGCTTAAATCTATTAAGTGAAATTCCATCTTTTGGGGCATATACATTCCATCTTTGTTCTCTCCCACTAAAATATGTGTTGGAAGAAACAAGAGAAATAGTTCAAAACTAAGAAGTAAGACAAGGGCATAAAAAAACCCTAAAATAATAATAAAACAAGAGATAACCAGAAACTAAATATCCTGCTCGAAGTCCTCACGCTGCATTACATTAGTTCTTATCTCTTTCTGTATGAAATACTGATTTTAACTGGCGTTACTCCAAAGCATGATGGTTTGGTTTTACATCTTTTAGGAAAGCAGGAAAAGCATTTATGAAAAAAAAACAATAGCTGACATCAACTCATCACCCCCTGTAAGGTGTGAGCAGCTAAGTGCACATCCCAATGGAATGGATTCAACATTGAGAGCCAGCAACCTAATTCTCCCTCATTTGTGAAAGAACATCTAGGCACACTTCCAGACTTTTATTTCCTTTCTAGTTCATGCTGTGTATGTTTTAATAGGTAGTGGGTACGCAGTTATTCACCTGAATATATTGCTTTTTTTTCTTACTCTTGGATTTATTTTGATTAGAGTGCTCACTTGTGCTGGGCCTGTTTTATTATTTATTAAGATAACTGGTCTTCCATGAGACCATTTGGAAATTTAAGCTGAACAAAGCGTGCTCCTCCTCAAAAGATGACGGAGGAAACTTCTTTTCAAAATCAAGGTAGCATCTGTTTGTATATGAAGAAGTAAAAATCGCCAAATACATGTGTAATTTTTAAATTAGTAATGGAACAATGTTTTGCTGTAAAAACTCTGTTTAAAAGCTATTTCTAGAGTTCAGTTTAGAATTTCTCCTTTCTGTCTTGGTTCAAAACACAACCAGTAAGCACCCCGCTTGTTGGGGTTGCTTGCAGGGCACCACAGCGGGCAGCTGCAGAAGGGAGGACAATGGCACCCGCGATGATCCGGCCCCAAGCTCAGCACAATGCACCTCCTCGCTCGGACTCGGCTCTGCACCCCAGCTGGGGCAGGCCTCTGCCCTCCCCGCTGCTCGGTGCTCCCTCCTGGGGCTCAGCGACGCGGACAGGAGCAAGCCCTGGCCTCCATGTAATGCTGCGCCACGCCAGAAAGCCAGTTCAGAAACTGGAGCGCCAGAGGGAACAGTGTTTGACGAGGCCAGCTGGCCACAGGAACAACTCACATCCACGGGACTTCTCAATTCGGGCATTGCTCATGACGAGAAAGCGGCTCAACAGCTCCCGGCGCTGCGCCCGACCTTACCAACCCCGCCAGAGCCATCTATGCCTGCCTGCAACCCAGGGAGGCATCCACAAAGAGCGGAGAATGTAGCGTACCTAACTGGGAGCAAATCAGAGTCTTAAGACAGTGGCATTAACTGCTAAGCAGAATAAAACTCCACATAAGAAATAAAACTAGATAAAGAGAATGCCTGTTTACCTACTCTATGGGAATACCACTGATTGTCTTGCTATGTCAACACAAAACTAACGACACGCCTTCTGGGACACTATTTATGTGATAAATGATAAACAAGAGTCCTGTTGTTTTTCTGCACTCATCTTCATACACACAATATTGCCGCTACAGGTTTTTTTAAAATACAGGAATTGTTACTCAAGCTCTTAACACAGTCAAAAATTTTCTGTCTAAAGACACTAGGGTTTTTTCCCCCGCTCTTGAACTATATTCCCAGACTGTATTTCTTTTACCAAATAATCCTAATCCTACGAATAAAAACCATCTCCACAGGTCAGCACCCACGTCTCAAGCTCTCTCAGAGACCTACGAGACCCAGCAAACGCCCGGGCGTGAGACTGCCAGCACCCGGTGCCGAACAAAGCTCGGACCTGCAGCCACCACCGAAGCAGCGAAGCCTTTCCGTCCCGGGGAGCAGCAGGCAGGGACGCGCCGGCACCAAGGCGCTGTCCCACAGCCAGACAGGGCAGCTTCTAACTCCTGCCTCGCCGGCCACGGCGCAGAAAACTTTTCCTCGACGCCCTTCACCCGACAGCGCCGGGGGCCAGGATCAGCCCGGCCCGGTTCCCCGCCCCGGGGGGCACCGCCCCAGGCCAGGGGGGCGGCGGGCCGTCCGTCAGTGCCTTCTGCCCCCCCCCCTGCTCGGGATCCCGGCGGGGAAAAGCCGGAGACAGGCGGCACCTCCGACGGGTCCGGTGGATCCCCGGGGTGGGCATCGGAAC